>Ga0116155_10001963_pt1 | contig 14412 bp, 14 predicted proteins | sample AD_UKC032_MetaG_FD_89890 | JGI IMG/M metagenome (GOLD analysis project Ga0116155, IMG submission 89890) | Active sludge microbial communities of municipal wastewater-treating anaerobic digesters from USA - AD_UKC032_MetaG | ecosystem: Engineered > Bioreactor > Anaerobic > Digestate | place: USA...
AACGAAGCCTCCGCGCCTGCGCTCTCCCGGCAGCGGCGCTCGCCCTCTCCCTCCTCGCCGCCTGCCTCCCTTCCGGCCAGCGGGACGACGCGCCGTCGGGCGCTCCGAAGGACACGGCCGCGCCGGCGAGTCCCCGGCCGGTAGCCTCGGAGGCGAGCGGACGCGGGGCCGCGCCCGGAGCCCCCGCCTCGCCGCCGCCCCTCCCGGAGATGGTCCGCGCGGAGGCGGGCGCCTTCGTGATGGGGAGCGAGGACGGGGCCGCGGACGAGCGGCCGGCGCACCGCGTCCGCATCGCGCGTGACCTCCTCGTCGCCGTCCGCAAGGTCACCGCGGAGGAGTACGACCGCTTCTGCGACGAGACGGGCCGCGCCAGGCCCAAGTCGCGCCTCGGCTTCGACGGGCCCCGCCTCCCCGCGATCGGCGTCGACTGGTACGACGCCGTCGCCTACTGCGACTGGCTGAGCCGCCTGCACGGCCTTGCGCCCTGCTATTCGGGCGAGGGGCTCAAGACGGCCTGCGACTTCGGGGCCTCGGGCTACCGCCTGCCGACGGAGGCCGAGTGGGAGTGGGCCGCGCGCGGCGGCCGCCTCTCCAAGGGCTTCCGCTGGGCGGGGAGCGACGACCCCCTGGCGGTGGCATGGTTCGGCGAGAACTCGCAAGGCGCGATGCGCGAAGTCGGCCTCCTTGGGCCCAACGAGCTCGGCCTCTACGACATGTCGGGGAATCTCTACGAGTGGTGCTGGGATTTCTACGGCCGGGACTACTACGCGGCCTCCCCGGAGATTGATCCTGAGGGGCCGCCTCCCGGGCGCCCCGCGACGCCGCGCGGGCCCGAGCATTCCCGGCGCGCGGGAAGCTGGAGGGAAGGCCGCGAGTCGGTCCGCGTCGCCTTCCGGAGCCTCGACAACGCCGGCTACCCGGGCGACAACGGCTTCAGGCTCTTCAGGACGGCGCCTTCGGAGTAGCCCGGGCGGATCGAGTCTGGCCGCCTTCCGTCAGGCTCCGCGCCGCGACCCGCTGCACTGCACCGAGCCGCGATGCGCCGCCGCGCCACTGTAGCGCCACGCTGACCCGCGCGCTGACCCGCGCGCGAGCCGGCCTTCAGGCTCCCGGCCTCTTGAAACTCGACCTGAGGAGCCGGGCGAGCTCCTTGAGCGCGGGCCCTTGGGCGCCGGGGAGCCTGAGCTCGTCCAGGGCGTCGCGGCGCTCGCGCTCGAGCCAGGCGCCCAGGGCCCTCGCGGCCTCGAGGTCGTCGGGATGGCCGTGGGCCAGGCGCACCAGGGAGAGCATCTCCTCCTTGGTGAACATGACGGAGGCGTCGCCCGCCTCCACGTAGTAGCTCGAGCCGGACTCCGAGCGGACCAGGGCCAGGCCGCCGGCCGCCCCCGGCGCGACGCCGCGCCGTTCGGCCGCGCGGCGCTGGCGCTCGGCCCGCGAGGCCTCCAGGGCCTCCGCCTCCATGTTGTAGAGGTGTACCTCGGCCTGCTCGAGGAGGAAGGCGAGGCCCTCCGCGTCCAGCCGCGGCAGGAGGGCGCGGAGATCCTTGAGGAGGAGGGCCTTCTCCTCCGCCTCGGCCTTCTCTGCCTTCGAGGCCTTGGCCGCGGCGGCCTTGCCGGTTGTCTTGGCCGAGGCGGTCTTGCCGGCGGCCTTGGCGACAGGTTTGGCGGCCGACTTGGCGATAGCCGGCTTCGCTTCGGCGGCCTTGGGTTTCTCGGAGGCCGCCGGCTTCCTCGCCGAGGCGGCCGGGGCGGCCTTGGTGCCGGCGGCCTTGGCCGCCGCCCCCGTCGTCTTGGGCGCCTCGGGCGCGGCCAGGGCGGGCAGGGGCCGCCGGGCCCTCGCCTCCTCGACCGCGACCTTCACGTATTCCTCGCGGACGGCCTGGGCCAGGTTGTCCATGAAGAGCCTGTCGCCCGCTGCCTTCTTTTTCGCCGCCATCCTGCCAGCCCCCTCCAGGGACGCGCGCCCGCGCGGCGCCGGCCCTCCCCATACTATAGCGCCGGATCGGCCGCCGCGCGCCTCGCGCCGCGGCGGTTTTTCCGCGGTCGGCTCGGCCGGCCCGCTAGCCGAAGGACGCCGCTGCGGTGGAGAATGGCGGCGGAGGTTCCCGCCCATGCCGCTCCCCGCCCAAGCGCCGCTCGACATCCTCGGCCTCACCCGCGCGGGCTTCGAAGCCGCCGCGGGCCTGGGCGCGGGCCGCTCGCGCGCCCTGGGCGCCCTCTACAAGGAGGCCTTCGCGACGGGGCGCTTCGGGCCCGAGTCGGCCGGCATTTCGGCCGAGGCGGCCGCCTCCCTGGCCTCCCGCTTCCGCGTCGGCCTCTTAAAGCCCCTTCGCGTCGTCGAGGAGGAAGGGCCGCTGGGCGTCACCGCGAAGGCCCTCCTCGAGCTCGGGGACGGCGAGACCGTCGAGTGCGTCCGCATACCCGTCGCCTCGGGCGACGCGGCGACCCTCTGCCTCTCGACCCAAGTCGGCTGCCGCATGGGCTGCGCCTTCTGCGAGACGGGGAAGCGAGGCCTTTCGCGGGACCTCCGCGCGGCGGAGATCGTCGCGGAGCTCGTCACGGCCCGCGTCCTCCTCGGCTGGAACATCCGCAACCTGGTGTTCATGGGCATGGGCGAGCCCCTGGACAATTTCGAGGAGCTGGCCGCGGCCCTCGCCGTCCTCCTCGACCCCGCCGGAGCGGCCTTCTCCCAGGAGCGCGTCACCGTCTGCACGGTCGGCCTGCCCGAGGGCATCGCGCGGCTCAAGGCCCTGGGCCTGAAGCGCCTCAACCTCTCCGTGAGCCTCAACGCCCCCGACGACGGGATCCGCTCGGCCCTCATGCCCGCGAACCGGGGCGCCGGCCTGGACCGCCTGGCGGAGGCCCTGGCGGCCTATCCCCAGCGGAGGAACTTCGCCCTCGCGGTCAACTACTGCCTCATTCCCGGCCGGAACGACGGGCCGGGCGCCGCGGAGGGCGTCGCCGCCTTCCTGGCCAAGGCGGCCCCGCCCGGCCGGGCCCTCGTCAACCTCATCCCCTACAACCCCGGCTCCGAGCCCCTCGGCCCCGCCCCGACCGAGGCGGAGGTCGAGGCCTTCGAGGCGCGTCTCCGCGCCCTGGGCGTCCAGGTGAAGCTCCGCGCGCCCCGCGGCCGGGGCCTCATGGCGGCCTGCGGCCAGCTGGGCGGCGCGGAAGGAGGCGGGGAATGACGAGGGAGGAGCTCCTCCGCCCGCTCTAGCCGATCTTCCGGTTGACGTAGCCCGAGAGGTCGAGGGGCGTCGGGTGGTACTCGCGCCCCATGAGGGGGCTCGAGATGAGGAAGTCGGCGCTGGAGCGGTTGCAGGCCATCGGCACGTCGTAGAGGACGGCGATCCTGAGCAGGGCCTTCACGTCCACGTCGTGGGGCTGGGGCGACATGGGATCCCAGAAGAAGACCACGGCGTCGATCTTGCCCTCCGCGATGAGGGCGCCCAGCTGCTGGTCCCCGCCCAGGGGGCCCGACTTGAGGCGCGTCAGGCTGAAGCCGTGGGGGAGGACGCCGCCGTTCTTCGCGGCGATCGCCTCCTCCACGAGGCGGCCCGTCGTCCCCGTGCAGACCAGGCGATGCTTGGAGAGCGTGTGCCAGTTGTACTCGACCCACTCGATGAGGGCGCGCTTCATGTTGTCGTGCGCTACCAGGGCTATGGTCTTGCTCTTGTCCATGGCTCCATCCTCGCGCCCCGGGCCCGGCCGTGGCAAGGCCCCCGGCCCGAGGCCGCCTAGCTGACAAGCCCCTGCGCGCCGCCGCTCCCGCGGCCCGGCCGCCGCGAGTCCAGGCCGGGCCCGGCTCGGCCGGCGCCGCTGGCCCGGCTGCGGACCTGCGTCGCGAGTCCAAGGCCCGCGCGGCCCCCCGGATCCGGCCGCGGACCTGCGCCCCAAGTCCAGGCCGGGCTCACCTCCCCGGGGAGGCCGCTCCCTCCACCTCGAGGAGGCGCTTCTTGCGCCAGACGCCGCCGCCGTAGCCCCCCAGGCCCCCGTCGGCGCCGATGACGCGGTGGCAGGGCACCAGGATGGCGACACGGTTCATCCCGTTCGCCCGCGCGACGGCCCGGGTCGCGGCGGGATCGCCTATTGCGCGGGCCAGCTCCGCGTAGGAGCGGGTCTGGCCCCAGGGGATCTCCCGCAGGGCGGCCCAGACCCGCTCCTGGAAGGGCGTGCCCGGCTCGAAGACGGGCACTTCGAAGGAGCGGCGCTTCCCGGCGAAGTACTCGGCGAGCTCCGCGGCCAGGCGCTCCAGGTGGGGGTGGGCGCCCGGCAGGGCGGGGAGGCCGATCCTCGCTGAGAGGATCTTCGCCTGGGCCTCGAGCATGCGGCGGTCGGAGAATTCGAGGAGGCAGACGCCGCGGTCGGTCGCGGCGGCCACCATGGGGCCGAGCGGCGTGTCGATCCAGGAAAGGCGGATGAAGTCGGCGAGCTTGCCCGCGGTCCCGGAGGCGCCCGCCCGCGCGCCGCCGCCCGCCTTCGCGGCGCCGCCCGCCTTCGCCGCCCCGGGCGGGGCGCCGAAGAGCCGCGCGAAGGCCTCGCGGAAGCCCGAGTGCGAGTCGTAGCCCGAGTCGAAGACGGCGTCGTCGATGGAGCCGCCCTCCTTGATCGCCTCGAAGGCGGCGGCCAGGCGCCGCGCCCGCTGGTAGGCCTGGAAGCTGAGGCCGAAGCGGGCCTGGAAGCGCCGCCTCACCGTCGCGGGGTCCAGGCCCTCGGCGCGGAGCTCCGCGTCGCGGATCCGCGCGCGGGGATCCGCCTCGACCCGCTCCACTAGCGCGCCGAGCCAGGGCGGATCGCCCGAGCCCGAGAGGGGCGAGCAGCGCTTGCAGGGCCGGTAGCCGGCGAAGAGGGCCTCCGCGGCGGTCGCGTAGTAGCGGACGTTCCCGGGCAGGGGCTTCCTGGCCGGACAGGAGGGACGGCAGAAGATGCCGGTCGTAGAGACGGCGGCGTAGAAGAGGCCGTCGTAGGCCTCGTCCCGGCTCCGGAACGCCTTGTCCATTTCCTCGAAGGGGGGCAGCTCGCTCATCTGTGGCCTCCTTCCCTACTCTAGCGGCGGAGGCCGCGGCTTCGCCACCGGAAAAGCGACGCGGAATCCCGCGCCGCGACGGGCGTCGCGGCGGCCGGCCCGGCCTCGCGCGGCCGGCCTCGTTCCGCCAGGCCCGCGCCTACCGAAGGGACTCGAGGACGGCCGAGAGCTCGGCGAGGATCATCGCCGTCGCTCCCCAGACCTTGCGTCCTCCCAGGCCGAAGAAGGGCACGAGGAAGGGCCTGCCTCCGAAGAGCCGCTCCTCCTCGCCCCGGGCCTCGGGCTCGAGGAGGCGGCTAAGCGGCGCCTCGAAGAGCCCCGCCACCTCAGCCGGCTCGGGCCTGAAGGCGGGCCTTCGGGGAAGGAGGGCGACATAGGGCCGCACCTCGTAGCCGCTCGGCGGGACGCGGAGGGGCGAGAGCGCGCCGAGCAGGGCGGGCCGGGCGGCCTCGGCCTCGAGGCCGAGCTCCTCCCGCGCCTCGCGGAAGGCGGCCTCCTCGCCGGTCTCGTCCGCCTCAAGGGCTCCCCCGGGGAGGCCGACCTCGCCGCGGTGGCGCCCGACTTCGGTGCTCCTCTCGATGAGGGGGAAGAGGAGGGGGCCGGCCCCGGCGAGGGGGTCGGCCGCGGCGAGCCGGCCCGCCCCTGGACTCGACCCGGCCCCGGCGGGCGGACCGCCTCCGGGGTAGAGGAGGACGAGGACCGCCGCCTGGCGCCAGCCATCCCGCCCCTCGGGCTCCTCGGGCAGGCCCAGGCGATAGGCGGGCAGCATGAGGTCCTGGGCGGAGCGGCCCGGGAGGGGGCGGGAGAGGGCCTCCCGCAGCGCCTCGGCGAGTCCGCCTAGGCCCGGGCTCGCCGCTTTCTCGCTGTCCCTCATGCCTCGAGTATACCGCGCGGGGTCGAGTCCCTGAAGCCTGGAGCGGCTTCTTGATGGAAGGCGCGGCCCTTGAAGGGCGGGCGCGGCCTGGGCTAGGCTCGAGGCATGAACAGACCCCATCCCGGCATGCGCCACAACGCCGTCAGGGCGAGCACGGCCCGGCTCCTCTCCTATGTCAGGGGACTGGGCTGGGCCCTTGTCCTCCTCCTCGTCGCGGGCGGCGGCCTGGCCCTCGTCCAGGCCTACTTCCACCCCTTCGACATCGTCATCGAGAAGGCCGACGAGAGCCTCGCCGCCATCGACACGACCTTCTCCGCGAACGCCGTGGCCGGGGTCTCCATAGGGACCCTCGTCCTCATCGCCGCGGCGATCGCCCTGCCCCTCATGCGGAAGGGCGTGCGGGTGCGCCAGTACTTCGTCTCCTTCTGGCGGGGCCTCGTCTCCGCGGCGATCTTCCTCGCCACGGACAAGCTCTACCGCTACGTCCAGTCCCTGGGCGTCCTCTACTTCAGCGCCACCCTGGCCCTCTTCCTCGCGGCGACCATCGTCCTCGTGGAGATCGTCGCCCGCGCGGGCAGGATCGAGGAGGAGGCCGAGCGCCGGACGGAGTTCCTGGCCTCCATCGTCTCCGGCCTCGTCTTCGGTCTCCTCGTCCAGCTCGGCGAGTACCTCTTCGGCCTCCTCACGAAGGCGCTGGGACTGTAGCCCTCGCGGTGACGGGCCGCCGCGACAGGCGGGGCCGCGCCAGGCGGCTCCGCGCGCGGCGTCATCGGGCCGCCGTCGCGCCGGTCCGGCCCGCGCTACTCGGCGAGGGCGCTCGCCCCCGAGACCGCCTCGGCCTTGGCCCTCGCGTAGGGCGGGACCGAGAAGGCGATCACCGCGAGGAGGACGAGGCCGACCGCGACCGGCGCGGCCCAGCTCCGCCTGTCGCCCGCGCGCGGCCCGAAGAGGCGGGCGCGGAGTACGCAGGTCGCGCCCGCGAGGAGGGCGCAGAGCGCCGTCGCGATGGGCGCGAAGGCGCAGAGGCTCCGGTAGCCGAGGACGTTCTCCCAGCTCGCGCCCGGATTGGGCAGGAGGGTGAGGACGGCTCCCAGGGCGAAGAGGCCCGAGAGGCCGAGAAGGGCGCCGTAGGCGCGGGGATTCTTTGCAGACATGCCTGACTCCTTTTCCGGCCGCTATCGGCCGGGATCAGTTCACTTCGCTTCGCATCGCGAGGGGCTTGAGCTCGAGGTCGAGCCCCTTGCGGGCGACGAGCTCGGCCCAGGCCTCCCTCGCCTCCGCGCTGCCGTAGTCGGCCACGCCCTTGAGCTCGCCGTAGATCGCGACGGAGCCCGCGCTCCTGAGCTCCTCGATCAGGGCTCCCGTGGAGGCGTCGGCCCTGCGCCCGTGGGCAAGGTAGAAGGCGAGGCCGACCGTGTAGGTCCACATCCGTCCGGCGATGCGCTCGATGGCCGGCCTTTCTAGGCGCCCCAGGGCGGGATCGTCGAAGAGGCGGTCCACGAGGCTCGCCCGGTAGCGCTCCAGAAGGTCGCCCTCGCCGGCGTCGAAGAGGGCGAAGAAGAGCCGGGGCTCGTCGCGGGCGAAGACGGCGAAGCCGACGCCTTGGTTCAGGAAACGTCCTTCCGTGTAGCGGTGCTCGACGCTCGCGTCCAGGAGCTCCAGGGCCTCGTCCAAGAGGGCCTCCCTGAGGCTCTCCATGGAGGAGAATGCCGAATAGACGGGCGCCGTCGAGGCGCCGAGCCTCGCGGCGACGGCGCGGGCGGAGAGGGCCTCGATGCCCTCCTTGCGCGCAAGGTCGAGGGCCGCGTCGAGGACGGATTCGGCGTTGAAGGTCAGGTTTCTGGGCATCGGCCGCTCCTGTATCACGGATGTAATATAACGAATGTTATGTTACGTCAAGCCCTCGACTCTGCGAGGGGTTCACCGCTTCATGATCTACAGGCATAGACAGAGATCATAACTGTCTATACAATAAACGACATGAGCGAACTCAATCTATCCGGAGCCTCCGTCGATGACCTGGCGCGGGGCTTTGCCCGCGACGAGGCGGGCCCGGGCTTCCGTTGCCTGGCCTGCGGCGCCCTCTTCGAGGACGGCCGGGCCTACCAGGAAGGCGAGGCCTTCCTCCTTCCCGAGCGCGCGGCGCGCGCCCACGTCCAGCGGGCCCACGGCGGGGCCTTCGCCCTCCTCCGCGGCCTGGGCGACGAGGCCGCCGGCCTCCCAGAGGTGCAGGGCAGGGTCTTGGGCCTCCTCCACGAGGGAAGGAGCGACGAGGAGATCGCCGCCCTCCTGGGGGGCAAATCCCCCTCCACCGTCCGCAACCACCGCTTCAACCTCCGGAAGCGCGAGGCGGAGGCGCGGGTCTTCCTGGCCCTGATGCGCCTCCTGGACGAGGGGGGCTCGGGCGCCGGCCGCTTCCTCGACTATCCGGCGGGCATGCCGGCCAAGGACGAGCGCGCGGCCGTCACCGAGGCGGAGGCGGCCGCCATCGAGGCGAGGCATCTCCGCGACCTCCCGGGAGGAGGCTTCGCCTTCGCCTCCTGGCCCAAGCGGCAGAAGGAGAAGCTTGTCCTCCTCCGCCGCGCGGCCGGCCTCTTCGAGGCGGGAAGGCGCTACTCGGAGCCCGAGGTGAACGCCATCCTCTCGCCCCTCTGGGACGACCACGTGACGATCCGCCGCTACCTCATCGAGTATCGTTTCCTGGCCCGGAAGCCCGACGGCAGCGAGTACTGGGTCGCCTGAAGGAGAAGCTCATGCCTGACGGAGGGACCATGGACGGAAGCCGCTGCGACTCGTACTGCGGGATCTACTGCGGCGCCTGCGACATCCTCGCGGCCTGCCGCCGCGGGGAGCCGGGAGCCTTCTCCGCCTACCTCAAGGAGAGGGTCCCTCCCGCCGGGGATTGGCGATGCAAGGGCTGCAAGAGCGACGAGGTCTTCGGGAACTGCGCGCGCTGCCCCATCCGCGCCTGCGCGAGGGAGCGGGGCCTCGAGTCCTGCGCCGCCTGCCCCGAGTTCCCCTGCGCGGCCTACTCGAGGCCGGACGCGGAGCGCCTCCTCGCGGAGCTGCCCCATCTCAAGCTCAACGCGGGCAATCTCGCCGCGATCGCGGAGCGGGGCGTCGAGGCCTGGCTCCGCGGGCAGGAGGAGCTCTGGAGGTGTCCGGAATGCGGCGCGCCCGACTCCTGGTACGCGGAGACCTGCCCCGTCTGCGGGGCCTCCCTGGCCGGGCGGAAGCCCTACGGAGCCACGAGCCCCTCGTAGGGCGCGAGGAGGGCCGAGTAGGCCTCGGCCAGGAGGGCCTCGAAGCGGGCCGGGTCGATGCCGCCCCGCCCCCTGGCGGCGTTCTTCACGAGGCTGTTCATGAGGACCTGGAAGAGGTAGATCCGGTCGTGGAGCTCCCCGCTCCTGGCCGGGTCCCGCACGAGGGCCTCGATCCTGCCGTAGGTGTAGCCGTAGACGGCGGCTATCCTCGGGTCGGAGCGGATGGGCACGAGGTTGGCCTCGAAGAGGAAGGCGTAGATCCTCGGCCGCTCCAGGGAGAAGGCGCGGAGAAGCTCGCCCAGGGCGACGTAGGCGCGAAGCGGCGAGCCCCGCTCGCCCGAGAGGTAGGGCTCGAGCCTCGCCTCGATCCCCGCAAGAAGGTTTTCGAAGCAGCCGAGCAGGGCCTCGCGGAGGATGGCCTCGCGGTTCTCGTAGTAGTTGTAGAGGGTCATCACCGAGCTGCCGAGGGCCGCCGCGAGCCGCCTCGTGGAGAAGCGCTCGTAGCCCTCGGCCTCGATGAGCTCTATCGTCTTGTCGATGATGACCCTGGTGTCCAGGAAGGCTTTCTCTCGGGGCATATGTTCTCCGCCTGCCCATCTTCCACGCGTCGGCGCCCAGGGTCAATCGACGGCTCGGCTACACCTGCACGTCCGACTTGCGGCGCATGAGCTCCTCGGGCGCGAAGAGGAGCTCGAAGGCGTCGCAGGCGATCTGCAGCTCCTCGTTCGTGGGGACGACCAGGATGGCGGTGGGGGAGTAGGGCGCCGAGACGACGCCCTCCGCGCTGCCGTCCGTCCGGTTCCTCTCGTAGTCCATGATGATGCCGATGTTCTCCAGGCGGTGGCAGATCCGCTCGCGCATGCGCCAGCCGTGCTGGCCCACGCCGCCCGTGAAGACGATCGCGTCCACGCGGAAGAGCTCCGCGGAGTAGGCGCCGATGTACTTCCGCACGCGGTGCGCGTAGACCTCCAGGGCTTCCGTCGCGTTCTTGTCCTTCGCGTCGACGGCGGCCTCCAGGTCGCGGAGGTCGTTGGAGATGCCCGAGAGGCCGAGGAGGCCGGACTTCTTGTTGATGAGGTTCGAGAGGTCCTTCGCCGTGTAGCCCCGCTCCTCCAGGAAGCCGAGGATGGCCGGGTCGATGTCGCCCGAGCGGGTGCCCATCATGAGGCCCTCCAGGGGGGTGAAGCCCATGGAGGTGTCGATGGAGCGGCCCTGCTCGATCGCGGTGATGGAGGCGCCGTTGCCCAGGTGGCAGGTGATGAGGTTCGTGTTGTCGGGGTGGCGCTTGAGGAGCTCGAGGGCGCGGCCCGCGACGTAGCGGTGGCTCGTGCCGTGGAAGCCGTAGCGGCGGATCTTGTACTTGTCGTAGAGCTCGCGGGGCAGGCCGTAGAGGTAGGCCGAGGGCGGCATGGTCTGGTGGAAGGCCGTGTCGAAGACGGCGACCTGGGGTATCCCGGGGAGGAGGCGCTCGGCCTCGCGGATGCCGGTGAGGTTGGCCGGGTTGTGGAGGGGGGCCAGCTCGACGTTCGCCTCGATGGCCTCGAGGACGGGTCCGTCGATGACGACGGAGGAGGCGAAGCGCTCGCCGCCGTGGACGACGCGGTGGCCGATGGCCTCGATCTCGCCGATGGAGCCGAGGATCCCCGCCTTGGGGTCGACGAGGGCCTTCGCGACCCTGGCCATGGCCTCGCCGTGGTCCTTGATGGGCTCGTCGAGCCTGATCTGCCCCTTGGGCGAGGTCTGGGTGAGTATGCCCTTCGCCTCGCCGATCCTCTCCACGGAGCCCTTGCCGAGGCTCGCGCGGTCGGGCATGAGGAACACCTCGTACTTGAGCGAGGAGCTGCCGCTGTTGAGGACGAGGATGCGCCTAGCGGCTCCCGCTTCCTTCATATTGAATCTCCCTTCGCCCGGCGGGTATTGAAATGCTCGTCGGTCCCACCCATAGTAAACCCGTTCCGGCCGTCCGTGAATGGCCGCCGAGAGGTGAAAACCATGTTTGAGTTCCGGACCCTGGACTCCGAAGCGCCCGCACGGCGCTACGCCGCCTTCATGGAGGCTTTTTCCGACTATTCCGTCCCCGTGGCCTGGAGCGAGGCCGAGTTCGACGCCGTGAACGCGCGGCGCGGCGCCGACTGGTCCCTCTCCCTGGGCGCCTACGAGGGCGGCCGCCTCGTGGGCTTCGTGATGAGCGGCTCGGGCGAATGGGGCGGCCGCAAGGCGGCCTACGACATGGGGACGGGGGTCGTGCCCTCCGCCCGGGGCTCGGGCCTGGCCGGCCTCCTCGCCGAGCGGCTCAAGGGCCTCCTGGCCGAGCGGGGCGTCGGGCTCTACCTCCTCGAGGTCATCCGCGACAACGCGCCCGCCCTCAAGACCTACGAGCGGGCCGGCTTCCGCAAGACCCGCGACTTCGAGTGCTCGGAAGGGACCTTCGTCGATCCCGGAAAGGCCCCGCCCGAGGGCGTGGCCGTCGGGGAGCTCGCCGCCTTTCCCCGCGCCGAGGCCGCCGCGATGCGCGACTGGGAGCCCTCTTGGCAGAATTCCGACGCCTCCGTGGCGCGTAACCCGACGCCCCTCGTCATCCTGGGCGCGCGCGAAGCCTCCGCCCCGGGCGCGGCGGGCGCCGCGGCCGGCCGGCTCCTCGGCTACGCGGTCGCCTCGCCCTCGGGCACGATCTGGCAGCTGGCCGTGGCCAGGGTGGCGCGGCGCCGTGGAATCGGCACGGCCCTCCTCCGCGGCCTCGCGGCGAGGACCGGGGGCGCCCTTCGGTACATCAACGCGCAGTCCGACGACGCAGGCACGAGGACCCTCCTTGCCCGCTCGGGCATCCGCGAGGACGTGGGCCAGTACGAGATGACGCTGGAGCTCGAGTAGCCGCGCCCCGGGGCAGGGGGGCGGCCCGCGCCGCCCATCGCGGGCGGCCACTCGCGGGCCGGTGCGGGGGGACCGAAGCGACGATGCGCGGCCTTGGTCCTTGAAGACGGGGCCGGCCGCGCTATACTTGTCTGTATCTACGAATCGCAGCGGATAAGGAAGGAAAGGCGATGAAGCCTGGCCGAATCCTCCTCGTCCTCGCCGCCATGGTCCTGCCCCTCGCGTCCCACGCCCAGACGAGGATCCTCATCGAGTCGAGCGGCGGAGCCGAGGCCAGGGGCTTGGCGGGCATTGTCGAGCGTTGCGCCGTCCTGGCCCTGGAGCGTGCCGGCTTCGCTCCTGCCCAGGGCTCCGGGGCGGGCGAGGACCCGCCCGAGGCCCTCCTCCTCTGCTCCTCGAGCCTCGCCGCGGGCGGCTACGAGCTCAGCCTGGAGCTCCGCTCGGCCGCCGAGGGCCAAGCCCTCCTGGCCGAGGCCCGGCTCTCCGGGCCCTTGACCCTGGACCTGGACGAGCGCCTGATCGAGGAGGTCTCCGCCCTCGTCGCGCTCTCCGGCCTCGAGCCGGGGCCTCCTCCCGCGCCTCGGCCGGCGGTCGCGTCTCTCCCTGGGGACGCGGCTCCCCGAGCGGGCGCGGCCGCCCCGGCCTCCGCCTCGGCCGAGGCGCCGGTCCTGGCCCGGGCGCCCGCAGGCGGGGAGGCGGTCTTGATGACCGGCCCCGTTCCGATTTCCGCGGGCGGGGAGGCCCTGGTCATCCCGCAGTCGGGCGGTCCTCCCGCCCTCTCCCGCCTGGGCCTCGGTCTGTCGACGGCCCCCGTCCTCGTCGTCGGGGCGGCCTCCGACTACTTCCGCTTCGGCTTCGACGCCTCATGCTCCTTGGGATACTCCTTCCGATTCGGCTCCTTCTCCCTCGAGGCCGGCCTGCGCGCCGGCTACGCCCTCCTCTACTCGGCCGGCCAGGTCGGCGGCGAGGTCCACCTGGCCTCCCTGGGCCCCGAATTCAGGGGCCGTTGGCCAGCCGAAGGCAGGCTCAGCGCCTTCCTTCGCGCGGGCCTAGGTCCCCTCTACCTCGCGGTCGCTCCCGAGACCGGCGAGACTCTCGGCAAGATCCTTCCCGCCTGCTCCGCCGGACTCGGCCTGGAATTCCTGCCGAGTCCCGGCTTCTCCCTGGGACTCGAGGTCGGCCTCCTGGCCGTCTTCGAGCGCAACCTTCCCCTTCTCGGCCTCGCGCCGGGCCTTGTCGCCGCCTGGCGCCTCTAGGAGGTCCCCATGCTGCGCCGCGTGATGCTGCGCGTCCTCGTCGTCCTCGCCGCCCTGACCTGGGCCTGCGGGGATTTCGTCCTCTACGACGCCTTCCTGGAGCCCCTGAGCCTGAGCCCCTCCTCCGCCTACCTCATGGTCGCCGAAAGCCGGAGCTTCGAGGCCTCCGGCGGGACGCCGGGCTACCGCTACCGCCTTCGCTCCGGCGGAGGGAGCATCGATCCGGCGACGGGACTCTTCACCGCGCCGGCGACCGCGGGCGAGTGCCTGGTGGAGGTCGTGGACAGCGGGGGACGGACCGCGAGCGCCCTGGTCTCCGTCTTCGAGTCCCACGCCCTCGCCATCGTGCCGGCGGCCGCGGCGCTGCAGATCGGCGCCGCCCTCCAGTTCGAGGGCGCGGGCGGAGAGCCGCCTTATTCCTTCGTCCTGTACTCCGGCGTCGGAAGCGTGAGCCCGGCCGGCCTCTACCTCGCTTCTGCCGAGGGCGACGCCGTGGTGAAGATCTCCGACGGCGAAGGCTCGGTGGCGACCGCCTTCGTCTCCGTCCTGGCGCCCGCCGCCCTGACGATCACGCCCTTGTCGACGACCATCACCGCCGCTTCGACCTTCCAGTTCGTGGTCCTGGGCGGAACGCCCCCCTACGCCTTCGCGGTGACCGCCGGCCTGGGAAGCGTCAACGCGACGGGCCTCTACTCGGCGCCACCCGGCGCGACCACGGCGACGCTGCGCGCCAGCGATTCCGCCTCGCCGCCCGCCGTCGCCGTCGCGACGGTCACCGTCGTCTCAGGCGGGGCCCTGGGCCTCTCCTCCTCCTCGACGGCCGTGGAGGAGGGCGCGACGGCGAGCTTCCAGGCCTACGGCGGGACGCCGCCCTACGCGTATTCCCTGGCCGTCTCCGGCTCGGGCGGCTCCGTCGACGCGGGGACGGGGCTCTATGCCGCCGGGCATGCCGTCGGAGCCGCCAAGGACCGCGTCAGGGTGACCGACGCCGCCGCCGCCACGGCGAGCCTCGACGTCGACGTCCTGCCGGCCGCCCCGTCGGGACTCGTGGCCGACGGCAGCTTCGGAGGGCCCAAGGAGATCCGCCTCACCTGGACGGACCACTCCTCCTCCGAGACGGGCT
>Ga0116155_10001968_pt1 | contig 14402 bp, 13 predicted proteins | sample AD_UKC032_MetaG_FD_89890 | JGI IMG/M metagenome (GOLD analysis project Ga0116155, IMG submission 89890) | Active sludge microbial communities of municipal wastewater-treating anaerobic digesters from USA - AD_UKC032_MetaG | ecosystem: Engineered > Bioreactor > Anaerobic > Digestate | place: USA...
CCGGACGTGCTGGTCATGGATTTAACACCACCCCAACTCGCGCCCAGAATGGCCGCCATCGAAGCGATTTCATCTTCCATCTGGATGAAAATGCCGCCCAGTTGGGGCAGTCGTCGCGACATGGATTCGGCAATTTCAGTCGCCGGTGTAATCGGGTAGCCGGCAAAAAAACGACAGCCGGCGGCCAACGCTCCCTCGCAGCAGGCCTCATCGCCGTTCATGAAATGCATTCCAGTCAATACTTCTTTTGCAACCAAAACCAATCTCCTTTAACCTTCATTCATTAAGGTCGTCATTTTCAATGCTGTAAATGGCAAATTCAGGACAAAGAACTTCACAGAAATGACAATTAACGCATCTGGAGGCTTCATTCACTTCGGGGGGATGGTAGCCTTTTTTGTTAAAAATGGAAGATACTCGCAAAACCTGCCGGGGGCAGTTGGCGATACAAAAGCCGCAGCCTTTGCATCGATCTTCAATAACGACGACCTCCCCCAGCCTTTTTTTCCGAGAACCGTTTTCATTTTGTGGATTTATTTGATACTTCTTAGTTTTCTGCATTTATTCAATAGGTTTTCCTGTATCATCGAATTTACACAAGGCGACCTGTCGGATGGATTGATTTGACTGATTATCGGGGATTTTCGTCGAAATTGTTTCCCTGAAGTGCCAAACTCCATCAAATACGCGTAAAGTCGCCTAATGGGCATTATAAGAATAAAGGGGCTCTGTCAAGAAAAAATGCGCGCGTTTATGCGGACTTGTGGATAAAATCTTGATTTTCGGATCATCCCATAATAAAGAAAGCGGCGCCTTTGGCATAAAAAAATGACTTCGAAAGTGGCCGCAATCGATGAAAGATTCTTCTATTCATTCCGTGATTAAAATTTTGAAAAAAGAACTGGATTTGGGAGAGATGCCCATTGTGTCGCATCTGGCCCAAAGCGAACGCGATCCTTTTGTTATATTAATTTCCACCCTTTTGAGTTTGCGTACGAAAGATGAGGTAACAGCAGAAGCCACCCACAGGCTTTTCGCACTAGCCTCCACCCCCGAAGAAATGCTGAAAATTCCACAGGCCAAAATCGCTAAGACGATTTATCCGGTTGGTTTTTATCGGGTCAAGGCCAAAACCATTCATTCCACATGCCTCGAACTTCTGAACCGTTTTGGCTCGAAAGTGCCGGATCAGCTGGACGACCTTTTAAGCATCAAAGGCGTCGGGCGTAAAACAGCGAATCTGGTTGTCACTCTGGCTTATGGTAAGGACGGCATTTGTGTGGATACGCATGTACACCGCATTTCCAATCGGCTGGGATACGTCCGGACCAAGACACCGGATGAAACGGAATTTGCGCTCCGGGCCAGGCTGCCGCGCCGGCACTGGATTATTTATAATACGCTGATGGTCGCGTTTGGCCGGAAAACGTGCAAACCCGTCTCGCCGCTTTGCAGTACCTGTCCCATCAAACTTCACTGCGACCGTATTGGGGTGACGGTGAGCCGGTGAAGGAGCCAAGAAGAAGGCGTGAATAGCAGATGACTATCTATGGTTTACGCAACTCGAATTTGCCTTTAAAAAATGAATGCATGATGAACAATCCAGCGGAATCGCTCCACTCACCGATCATTTTCTGCGTCACCCGTAAAACACGAGAAAAGAAAATAGTTGACGATTATTAATCATTTGGCTATGATGCCGCGGCTTTGAGACAGTTAAGCGGATGTATTCAATTGCTATATCATTATTTTGATTGACTAATTCATCGCAGGACTTGGCATAAAAGAAGCGTTGAATAAAATATCCGCCGGTGGTATGGATTCGATAGATTGCCGAGAATAATTAAATTTATAAAAAAAGGACGTAAGAAATGACGACATTATTGACCATTATACACATCTTAGCCTGTATTACTTTGATTCTAATCGTCTTGCTGCAGGCAGGCAAGGGAGCGAATATGGGCGCTGCTTTTGGCGGATCCAGCCAAACCGTTTTCGGTTCCAGCGGTGCGGGGACTTTTCTGGGAAAAATGACGGCGGCAGTAGCCATTATTTTTATGCTGACATCGATCACCTTAACGTACACTGGATCAAGAAAAACATCAGCTTTGATCGATGGGGCATCAGCCCCTGTGACCAGGCAAGCGGTTCCCGCAGCGCCAAAACCCGCAGCACCGCCTGCATTACCGGCGACGGTACCCGGCCCGGCGAATATCCCGGCTGCTGCACCGGCGGCGAAGTAAAATTTGTTCTTTTTATATCCGCAAACCTGAAAGCCCGGCTTTGCAAAAACGATCAACGGGAATGCGGTACTCGTATTGAATGGTGATTTGCTGCCGAAGTGGTGGAATTGGTAGACACGCTATCTTGAGGGGGTAGTAGGCTACGCCTGTGCTGGTTCAAATCCAGTCTTCGGCACCATAAGAAAAACAGAGGGTTAACTGAGTTATCGGTTAACCCTCTGTTGCTTTTGAGTATCCTTGGTCACCGTTTTGGTCAACAGCCTTGCGAGTATCATTTGAATCAACGGTATCCTAATTGGACAAAGAGATCCGATTTATACAAGTTATTGACACTATTTGTCTTCTTTGTTATAAATTTGATTATAAGAAAGAAAATTAGGTTCAGGACAAGGTCGAGATCCCGAACAACACACAGAAAGGCGCGCTAATCAATAATCTCGAAATCGTCTCAGCGACGCAATTTGTCTTCAATGAGCCATCATTTCCCTGTGTGACACGGTACGTTCTATGAATAGAAAAAACCATGCACCCTCGGCTGAGATGATTGAATCCGGGAACCGCCTTGAGTTCATGCGATTTCTAGCTGACCTTTCAACGCGGCTTGTTGCCCTCCCCGCCAATCAGGTTGATGATGCAATCCAGCAAGCACTCGTCCAATGCCTGGAATATTTCAAGATCGACCGCTTAAGTCTTCTCAAACTCTTACCGGACAGGATGAGTTTTATGGTCGTTTGTGTTGCCGATATTTCAGGCACTGACCCCTATGCGGGTGCTACCATGACTACATCCCTCGTTCCCTGGGTTTCAAAAAAGTTAATTAATGGAGAGATAGTTTCATTTGCTAGGCACAGACGAAACAGGCACTGGACAAATATAACCGTGCCTAAGCGGCCTGCCTTGAAGGCAAAGGATATACGGTTAAATGAGGATGAAATTAATAATATGCCACGTTCGACCTCTAGCATGGAGTTTTTAAGGAACCCATGAAAGTTTTTACGCTCAACCGAGTATGGGAAATATTGAAGCACTGAGGTGGTGTCCCATGAAGATAGGAATCCGACGATCAACATCTTTACTATTGCTCCTCGTGACACTGGTGACAGGCTGCAGCCAATTCGGACACTACACGGTGAATGCACCGCTGAAGAAGCATCAACCCGGTTATGGATACAATGCCCAGAACATGCAAAAGGAAGGAAAATCAGATGAACTGCTGCTGATCCTTTCCTTTTCCGGAGGGGGAACCCGGGCGGCTGCCTTTTCCTATGGCGTCCTCGAGGAGCTGCGTGTAACGGAAGTTACCTCCAATGGCAAGAAGCATCGCCTCTTGGATGAGGTGGACATGATTTCAGGTGTTTCAGGGGGGAGTTTTACGGCGGCCTACTTCGGACTATTCGGTGACAGGATTTTTGAGGATTATGAAACACGCTTCCTGAAGAAGAATATCCAGGGTGAGATCGTCACTTCAACATTGTTTAACCCAGTCAATTGGGTTCGGTTATCGTCGCCGTATTTTGACCGGAGCGACTTGGCCGCCGAGTACTACGACAAAAACGTCTTTGATGGGAAAACCTTCGGGGATATGATTGAACAAAAGGGGCCTGTCATCCTCATCAATGCGACGGATATGTCCTTAGGGGAGAGATTTACCTTCCATCAGTTAATATTCAACCCCATTTGTTCCGATCTTTCAAAATTCTCCGTGGCCAGGGCCTGTGCAGCATCCTCGGCTGTGCCGGGTGTCCTGACACCGATTACGCTAAAAAATTACGCGGGCAGTTGCGGATTTGTCCTTCCACGTTTAATGGATGTGTCATCACAGAGCTACCTGCAACGCGAGACGCAGAATAATCTGTCGCTCCTGATGGATCCACAGAAGAAACCTTATTTTCACCTGATTGACGGGGGAGTGGCCGACAACCTGGGCCTCAGAGCCATTGAAGAATCCGTTGATGCTGTCGGTAACATCTGGACAATGATGAAGCATACGAGAAGAGAGAAGGTTCGAAAAGTGGTCTTCATCGTCGTCAATGCCGAAACGAAAATCGAATCCAGCTGGGACAAGATTGAGTTCATTCCACCTTTGTCTGCCATGGTCTCAAATTATTCAACGATTGCCATCGTCCGATACAACCGTGAAACCATGGCCGTTCTCCAGGAGAGTTTTAGTCGATGGGGACAACAGATCCGTTCCGGCAGATGCCCCGCAGGGCAGATCTCTCAAGAGCCTGGTTCCTGCGGTGACATCGAATTTTACCTGGCGGATGTCCGGTTCGAAAATCTCAAAGATAAGGCAGAGGATAATTATCTGTCCAAATTGCCGACATCTTTTCGGTTACCGTCTGAAGACGTGGATAGATTGAAGGCGGCGGCTCGTCGCCTCCTGAGGGAATCCAACGATTTTCAAAAGTTGATCAAGGACTTGAGTGATGAGCCTTGATTGAAATAATAATGATAGGAAAGGTACACCATGAACGTCAAGTTTGTCTTGGTCATCATTGCCATAATACTCGCAATTCCTATGGTTGCCGACGGCGTTCTGGCGGATGATGCTGAGAAACAAGAGGAAAGCCCCGGTGATATCGATCCCCGTGAGTCTTTCATCTTTGCGAGGCAATTTCCCACTTGATTTTCAGTTCACATAAGAGTATTTTTTCATCAATGTTATTCTGCCCTGTTGGGGGTTGTATCCTAAAAACATTAACATTTAGAAAGGGAGGATTTATGAAAGCAATCAGATTGATGTTGGTAGTAGCATGTCTTGTTGGTTTTGTTTCGTCGCTTTCTTTTGCGCAGGAAGGACCATGCGGGACGGATGTACAGATGTACTGTGCCAATGAAAGGGCTTCAATTAATGGAACACTAAAGTGCCTCGCAAAAAATTTCGACCGATTGCAACCAATGTGCGTGGATCAGCTCTATATCGTGACTGGAATAAACAAGGAGGCGTTCCAGGCGGCCTGCAAAGCGGATGTGGACAAATTGTGTAGTAAATCCGTTGACAAACCTTATTGTATTAAAAAGAATAAAGACAAACTATCTCCAGAGTGCAAGGCATATTTAAAGGCTATAAAAGTAAAGTAAACACCGAAGAAGCGAAAGCAACAGGCAGAGTGCAGTATGAGGTCCAGTATGCGACCTTGCAGGGTAAACGGAAGGAGAGGAATTCTGGTTTGATGAATATGGGAGCGAATAGAAAAAATACGAAAAAAAATATTTAAAAAGGTAATTGGTTAAAAAAAAAAGAGTCAGGTCTGATAAACCTGACTCTTTTTTTCATCCAGACCAGTTCCTACTCTATTGCCCGAAAACCGCGAGGGCGTTGTGCAAGGGACCGCTGGAAATCTTGATCAGTCCACGATTAGGCTGGTCCAACTCCAGGATCAGGAAGAGTGCGGCAGCAACGGATAAGGCACAGAGAAATAAAACGAAGGTGACGGTTCCATTACGGGGAGAAAATAGGCCAAAACTGCCAAACATGATGGTAAGCCAGCAGATTAGCACCACAAGGAAGGGCCAAGGGAGAGAGCTCTGACCGAACTGTCCAAGAAGAAGCCAGCGCGCATCAATGATTTCAGCGCTTACCTGCAGGGCTCGCGACTTAAGTCCACGCTGGGCTTCGTTCTGCGGGGACAGTTGCTGGAGTTTATTTTGGATCGTCTCCAGATCATTACCTGGTTGATGGGTCATTGTGATCGCGATCTCATGCAACTCTTCCGGCCAAATGCGCTGGAGTGCGGAAGTGATGCCGCGATGAAGGAGGTCGCGGCATTCCCTCGTTTCCGGTCCGTATTGGGCCATCATACGGTCGAGCAATATAATCTTCGCGCTGGTATGCTGGAGCTCATTGGTTACCGTGTCGAAGTTTCCTTTCGCTGAGGCTATCAGCAGACCAAGCACAAGGGCCGACAGCGTTGCGATCACGCCGATCGCAAGTTTCACCATGTCTTTTGAATCATCGCTCAGATGATGATCGGGCAGAAGGGCGTTCAGTACCATACCGAGCAGCAGACCCCCGAACATGCAGGCAAAAGCAACCAAAAAAAGTGTCAGCGAGTTCAATCATTCACCTCCTTATTGTCGTGAGGGAAATAGGTCTATTAGGTACCACCTGCTTTAATCGTTAATCCTTGTGCCTCCATGAGCCACCCGCCGCCCAGGGCTTTATAAATGTTCACAAGCGCAATAAAAGCCGATGTCCGGGACTGAACTAAATTAATTTCCGAAGGCAAAAGCATCTGTTCAGCCTGGAGCACGGTGGAATAAGGCGTGTATCCGCCCTCATACTGCAGACGCGCCAGGCGGGTGTATTCGCTGTTGGCCTTGACCAGACGTTCCTGCGACTCTATCTGTTCGACAAGTTTTTTTCTGGCAACCAACACATTCTCGACATCGGCAAAGGAATTCTGAACGGCCAATTCATAATTGTGCAAAGCTGCTTTCCGTGCTGCTTCCGCCCGCTTCACTTGTCCGGCGATGGCCCCACCCGCGAAAATCGGACCGGTCAGCGATCCCACGTAACTCCACGCGTTAGCGGGCCCTTTAAAAAGATCCGACAAATCAGCACTGGAATTGCCGTATGCGCCGGTCAGGGAGATCGTCGGAAAGTAAAGCGCCCGGGCTGCGCCGATCTGCGCGTTGGCGGAAATCAGGTTTTGTTCCGCCTCCTGGATATCCGGCCGGTTGGCCAGAATTTCAGAAGGCAGGCCTGCCGGAACAGCGGGCAGTTGAAGTTCGTAAATCGTCTTGCCGCGCTTGATTGGCCCCGGGTTACGTCCGAGCAGAATGGACAGGGCGTGTTCCGTCTGGGCAATCTGGGATTCGATCTGCGGAATGGTAGCCGCCGCCGTTTCATACTGCGAACGGGTTTGCTCGACATTCATCTGGGAGACCGCGCCGTACTTGAAACGCAGTTCAAACAGTTTGACGGACTCAGCGTAATTGTCCATATTGCGCTTCGATACGGCCAGTTGTTCGTCAAGTCCCAAAAGTTGAATGTAGTTGCCGGCCACCGCCCCGACCAGCGAGAGAATCACGCCTCGCCACTGCGCCTCGGAGGCGCGCAGATCCGCCTCAGCTGCTTCCGTCAGTCTCCGAATACGTCCCCAGAGGTCAACTTCCCAGCTCGCGCTGACAAAGGTCTGGTAGGAATTCTGGGGATTTTTAATGACGTCGGACAGCGGCGTAGATTCCAGGCTGGATAAGCGTTTCCTTGCGGCGCTACCGCTGTACCCGAATTGCGGAAACAGTGGCGACCGAGTCTGCATCATAACGGCTTCCGCCTGCTCCATATTGGCTGCCGCGATTTTGATGTTTTTGTTATTGGCCAGAGTCTCGTTGATCAGGGCATCCAGAACCGGGTCTTCAAACTGTCGCCACCAGGCCTTGTTGACAGCATCTTGCGTTCCACCCTCACTGTATGTAAACGAAGAAGGCGTCTCAACAACGGGTTTCACATAGTCGGGCCCTATTGCGCAGGCGGTAAGGAGAAAAAACAATGCTGCTGACACAATCAGCCTAGGCATTTTCACTATCCTCCTTTTTTACCGCCGGCAATGAATCCGTTGCGTTTTCTTCGTTCGGGGGCCGGTCTTCTTTTTTAGCTTTGGAGCGTTCGCCCAGCTTGTCAAAAATGTAGAAAAGTAAAGGCACATAAAGCATCGCCAGTGTCGTCTCACCAATCATGCCCCCGATGATACCGGTGCCGATCGAATGACGGGCGTTGGCCCCCGCACCCATGGCAATGGCCAGGGGCAGAACGCCGAAGGCAAAGGCGAGCGACGTCATGATGATCGGACGAAGGCGCTGTTCACCAGCCTCGATGGTTGCGTCAATGATGGATTTGCCCTGCTTGCGCAGTTCGGTGGCAAAAGAAACACGCAAGATGGCATTCTTTGCCCCAAGCCCGATGAGCACCAGCAGGCCGATCTGAAAATAAACGTCGTTTTCCAGCCCGCGCAACCAGTTGAAGAACAGCGCGCCAAGAATCCCGAACGGCACGGCCATCATTACGGACCCCGGCAGGGTCCACGATTCGTATTGAGCGGCAAGCACGAGGAAAACGATGATCAGGCCGAAGGCAAAAGCGGCCACGGATGTCGATCCGGATTTCTTTTCTTCAAAGGCCAGTCCCGACCACGCAAAGGTATAACCCTGCGGCAGCACTTCCCTGGCTACTTCCTCCATCGCGGCAATGGCTTCGCCGGAACTGAACCCTTCCGCCGCTTGGCCGTTGATCTTCGATGCCGGAAAACCGTTAAAGTGAGGCAGCAGGTCCGGCCCAGAAACCCAGCGGGTGGTGACAAGCGCCGAAAGGGGCACCATCTCTCCCTGTTTTGATCGGGCATAGAGACGCGTCAGGTCTTCCGGATTCTGCCGGTATTTTGCATCCGATTGAAGGACGACATTCCATATCCGGCTGAATTCGTTGTATTGGCTGACCGTAAGCGAACCGAAATTCGCCTGAATCGTCGCGTAAACATCTTGAACGGAAACGCCCAGGAGGTTCGCTTTGGCGCGGTTCACATCTGCACTCATCTGCGGTGACGTCGCGCGGAAGGTGGTGTTCAGCCCTGCAAGTTCCGGCCGAAGTTTTGCCCTGGCCAGAAACTGTTGGGTGAGCTCGCCGAGTTTTGTCGCTTCTCCGGCTGCTATGTCCTGAATCCAGAATTCAAAACCGCCCGTCGTTCCGATACCGGGAATGGCCGGCGGTGCCACGGGAATTACCTTACCTTCCGGAATGTCCGAACATTTCTGGTACAGACTGGTCAGGACCGTGCGGGCATTTTCGGCTTTGGCCTTCTTGATGGAATCATATCGTTCCTCAAAAGGTTTCAGGGTTACAAAAAATGTTCCGGCATTGGTTTTAAATCCGTTGTCAATTAGGCTGTAGCCGGTGAGCTGGGTGCGGTTTTCAACTCCGGGAAGGTTCTTGAAGACGGCATCCACACGGTCCGTAACTTCCTGCGTTCGGTTGAGGCTGGTTGCGTCGGGCATAATGATGGACGTCAGAACATAGCCTTGATCTTCATTCGGTACAAAACTCGCAGGAATATCTCTGAATAGATAAACAATGAAGCCGATCAGGACGGCCAGGATGACAAAGGCAATGACCACCCGCTTGATGACAAACAGGACAGCGTTCCCGAAGCCGCGGGTGATTGCGTCCACCCCGCGATTGAACCATCCGAAGAAACCGCGTGTCGGTGGTGCAGTGTGTTTCAGAATTACCCCGCACATGGCCGGCGTCAAAGTCAGAGCGATGAAACCGGACACCACGACCGAGATGACGATAGTGATGGCAAACTGTTTGTAAAGCTGTCCCGTGGCGCCCGGCAGGAAGGCAGCGGGGATAAAAACGGACGACATCACCAGGACAACGGCAACGAGGGACCCGGATATTTCCTGCATGGATTTGATGGTAGCCTCTTTGGGTTGGAGATGGTATTGAGCCATGTTGCGTTCGACATTTTCCACCACAACAATAGCATCATCCACAACCATACCGATGGCCAGCACCAGGCCGAAGAGTGTAAGTAGATTGATGGAAAATCCCAGCGCCAGCATGCCGGTGAATGTGCTGATCAAAGCTACAACAATGGCCGTGGCACAGATGATCGTGGTCCGCATGCTCTGGAGGAAAAGGAAGACGATGATGACCACGAGAATGATCGCTTCGAACAGCGTGTGAATGACTTCCTTGATCGACAAACGGACAAAGTCATTCGTGTCCAGAGAGATCGTGTAATCCATCCCGCTGGGAAACTGCTTTTTCATATCGTTAAGGGCCTTGCGGACTGATTTGGATACCTCCAGCCCGTTCGCTCCGGGTTGCTGATAAACGGCAACAAAGGTTGCCGGTTTGCCGTTGAGCTTGCTGTCCAGAACATACTGCTTCAAACCGACCTCGGTGCGGGCTACATCTTTTAAGTGGACGATACTGCTGCCGTCCTGATTGGCGCGGAGAATAATTTCGTCGTATTGTGCAGGGTTGCTGAACGGTCGCTGTGTTACCACGGGGAACGTGAGCTGAACAGGTCCGGGGGTGGGCGTTTGTCCGATTTGTCCGGCCCCGTACAAAGCGTTCTGGGATGCGACCGCCTGTTGGATGTCGGTGGTCGTGATCCCCAGCGAAGCCATCCGGTGAGGATTCATCCAGATACGGATGGCCTGATCGGGGATGCCCATAATCTGCGCCTGTCCGGCGCCGGGAACGCGCTTGATGGCATCCAGAACATAGACATTGGCATAGTTGGCAATATATTCACTGCTGTAGCGTTCATCCGGCGAGAAGATACCAATCAGCATCATGATGGTCGATGCTTTTTTCTGTACGGAAACCCCCTGCTGCACAACGGCATCGGGCAGCTGGGGTGTGGCGAGGTTGACCCTGTTTTGAACTTGTACCTGTGCAATGTCCGGATTGATGTCCAGATCGAAGTAAACGGTGATCATTAAATTGCCGGTGGAGGAACTTGACGATGACATATACAACATGCCGTCAACGCCGTTAATCTGGGCCTCGATCGGAGCGGCAACGGAATCGGCCAGGGTCTGCGAGTCCGCTCCCGGATAGATGGCCTGCACGGTAATCTGGACCGGCGAGATCGTCGGGTACTGCTCGACGGAAAGAACCGACATGGAAACCAGACCCGCGAGGCAGATGATAATCGCGATTACTGTGGCAAAAATCGGTCGCTCGATAAAAAATCTGGAGAACATACGGTATGTGTCCTAGTTTATACGACCGTCAAAATCTATTTACTGTCGGAGTTTATTGGCCGGTTTGCTCCTTCGCCGGCTGATACGGCTTGATGGTAACGGCGTTGCCGGGACGCAGTGTCAAACCGCCATCCACGACAATTCGCTCGCCGCTCTTCAGCCCTTCCGATATGAACCAGTCATCACCCTGCCATTCCCCGACTGTCACGGGGCGCATTTCCGCTTTGCTGTCCTTGTCCACGACCCAGACAAAATGACCCTTCGATCCCCGTTGGACAGCTCTCTGAGGGATGAGAACCGCATGGGGACGAAGAGCGCCTTTTAAACGAGCCCGAACATACTGGTTAGGCCGTAGGGATCCGTCCGGATTTTCAACACTCGCCCGAATGGAAAAGGTACCGGTCTCCGGATTATAGGACGGGTCAGCAAAGGTCATGTGCCCGGTGTAAGGATGAATCGATCCGTCCACGAGGATGACTTCTACAATAAACCGACCTGCATTGGGTGCATGAAGCAGACCTTTTTTGACCTGTGTGCGGAATTTCTGTATTTCATTTTCGGAGAGGCTGAAGTTTATCCATATCGGCGAGAGAACCGCCACCGTCGTCAGCAGACTGTTCTGCGGGCTGATATAAGTGCCTTCCGTCTGCAGGGCCGCGCCGCTGATGCCATTGATGGGAGACGTTATGGTCGTGTAGGAGAGATTTAATTTGGCGGTCTCTACCTGAGCCTTGGCCTGCTCCACAGCGGCCGCCGTTGATGCATGCTGGCCTGTGGCATCATCGAGATCCTTCTGGGAAAGTGCTTTTTGCTCGGCCAGGGGTTTCGTTCGCGCCAGGTTCAGACGGGCTGTCTCAAGGGCGGCCTGCTGTTTGGCAAGGGCCGCCTTAGCCTGGTTCAGTTGCACCTGAAACGGTTTGGGATCCATTTGAAAAAGAACTTGACCCTGCTTCACCACGCTCCCTTCGGTATAGAGTCGCTTATCAAGGAAGCCGCTGACACGTGCCTGGATGTTGACCTGATGCGAACTTTGGGTCAGCGCCACGTACTCAAACTCCACGGGTACGTCCCTCTGGACAGTTTCCAGTACGGTGACGGTTGTCGAGGATGGTGTGGCTGCCTGTTTTTCTTTACTGCAAGCGGAGAATTGAAGTGCCAGGATGATCATGACCATGGCAGCGACGGGGAGTCTGAGGTGCCTGATAAGGCTTATGTGATGGCTTTTTTCCATCAAAGAGTCTCTCCTTTTATTAGGATAAAGGGATGCAACTCATTTCTGATTTTGTAAGATACCAGCCTTGTTGTGGCAATTCAATGATTATTTTAATTTTTTAAAATTTTCAGAAATCGGCGTTTCGCGCGTCAGAGATCTTCTATGCCTTGCAATTAGTAATAACCACTTTGGGCTGAAAACCAAGGCTATTCCAGAGCAAATTTCCCCTTGATTTTACATTCACAGAAGAGTATTTTCACGTCAACATTACATCTCTATAATCTGTTCGTAAACCCCTCAACCTAACTATCAACCTTCTGGAGTCCGTTATGAAAAGGAGTTCCTGGAAGTTGCCTGTCGTTGGCCCTCATGGAGGTTACATTTCCTCTGCGAGTACCTGCTGTTTTCTCCTCAATGATTTCCCCGAATTTTTTTAAGAAAGGAGAAGGAATGTTATGAAGAAGACTTTTTCGGTTGTTTTCGTTTTGCTCATGTTGTCGATATTTCTCATAGGCTGTGCCACAACGGGGCCGCCAAAACAAAATTTTCTGGGGGATTATGCGAAGAATCTTCAACCCGGGCCGAAGGGGGGGGCCAAGATGCGATGGGTGAAGCCGGGTGTGGATTTTAAGAAATATAAACGATTCATGATCGATTATGTGTCTTTTGCCTTCGCCGATGACTCGGAATACAACATGATCAACGGGGACGAAATGAAAAAGCTTGGCGATGCCTGTACGCTGGCCGTCATCAATGCCCTTGCGGATAAGTATCCGATCGTGTCCGAACCCGGACCGGATGTGGCGCGCTTCCGGTTCGCGATTGTGGACCTCAAGCAGAGCCGCCCAGCCGTGAGCGCGGTCACGACCGTCATCCCGGTCGGAGTGGGCGTCAGCCTCGTCAAAAAGGGGATAACGGATTCATGGAGCGGGTCCGGGTCAACAACCAGTCAGTGGATGGTCCTTGATTCCCTGAGCAATGAAGTGATCGCCGTTGCGGAAGACCAATATCAGGCCGGCTTTACGGAGAGATTCACGAAGTGGGGTTCAGCCGAAGATGCTTTCAAGTACTGGGGGAAAAGGCTCAGAAAAGTAATCGATGACACCGTGCCCATGCAATAACGATAAAAGAAAGGAGATTGAACGATGAAGAGAATGATTTGGTGTTTGATGGTGATCGGCGTGGTGCTGCTTTTTGCGGTAAGCGTAATGGCCCAGTCGGGGGTAGTCCGGACCGTGCAGGAAGGGTGCGAGAAAGAAATCAATAACTACTGCAAGAATGTGACTCCGGGTGAGGGCCGGCTCCTCGCATGTTTGTATGCTTACGGAGACAAGCTTTCGAACCGTTGCGAGTTCGCGCTCTACGACGCCTCCGTTCAGCTTGAACGGGAGATCAATGCGTTGAGCTACCTGGCCAATGAATGCCGCAATGACTTAAACGCCTACTGCTCTGCTACCAAACCCGGTGAAGGACGCCTGCGGGACTGCCTTGAGAAGAACAAGAAGAAAGTCAGCAAACGGTGCTCTCAGGCTGCTAAAGATGTAGGATTGAAGTAGTAAACGGGCAGTTTGTGGTTTCCAGGTTGCCATGGCCGGCGGGGGAATCCGCTTGAAGGGGATGGAACGCCTTGCATATAGGAAATCCGGTATGGACTTGTGGGTGCAATAAAGGCATATAGTCGTCCGTTAAATGTGAATCATCGAGTCTTGGTCTTGCGGGTTTCAGGCGATTAATGTATTAGATGCCGCGGGTATTGATGTGAGTTCAGACGGGCAGCAATCCTCTCAATGCACATCAAAGTAAAGCGGAAATGATTGCATTCGAGTGGCACAAAATTACAAAGTTCTTCGGCCTGAAAAAAAGCATGATCGCCCTGCTGCTGATGGTGGTTCTTGTGGGCCTGGGCGAACGCATGGCCGAGCGCTTCTTGCCGATCTACCTCATGGCGCTGGGCGGCGGCGCTCTGACCATCGGGCTTCTGGGGGGCCTAACCAACCTGATTTCTGCGCTTTACGCCTTTCCCGGCGGCTACTTAAGTGACCGGTTGGGATATAAGAAGGCCCTGCTGATCTTCAATTTGATTTCGCTTGCCGGTTACGGCATTGTTATTGTTTTTCCTTACTGGCAGGCTGTGATTCTCGGCGCGTTATTTTTCCTGGCCTGGTCGGCCGTATCGCTTCCGGCCACCATGAGTCTGGTTTCCGACGTCTTGCCTCAGGACAAAC
>Ga0116155_10001971_pt1 | contig 14391 bp, 10 predicted proteins | sample AD_UKC032_MetaG_FD_89890 | JGI IMG/M metagenome (GOLD analysis project Ga0116155, IMG submission 89890) | Active sludge microbial communities of municipal wastewater-treating anaerobic digesters from USA - AD_UKC032_MetaG | ecosystem: Engineered > Bioreactor > Anaerobic > Digestate | place: USA...
AACCTGGATGTCGGTGTGGACTCCATCGATACAACCGCCGTCGTCGGCGACAAAAAGAATTTTTCCGGCGACACCGGTGTGCTCGGCACCCTCTACCTGAAGGAACTGAACCTGAACGTGACCGGCCATCTGGATCTCTACAACGATACAGCCGGGGATATAGCGACCCTGCGTTTTGATTTAACGATTCCCACCTTGACCCTGGACACCCTGGCCTGGGGCGACTCGGATGGTGTAGGTATCTATCAAGGTACAGCCACTCCCAGGCCCGATGCCGGTGGCGTGGGTTTGAGGAACCTGGCCATTGCCAACCTGGCGATTGAGGGTCAGGCAACGGTTGACTCCAAAGTTATTCAATCCATTGAAGCCGGTGACACCGGGATTACCCTTCTTCCGGTTGGCACAGCCTTTGTCAATATTGGATTTACCAAAGTGAATATCAGCATGGGATCCCTGGATGCGGACGTGGCACTCGGGAATAGAAAGGACAATCTCAACCAGGTCCTCGGATCCGTTTATTTGGGAGACCTGAAGATGGTGATGGATGGCACGGTGAAAATCCATACACCGACCCCCTCCACCCAGGGGATCGTCCTGGACCTGGATGTCAAGTTCCAACAATTTTTCCTGGGCACCTTGTCCTGGGGTGATACGGACGGCATCGGCCTCGGCACCCCGGATCCCGTCACAGGCATCAATCCCACGGCCGGTTATGTGGGTTTGAGGGACCTGACGTTTGACGGTTTGAAGATTTTTGGCCGAGTCACCATTGATGTGGCCACCGTGGATTCCTCGGCCCCGATCAATTCGGTAGAAGCGCTGATGTACAGCTATTACGATGAAGCCCACCACATGAGTCCCAGTTTTGTGCATATCGGTCTCGGGACGGGCAATGCGGACATTCTCCCCAGTGCTGCGAACGGCCAACTCTTGATCGCTATGGACTCATTGTCGACTGATGTCGTCCTCGATAACGTCAAGACCTTGGCGAGCACTTCCAGTAGCACACTCGGATCCTTTTATATTAAGGATCTCTCAATTACCGTTAACGGCTGGGTTAATATCGCCGCTCACTAAAACTGGACATAAAGTTTAGGCTTGTGCTGAAGCAATGAGTTGCTAATAAAGGATGCACCGGACAGATAAAGCCGCCAGTGCTTCCTAGAGTTACTCTTCTTCAAATGGTAATCTTCAGTTTTCCACAGTTTCATAAATTTATTGACTTTCAGATGGCCGATGCAAGACGTGACTATTTCCAAAAATTAAAACATCAATGATGGATTTTTCTCATGACGTTCTCCATAATAACTTTGTCTTTTATTTTTCCAATTCATACAACATTCCAAACGGTAATAATTAAAACAGCTCGAACCCTAATTTAACTTGTGGTACATTAATTGAGGTCAGGTACTCTGCCTAAAGAATTATTACTTAATACCTAAATATTTTTACTTCCTGAGGGAATGCAGAAATAAAGTTTATATTAACTAAAGGACGTATGGCAAAAGATAACCTCCCAGGCAATCACATCACAGCAAATAAGCAGATATGCCGGAGATCGTTTCTGAAAAAGGTTACCGCACTTCTGGGTGGGATAACCTTTATGAACGGGGGTTTGTTCTCTATCAAAGGTGCGTTAGCTGAACTCCTTGGAATGAATAAAGGCAATAATCAAGAAAAGCTCATCTTCGTTGCCATTGATGCTCTCCACCCGAAATACTTTGAGCTTGATGCCAGGGGTCGGCCGGGAGGAACTGAGGGAAATTGGCTGATGCCCAATATTCACGCCTTCTTGAAAAAGTCATTATGGTACAGGAATGCCAAGTCCTATCTGCCTGCAGCTACGGACATGAATCATCTGAACGTACTTGCCGGAACATCTTCCGCACAGAGCGGCATCATCAGCGTATGGGCTCAACCCACGGGCTGGGATAAGAATGGAGAGGCTATTATCACCCGCACCAGCATGTCTTTTGCCCGGGATGACAAAGGCAGGCCAGTGGATACACTTTTCCATGCATGGAAGCGGCGCTGGCCTGAATCCAAGACTATGCTCATTACAGGCAAGGAATGGGTGGGCGAAATGTTTCGTGGAAACGGCAGTGCCTTCTCCGGTATTGATATTCTGGTGACAGGGCCTAACCATCCTGATTACTTGAAGCCACCACAGAAGGAGAGTCTTGCAAATCCTCATACAGATCAGGATGCAGCCTGTGACCCGGAATCGACACACCTCGGATTCTTCGGAACTTCCATGGGATTGAGCAACATCACGACACGACTCTATACAGGTCAAGGCAGCCTCCTTACATGGCAGATGGAGCACTTTGCCAATCACTTTCCCCATGACAGTTGGATCGTGGATTCATCCCTGGAAATATTCAAACGCGATAAACCCGATATGGCCTACATTCTTCTTGCCCAATGCGATGATGCAGGGCATGCAATCGGATGCGCATGGGACCCGTCGGAATTCATCAACGTCAATCCGCCGTACGAACCGCCGCAAGGGTGTGAAAACAAGCCCGAGTATCAGCTGGTCAGCAGCAGAAACAAACTCCTTTTCAAAGAGGCCATCCTAGACGTCATTCGTGATGTGGACATCCAGTTCGGACGCCTTATAGATGGTTTGCAAAAGCAGGGGGTACTTGATAAAGCAAATGTCATCCTCTTGAGCGATCACTCCGCGGTCAATCATCTTTATACCGAAGATTTTTCATCAACGGATTGTGTGGGGCTTCTTGAAAGTGCAGGAATAATTACGAAGGGGGGCCCACTGGAAAAGAAGGAGGTGTATGCCTTCAGCGTGAGCAGTTACGGCGTGTTGTACTGGAGGGAAAACAAGGAAAAGATCTCACAGGCTAAAGCGTTTTTGTTGGCTCATCGGGCACTGAACCCCCAGACAGGCAGTAAAGAGTGTCCGTGGTGGGTGCTGGACCGATCCGACATGAAAAATGGTCTGGAGGGAGTGTGCCTGCCTGGTGAGCTCTACCACACCTACTATGTTGATGCTGACAAGGAACAGACGGTCATCTGGCCCGACCTCATCATACTGGCGAAAAACGGTTGGCAGATTCCTGTGTATAACGGACAGATTCCCAATGTCGGTATCAAGGCGCCCACATGGTCTCCTCCCTGGCGCGTGTATAACGGTGGCCATGGATCAGTGGATACGCTTCCCATCGTTGCGGCTGTCTCGATACCAGGCGGGAAAACAGGCGTCCATGATAGACCCATTCGCATTGCAGACCTGGGTATTACAGCCGCCGCTTTGTTAGGTTTAAAACTGAAAAGCACCACGATTGGCAATGATTTGAGCGAAGATCTAATCTGAACACTCTTTTTTAAGCGGAAACAAATTCCATTTGCTGCAAGACCAAAACTTAAGGAAACTAATACTATGCCAGGACTTGAAGAGAATATCAGGAATTTTGCGAGAAAAGCGGGCGCAAGATTGGTTGGCATTGCAGGACCAGAGCGCCTCAGCGGGCCGCCTTCAATCGACCCCTCATACACCATGCGCGGTGCCAGATCTGTGGTGTCACTTGTTCTTCCCATGAATGTGCCCGCCATCTATGATTTCCTGGGCAAGAAATCATCCGGACCGCATAACATCGACCAAGCCCGCATGAATCAGCAAATACATCGCATTGCCAAAGAAACGTCAGATTACATCATAAGCTTGGGTCATAGGGCTAGGGCTGTACCAGCCAACAACACATATCGGCGGGCACTGGACCCCTTCTGTACAAGGCCAAGTTTTTCGCACCGCTTCGCCGCGGTGGTATCCGGCTTAGGCACCTTCGGCCTCTCAGGCAACGTGGTCACCAGAGAATTCGGAGCCGCTGTTTACCTAGGTTCACTGGTGACGGATGCTGTACTAAAATCGGACCCCGTGCAACCGGCACGGCAGGCGATGGATAATCGCTGCCGCACCTGCAAGTTGTGTGATAAGTCATGCACACTGCGCATGTTCGAGGATAATGAGGAAGAGTACCTGTTACTCAACGGTGAACTGCATGCGCGCGGCAAGCGTAACAACGTTGATTTTTGCAACATCTCGTGTTTTGGATTGCATGCTATTTCGCGGGATAAGAAATGGTCCAATTGGGGTCGACACGTGGTCGAAGAGTGGTTGGACAACCAGCCTGATCCGGAGCAGAGAAAGTACATTAGAGGCATATTGATTAGACAGGGCGCGATGAGCGGCGACAGCACGCCGCGCTTCGAGGTCATTCGGCGCATCGGAGCGAAGCTCTGGCCGAAGGAAGATATAGAGGACTTCCTGCCTGCTCCTGAAAATCTGCCTGCAGAAGAAAAAGACATCTACGCCATGCTAGTAAAGTCGCAGGAAAAGCTGGGAGTTTTCGGGCTGAAAGATCCTTACGTCTTGACTTGCGGGCAGTGCGCGCTGATCTGCGGACCAGACTTCAATGAAACGAAGAAGCAATACGATCTTTTGATGCAGAGTGGCTTCGTGGTGCCCGGACCAGACGGACGCATGATGCGCGTGAAGACAATTGAAGAGTATTTCAAAATGAAGAAGATATACCCGGCAAAAGTTGACCGCTCGCAGATGGCCAAGGATGCCGGTGCCTCTGGCTCCGTCTGGTTAAAAAGCTATTTCGGCATTCAGCTGAAGGGCGAAATCCAGAATGCCTTATATCAGGTCAGAAATAGAAAAACTTGCGCCGAAGCCGGGCTGGCGGGCAAAGAGGCCAGACCGCTCTATATCGGCAATCCGGGCTATCTGCTCTCGGTAATTGCATCGGGAAAAAAGAGGCACCGGAAATTGCAAAAAAGCAAAACACGTCAGTGAGAGTTGTATTGCACCTTTCGAATCGTAATTTACAACGTCAGGACGTTTCAAAATCGTATAGGTAAGTGCAACAAACAGTCAGTCTTTTCTTCCCTTCTCTTAATGAGACATTTGGACATAACGCGCATACAAAAGGGCGGCCTCAACGCGATTCCGGATATCGGCCTTCTCGAAGATGTTGCGCAGATGAGTCTTAACGGTTTTGGGGCTTAAGAAAAGCTTTTCGGCGATTTCTTCATTGGTCATGCTATGGCTGATCAGTGCTAGAACCTCCATCTCCCGTGGGGAAAGCATCTCCAGTTTTGCCAGATTCAAATGGGTGAGAGATTTAAGCTGATCTTTGTTCTTCCATACTTCTTTGGTGCATTGATCTAAAACCTGTGTGATCAGCACAGCGTCGAACCAGGTCTCTCCCCGTGCCACTACGCGAATGCATTTAATAAGTTGCTCGTCACCCAGCGCTTTACGGAAAAACCCCTGCACACCCCCCTGGATCATCGCGATAACGTTTTCCTCGATGTAGTGTTCGCCGACGACGATAACCTTCGTGGGTTGCAATTTATCTCTATAGTCAAGGATTCCTTCCAAATCCAGGGCCGCCGAATCCCGCAAAGTGGCCTGATCAAAGAGGAGAATATCCGGCGGCTGATTGATCATTTGCTCCACGAAGGCAACGAACTGTTTCATATCGATCTCATAATCTTTGATGATGATGGATTGGAGGAGGGTGATGTCTTTTTCTCTGCGCAGACGATTCGCAAGTAGCTCCAGATAATTTTCCTCAAGGGCGATTACAGCCAGCTTGATCTTCTTCATCTTCAACCTCCTGCTGATATCCACATTGATGGTCCGCGATCCATAAAACCAGTTCTGGAAAAAACGCTGTTGCTTAATGGGAATTGTTTTACAATTTTATAATTAATGATTTACAGGATGTCAATCATTGATTGTTTATCATCATGGATTGTTTATACCTCAACCCAAAAACTGAATATGGAAATATGAAGCATAATATACTGCTAAGAGGCTATAATGCGAGATTAAATGTTATCATTGATTCCCGGCGCTGCAGTTAAGTGAGACAAGGTGGAGTAAGCATTTTCAACGGTTTGATGACTTTGAAGAATCAGTAATAGGTTTTTGTTTACTTCTTCCTTGGGAGGTTGCTTTGTCGAATTGATTAATGTACAATATTTAAAATGGTAATTGTTAGACTGGTATTTTTTCATTTATGCCTCAGTTTCTCTGTCTTATGCTGTTCACTAAGGAGAAAAATAAATGAGCTCAATCCCTGAACTTGGTAAGAAAGAATTAATTGATCTTCTAAACCGATGTTGGATGACGCATGATGGGGTGTGGTTCTACCACTGCTTGCAGGAATTCGGTATTGAGAAGGCAAACCAGCTGAATAAAGCCGCAATAAAGTCATTGGCTCCCATAGAAATTGAAAGGATTAAAAAAGCCTTAGAGATAAGCAAGAAGATTGAAAATTTTCAGGAGTTAAAAGAATTCTTTGAAAGAGCATCCCCCATGTTCATTCCACCATTTATGAACGCTTCCATGAGTTTCCCGAGAAAAAATGTTTTGCACTGGGCGTTCGAGCCGAATAAATGCTTTGCTTTCAAGGGGATTAGGAGAATAGGTGCCATCGATCAATACGAATGTGGTGTCATTTATAGGGTTGCGTGCTGGTTTGACAGCCTTGGTTTGCAATATTGCGTTACACCATCCGTAGGAAGATGCCTGATGCATACTAGTGGTACCTGTTCAGGTGATTTTGAATTCATGCTCCATTGACGAAAACCTTACTGTTCTGTTATTTTTATTTTTTCCCCGATTCATACAACATTTCAATTGGTAAAATTTACCAAATTATCATAGTAAGCGTTAAGTTCTTTTTGCTGGAATAATAACTACTACAAAGAGGAATTGTATGGCCAGAGCTGACTTACCGTGGTTAAAAGAATATAGTGTCTTCGGAATCCCTCAAACATTCAAACCTTATCCCAATCAACCGGTGTATGACATCCTATACGAGACAGCCAGTAAGTACAAGAATCAGGGACTTATTCAGATGGATTATATGATGACATATCCGGATGTTAAAGATCACGTTGATCGTCTTGCTACGGCTTTACATAATATGGGATTAAAAAGAGGCGACAGAGTTGCTACTCTTTTACCGACTTCAATCCAATTTGTTATAGCGGATTATGCTATTTCAAGAGCTGGCCTAGTTCATATTCCCAGTAGTTCCTTGGAACCGGCTGATCAACTTCAACATAAATTCAAAGAAGGTTTACCCAATGCTTTGATCTGCCTGGATGAATATCTGGACGTTGTCCAAGATATACTCAAGAAAGTTCAGATAAAAAATATCATCGTTTCGAAATTAGCCGATTATTCGCTTAATAAACCGCAAAGCTATCAACCAATGAAAATAAAAGAAGCGGTATGGTGGGAATATCTGATTGTCAATACCTCTTCCAATCCTCCTGTGGTAGCCTTTGACGTGGAGAAAGATCTGGAATTGATTCTTTTCACGGGAGGCACGACAGGACTTCCCAAGGGATGTATGTTAACGCACCGTAATGTGTATGCCAACACCATACAAAACGCGAATGCGATGGGCGGGGCACAAAAGTTGGTAAAAGGCGTTCTTAGCGTATTAATGGGATTGCCTTTTTTTCATTCATACGGTCACTGCACCATGCATAGCATGACCTATGAGGGCTATAATCAGATACTGATTCCCGATGCCAGGGATACGACGGGCATGGTAAGAATGATAAAGAAATATCGTCCGTTTTTACAGCTGGGTGTTCCGACTCAATTCCTTAAATTATCACAGGAAGAATTAAAGGGTATCAACATTTTAGGTATTTCCGGTTCGGCGCCTCTGCCCAAGGCGGTCCAGGAGGAATTTGAAAAGAAGGGTGGCGGAGGCGGCATCATGGAAGGATACGGCCTTTCGGAAATGTCACCGGTTACACATCTAAATCCTTCTTTTTTTCTGCGTATCTTAGGCGGCAGAGTTCTTGTTAAAATCAACAGTAAGTTTCTTCAGATTCCGGGAGTCGTGCCGATTACCAATGCCTTCTTGAGAACTGTAGGCAGTAAAATTGTCGGTTATTTTTTGAGCAAGGGCATGGGCATTTTATCCAAGTTAACCGCCAATGCTAATAAGAAATCAAAGACAAAAGTTGAAAAAAGAGGAACGATTGGTATTCCGATGCCTGATACCGAAATAAAAATTATCGATGTCGATACAGGTAGGGATTTAACATGGAATGAGATGGTCGGTGGTAAAACAGGAGAAATGTGTTTGCGCGGTCCGCAGAGAATGTTAGGTTACTGGCCTAAGGCCGGTAGCGGATTGGATGAGGAAGGATATGTCCACACGGGCGATGTTGTGAAGGTTGATGAAAATGGTTATTTCTATATTGTTGACAGAACCAAGGATATGATCATTGTTTCAGGATTTAAAGTATATTCCAGAGAGATCGACGATATCCTGCAAAATTATCCCGGCGTGGAAAGAGCCGCGATCATAGGTATTCCCGATCCGGAAAGACAGGGCAGTGAGTGGGTTTGTGTATTTATCGAGCCACGGAGCGGATGTGAAAAGGACATTACTGAAGAAAAGATTATTAATTATCTGAAAACCACAGTGGCAAAATATGCCGTACCGAAGGTCGTACGGATAGTTGATGCTATCCCCCTTACCGAAGTGCAGAAGGTAAATAAGAAATTGTTGCGCCAGATGGCTGAAGAAGAATTTAATTCGTTAGCCAATATATCTGCCTAGTAAAGTATTTGCTGGCATTGCCAAGATGCGGAGCATATATTCTGCTCTCATTAGAGGTGTACCTTTCAAGTAGTAATTCTCAACAAAAATTATTCTCAAACTTATTTTTTCGTAGGTAGAATCTGTAACTTTTTTGGTTCGCATAGAATGTTATAATAAAAATTTTATTGATGTCTTTCTGCAGCACACAATTTTAATATTCCTAATTTTATGCTACGGTACAACGTATAACTGTTAAAAAATCATTATCTGGTTCAGATTGCATGATTGTTGTTGGTCTTAGAGTGAAGTCATGAAAAAACTTCTATTAGAAAGAACGTATGGCCATATGCCGACTCCGACAAATACGGTTGGAACTATGGGATTATTTGTATTGTTTTACTTATTTTTTGCCAGAAAAATTATGACAATGCATTAAGGAGGATTGATGGAACATTTTAAAATGTACATTGGAGGCGATTTTGTTGACTCTGTGAGTGGCCGGACCAGAGAATCCATTGACCCGGGCATTGGCCTGCCCTTTGCCACATTCGCCTATGGCAATGCCGCGGATGCTCAAGCAGCTATCGACGTTGCACGTGAGACTTTCGATTCAGGTGTGTGGAGCAATTTAATTCAGGAAGAACGCTCACGAATCATCATGGATTTTTCCGATCGGCTAACCAAATACATTGTCAGAATTGCATCGTATGAATCCATGGATTCAGGGGGACTCATAAACAGGACAGGTGCTGAAGTGATCGGCAATGCCATGACGGCGAGGAACCTTGCCTGGTATGCAGCCCATGAATTCAAATGGCACGAGGAGATCCGTGTCCCATGTTCGCTTGCCAGCCCGGGAAGAAATTATATCCGCAGGGAACCTATCGGTGTTTGCGTGGGCATCATTCCATGGAATTTCCCCTTTAACATGGCCATGTGGAAGATACTCCATGCAATAACCATGGGGAACACGATCATACTGAAACCTGCAACCGACACGACACTGAGTGCGCTCATTCTCGCTGAGGTGATAGCAGAAAGCAGGATACCTAAGGGCGTGGTAAACATCATCACTGGTGCAGGCAGCGAAGTGGGCCAGGTCTTGTGTACAAATCCGAAGGTGGACAAGATCGCATTCACTGGCAGCACTGAGGTGGGTCGGCAGATCATGAAGATGGGTGCGGATACCATCAAGAAGGTGACACTAGAACTGGGCGGAAAATCCGCAAACATCATCTGTGAAGATGCCAAGATGGATCTTGCAGTGGACGGTGGTCTGTTCGGCACGTTCTTCCATTCAGGCCAGATCTGCGAATCAGGCACGAGACTCCTTGTTCATAAAAAGATATATGATGAGTACATAGAGAAGTTCTTGAAAAGGCTCTCACAGGTGAGGATCGGATATCAGCTCGACCCTGCAACCCAGATGGGGCCGCTCGTAAATGAAATACAGCGCGCCACTACGGAAAAGTATGTCAAGCTCGGAGTTGAAGAAGGCGCTAAGATTATATACGGCGGGAAAAGGCCGGAAGGCGATCAGTTTGCAGCAGGATTCTACTATATGCCGACCGTCTTTGCCGAGGTCGATAACAAGATGCGCATCGCCCAGGAAGAGATTTTCGGTCCTGTGGTCTGCATCATGCCGTTTAACGATGACGAGGAGGCCATGTCTATCGCGAATGACTCCATCTACGGGCTAGGCGGCGGGGTCTTCTCAAATGATATCGGACGTGCAGAAAGGATTGCCTCTCAAATCAAAACCGGTACTGTGTGGATCAACGACTATCATGCCTTTGCCGATGTCATGCCTTTCGGTGGCTACAAGCAATCCGGCATCGGAAGGGAATTTGGGGAATATGGGCTTGGTGAATACACGCAGATAAAGAGGGTCCATATCTGTCCGTTATCCGACGGTATACAGAAATATACCTTCCCGATCATGTTCGATTATCAGCATCCTGCCCAATCGTTTATGTTTGAAGGACCGACAAAGGTTGTAGGAGGTCCTGATAGTATTATTGCCCTGCAGTACGAGATATCCAGGCTCAACTGCAAGCGTGCTGTCATTATTACGGATAAAGGTATACGTGATGCAGGCATTCTAGACAAGGTTCAGAAGGCCATAGGCAGCATGTGCGTTGGCATATTCGATGAGGTCATGGAAGACTCGGGATATAAGGTTATAGACAAGGCCGTCGAATTCTGCAGAAACCTGAATGCAGACATACTAGTGAGTCTCGGCGGCGGAAGCTCTATCGATACGGCAAAGGGTGTGGCCGTGACACTCACCAATGGGGGAAAGGCCATCGACAACATCACCCTCTATAAGCTCGTGAACCCCCTTATACCACATATTGCAATACCCACCACCGCCGGTACTGGAAGCGAGGTGACCAATATTGCGGTCATAAAAAATGAGGAGATCGGCAGGAAATTCAATATCGCTGAGAACGTTATCTATCCGAACGTAGCCATACTCGATCCGCATCTGACCGTAAGCCTTCCAAAGATACTCACTGCTGCAACAGGGGTGGATGCGCTCTCCCATGCCATAGACGGGATGTGTTCCATCATGAGAAACACTATCTGTACAGGGCATGGGCTTAATGCTATCCGGCTGATCACAAAATATCTTCCCATTGTTGTGGAAAACGGTCACGATGTTCAGGCAAGAATGCAAATGCAACTTGCCGCATCAACAGCTGGTTGGGCTTTTTCAATACCATCGACTATACTTACGCATTCCCTTGCCCATACCATCGGCGCAAAATACAAAATCCACCACGGCACTCTGTGCGGCGTCTTCCTTCCTCATGTAATGCGATTCAACCGGGACTATTGTACTGATGAGCTTGCAGCTACAGCAGAAGCCATGGGGGTAAAGATAGTGGGTATGTCGAAACAGGAGGCCGCATCAACAGCCGCGGATGCCGTGGCTGATTTGATCAAGAGAATAGGGCTTCCGACACGCCTAAGTGAACTGGGTATAGCTGAGGCCGAGATCGGCATGATCGCGCTTGATGCCATGACAGAGATTCCCACACTGGCCAATCCGCGCAAGTGCACGGTTGATCTTATCGATGGTGTCATCAGGCAGGCCTTCTGATAATGTTTAAATATATTGGGCATGGTGCCGGCCAACAGGTACCATGCCTCTCTTCATAATAAGTCAAGACTTTTATTGGGGGATCCAAGGTATTCGGAAAAATGGAAGCCATGACCAGAATCTCAATAGAAGAATCAGATTGTTATGTTAGAAGATATTCAGCATTGAATTATTGTTCTCCCGCTGAGTTTGAACGGAGAGTATGTGCAACTTAAGAGAATGTCAACTTTTTCGGGACAGGTAAAGATCAGTACGTAATCCTCAATTATTTTAAGCATAACAATTGTTGACTCGCAGGTGAAACGGTTGTCAAGGCAAGACTTAACTTGAACATTGTCTGCCAAGTCAATGATAAGTCAGCACATGTTATAGATATATTTACTATGCTATATAATTTTTCTTTATTTTATCAAGCTAGAGTAAGGATGTTCTATGTATTTTCTACTTGCTGATGCAGTTGTGGTGTTTCACTTTTTGTTTATTGCCTTTGTTGTTGCAGGTGGCTTGTTTGTTCTGCGCTGGCCCTGGGTGGCCTGGGTTCACCTACCGGCCGCCTTCTGGGGCATGTTCATTGAATTTACCGGCTGGATTTGCCCGCTGACCCCACTTGAAAATCATCTGCGCAGTCTCGGTGGTGGCAGTACATATAGGGGAGACTTTATCGAGCAATACCTTGTTCCAGTGATTTATCCATCCAGCCTTACAACCTTTATGCAATATATACTTGGCGGCTTGGTCATAGCCATCAACTTGATTATCTACGGCTTTATTTTATACAAACATTTCTTCAGTAAGACAAAATCATCCGATCATTAAAGTGACGGTCATAGAGCTGTGAATGCCCTGCTATATATTGATTTTCAGTCAAGGGTATTGCAGGGGAACTTAGACCTTAAATCCGTCTAGTACAATGGTGAAAGATGTTGATAAGATAGATGCTATCTGGTATTTCCTTTCCATGCAAACACCGTTTCGGCTCAATGATCTTATTCTTGTCGTCGTCGTCATTTTATCCATGATCATAGCTATTGTTTTTCCCGATTTTGGTTCCCAATTTAAGGTTTTTCCCATCTACTGCCTGATGATCAATTTTTTCCTGAGTTATCTCTCCATTGATCTGGCGGATGTTTGGAAGGCGCTCAAGGGACACTATGGGCAGATTTCGGCATTCACCATTATGAAACTTGCTCTGCTGCCGATCATTATTTATTTTTTATTTCGTTGCTCCGGATTACGCCTTGGCCGCCCTGCTTTTGACCGGTGTTTCCACTGGTGTCGTCTCTCCGATGATTTCCAACATGGTAAAAGGCAACAGCTCTCTCGTGTTCGTGGTCGTGGTCATTACTTCTGCGCTGGTTCCGTTTACACTTCCATTACTCATAAAGGTTGTCGTGGCAAAAGAGGTCGCGATCTCTTTTCTGCCCATGCTCAAGATGCTGGCGACAGTTATTTTTATTCCCATTATTATTGTTGAAATCATTCGCTACCTCATGCCAAAATTTGTCGTGGCGATTCTGAAGATTCAGTTTCCCGTTTCACTTTTGATGTTTGCGCTGATCAACCTGGGGGTTTTCTATCGCTATGCGCCGTTTTTCAAAAAAGAACCGTCTGTGATCATTATGGCGACAGTGGTGACGTTTGTGCTGGCCATCATTTACTGCGTGGTGGGAATATTTTTCTTCCGCAATGGCTCGGTGGAGAACCAATTGGCCGGTGCAGTCATGCTGGGCAATATTAATAATGTGCTGGTGATAGTATTTTCTTCTGAATTTTTCGGTCCCGTCGAGCCGCTGGTTGCTGCTATGTATATGATTCCCTTTTTTGTTATCGTGATTCCTCTGAGATACTATCGACACAGGAAAACGAGACTGGTGTGATAAAAAAAGAAGTATTTAAATCTTCGCCGAAGGAGGAATTAACCTATGATCAATTTAAAAATATTTTCCGATTATATCTGACCTTTCTGTTATATCGGCAAGGCTGTTGTCGATCAGCTAAAAAAAGAATATTCCATTGAGGATCATTGGGTGAGCTACGAACTGCACCCGAAAACGCCGCCCCAGGGTATGCTGCTTTCTGAGCGTTTCAAAGGTCGCGACCTCTCTTCGTTTTATAAACAACTGCAATCGCGGGGTAATGAAGTGGGCATAGTTTTCAACACCCACACACTTCTTTCCAACTCCAGAAAAGCGTTGATGGCTTCTGAATATGCCCGTGATATGAACAAGTATGATGCTTTTCATGAAAACATTTTTCACGCCTATTTCACGGAAAGCCTGGATATAGGCAATCCTGATGTGATTACCGCAGTGGCCACCAAAAGCGGTTTAGACGGCAAAAAAACGCTGGCTGCAGCAAGCGACGAGCGTTATGCGTCGAGACTGGATGATGTAAAAAGGGAAGGGCAGTTTCTTGGTTTAACGGGCATCCCTCTGTTTATCATCAATAACCAATACAAAATCGTCGGTGCCCAACCACTGGAAGCTTTTAGAGATTTTTTTGATAAAATGAAATGAAAGTTCGGAGGCCTGAAAAAACTTTTTCGAAAACTACTCCTGAATGCACAACTAAATAGTAGTTGCTTTTTTAGCTCTTTTTTAATAATTGAGCCCATGCGCCGTTCTTTGGGATCTTTATTCTAAAATCCAGATTAAAATTTCCAAAAGACAAATATTA
>Ga0116155_10001974_pt1 | contig 14376 bp, 13 predicted proteins | sample AD_UKC032_MetaG_FD_89890 | JGI IMG/M metagenome (GOLD analysis project Ga0116155, IMG submission 89890) | Active sludge microbial communities of municipal wastewater-treating anaerobic digesters from USA - AD_UKC032_MetaG | ecosystem: Engineered > Bioreactor > Anaerobic > Digestate | place: USA...
ACCATGATGGATACGATCCCCTCGAATTTTGTTGCCAGGCTGATGGGCCTCATCAAGCTCGAATATCTCCAGTTCGAAGAGGCGATCAAGACTCCTCCGAAGATCGAATTCTAAAGGGTAATCCCTGTGAGTGAGACGCGACAACTGGGATGGGTGGTGGGGGCCGGGCTGGCCTTTGGGCTCCTTGCCCTTCTCATCATTACCTCCGTATCCCCGCTTTTTGACGGGGACCTCACTGTCAGTTCCTATGAAGCAGTCCTGAACAAGGACGGGACCCTAAAGGAACACTATACGTACGATGTAACGAGCAGCGGGCAATACCGAATGCTCTACCGTATCTGGGAGTCCCCGCTGACCCTCCACACCAGTACGGAACCCTCTATCCGGTTCGTCTCAATGACGCCAGAACCCGGCACGATCGGGTACGTGAGGGCCGGTAACGGGGATGTTACGGTCTATGGCCCATCTGCCTCAGAGGTTTCCCGCAACGCTATTGAGGATCTCGCTTATTATAACGAAGTCGGGATCTACAACCCGTCCTATTATAACGCAGGGCACTATACCGCAGAGTATACCTATAATTTCAATCCCCCGCTCGAATACGATTCCACCACCACCCACCTTAACCTGAAACTGGCCGGTGAGGAGCACATCCCGTACCGGCAGATAAAAGTCACCGTCCCTGCAAGGGCTATCGACCAGGTATATGCGTACCCGCCTCTCTTGAAGACCGAGAAAACCGGGGACAGCTATGTCATCACCGGCAGTCTGGCCGCAAACGAGATCCTCGCGGTTGAGATGCTCGGGTCGTCTGAGGGATTCAGTCAGTTCCCGGGCGTCCGGTCCGCAGTCAATGATGTCAGGGGCAGGACCGCCTCGGCGGCATTCTGGTACAACCTTCCCTACTATGCTGCGTATCTGCTGAAGATTCTCGGGACGATAGTGGTAATTCTTGTGCCGCTCCTCCTCATCGTCATGTATAACCGGTATGGGCGGGAGAAGGTGTTCACGGTTCCCTCGTATCTGAGTACGCTCCCCGGCACGAACCTCAAACCCTGGCAGGTGAACCTGCTCTTCAAGGGTGATGCCACGGATTTCGATCAGGATGGCTATTATGCCACCCTCCTAGACCTCCACCGGCGTAAAAACATTTCCATAACGGAAAAGGGAGATGGAAAGGGCGTTGTCGTAAAAATCCTCTCCAATGAAGGCCTGGACTCCTATGAACAGCGGGTGCTGATGTTCCTCCAGCTGGTTTCCGAAGACGGGGTTCTCGATACTGATGCTATCGGTGCGCTGGCAAAAAAAGCCCAGGTAAACAGGACTGCCGAGGAAAAAGCGCTGAAGTACCAGCGGTCCCTCACCGATGTGACGAACCGGGTGGACTCAGGCATTACCACGCATTATATTGTTGACGGCAGGGAACATATCCTCCCGCTCGGGATCGTCAGTATCGTCATGTTCGGGATCAGCCTTATCCTGTTCTTTGTCGCGCCCATGCAGTCCTATATCATCGCTCCTGCAGTACTGCTCTGGGGTGTTGTTCTTGTTCAGGCTATCATTGCCTTTGCATCCCCTTCCACCCTCTTCGGTCATTGGAAAGATGACCGGTACAAGGAGAAACTGGAATGGGATGCGTTTACCCATTTCCTTTCAGACATGGCAATGATACAGAAGTACGCCCCGGCGGATCTGTCAATGTGGGGTGACTGGCTGGTCTATGGTACCGCACTCGGTGTCGGCGACAAGGTGGAAAAAGCCATGAAAGCGCTCAATATTCGGGTGGCGGATACCGGCGTCCCGGTGGGTGCAGCAGGGATGACCGGGGCCTTCTTGCCCCTGATGAGTTTCTCCCCTCCAAGTCACGGCAGTTCCGGTGGCGGTGGGTTTGGCGGTGGGGGAGGTTTCGGTGGTGGCGGTGGGTTTGGCGGTGGGGGAGCGGGCGGGAGATGATCCTCTCCTTGCAGGTTTTTCCATCCGCTCAAACGAACTGATCGTACCTGGAAGGTCAAAGCGGGAACCGCCGTTGAGTATAGAAATTATAAATCCGTGTATACCATATGTTAACCGGAAAAGGAAGCTGATCAGATGCAATATACGGAAGGGCAGATCGGCCGGGTCTTTGTCGTGAGGATTGATGATGGCGAGGACATGCTGCTCTCACTGCGTCAGTTTGTCCTTGACAAGAATATCCAGGCCGGATCGATCCATTTCCTCGGGGCCCTGATGAACGGGCGCATGGTGACCGGTCCCGAAGAGCCAATAATCCCCCCGGTTCCTCATTTTGTCATGTTTGAAGGCGGGTGGGAGATATTTGGTGTCGGCACCATCTACCCCGGGGAAAGTGGTCCGCATATCCATTATCATGCATCGGTCGGCCGGTCAGGCCATGCCCTTACCGGGTGCCTCCGGGAAAAAGCAATCACCTACCTGATAGTCGAGGCAGTTATCATGGAATTCACCGGCCTATCCGCACGACGGGAATTCGATGAAAAAATGCATATGCATCTGCCGGTTCTCAGGCAGGATCCCGGTGCCGTGGATGAGACGTATGACACAAACGATCCCGTAAAGGAAGATGATAAAAGCATAACCACGGACGAAGATGAGAATCCCGATGAACTTCCCGGGGGACTTGCCGAGATCATCCGCGACCTCACCCGACGCCCATCCGGCTGAGCGTATCGGGCTCAGTTCCCTTTCTGGTACTATCACTGGTTTGTATGTCCCGGCAACCCCTGTTTCTCCCCATGTCGCTTCAGGAAGGGGAAAAACTGGGCATCCGGCAGTTTGATATCATCCTCATCACCGGTGATGCGTATGTTGATCATCCCTCGTTTGGCACTGCCCTGATCGGCAGGACCCTGTGGGATTACGGATTTTCCGTAGGGATCATCGCCCAGCCGCAGGTGAAATCACCGGACGCTTTTAAGGTCCTGAAAACACCCCGTCTTTTCTTTGGCATCTCATCGGGAAATGTCGATTCAATGGTGAATAATTATACCCCGAACCTCAAGAGGCGGGGTGAAGATGTATACTCTCCCGGCGGAAATTTAACGCGGCCTGACCGTGCAACGATTGTGTACGCGAATAAGGTCCATGAACTCTTTCCCGGTGTCCCGATAGTAATCGGTGGGATCGAGGCAAGCCTGCGCAGGTTTGCTCACTACGATTACTGGCAGGACCGGGTCCGGCAATCCATCCTTGCTGATGCCCCGGCAGATCTTGTGGTTTTTGGCATGGGTGAACGACAGATGGGGGCAATCGCACAACGGATGGCGTCTGGCGAACGTGTTGACACTCTCAGGAATATTCCCGGTACTGTTTATGCCATGGAAGTTGCCGAGTGGCGCAGGAGCCGCCCGGAAGAGATCGTTGAAATCCCTGGTTTTACCGAGGTTTCACAGGATAAATCTGCCTATGCCCGTGCTTTCGCCCTGCACTACCGGGAACAGGACCCGGTGCATGGAAGAGCGGTAGCCCAGCCTCACCCAAAGACGGTCGTAATCCAGAATCGTCCTGCCCACCCCCTCACGCAGCCTGAGCTCGACCGTGTCTACGATCTCCCGTACAGCCGCAGGGCTCATCCCTCGTATTTGCAGCCGGTCCCCGCACTTGAACCTGTGCAGTTTTCGGTAACCAGCCATCGTGGTTGTTTTGGCGCCTGCTCCTTTTGTGCCCTCACACACCACCAGGGACGTATTATCCAGAGCCGGAGCAGCGACTCGATCATCCGTGAAGTGAGACGGATGACAAAGATGCCGGGATTCAAGGGAGTTGTCCAGGATGTCGGCGGTCCGACCGCGAATATGTACGGCCTCTCCTGCGACCTGTGGGGAACTGCCGGAGCCTGTGTGGATAAACGCTGCAGTCCCTCCTGTAAGAACCTGAGGGCCAGTCATGGAGAACAATGCAGCCTGCTTTCCGTAATTCGCGGGATCCCCGGTGTCAAACATGTCTTCATCAGTTCCGGGATCCGGTATGATCTGGCCCTTGCCGACGATTCCGGGTACCTGGGGATGATCTGTGACCATCATATTTCCGGGCATCTTAAGGTTGCGCCGGAACATATCGCATGGAAGGTTACCCGGATCATGAACAAGCCCGACCAGGAAGTCTTTGACCAATTTTGCGCACAGTTCGAAACGCTGCAGCAGGGCAGGAAAAAACGGCAGTACCTTCTGCCGTACTTCATGTCCGGGCATCCGGGATGTACTATCCCCGATATGATTGCACTTGCCGTTTATATCCGCGACCACAACCTGTATACCGAACAGGTGCAGGACTTCACCCCGACGCCGATGAGCGTATCGAGCTGTATGTATTATACCGGATTCAATCCTTTTACCATGGAACCTGTGCATGTACCCCGGGGTCAGGAAAAGAAGATCCAGCGGTCGTTGATGCACTATCGCGATCCCGCAAACCAGGTATTGATAAGAGAAGGACTGACCGCTGCAGGAAGGACCGATTTAATCGGCAGAGGAAAACACTGTCTGGTACCAGAGGGCGGCAGGTTTTCAGGGAGGTATGTTGGGAAAAAACCGGAAATCCCAAAAAATGCAAAAATCCCCTAGGATTCGTTTTCAATTATCATACAAACCGGCGGGATGCCCTTATCCTGCCTGATCCCGACCGTAATCATCTTCAAACCTGACAATATCGTCTTCCTTGAGATACTCGCCCAGCTGTACCTCGATGACCTCCAAGGGTATCACCCCCGGGTTTTTCAACCGGTGCCGCATCCCGCTGCGGACGAAGGTGCTTTCTCCCTGGTGTAGTAACAGGGACTCGTTGTCCAGTACCACCTCAGCCGTCCCGCTCACCACAATCCAGTGCTCTGACCGGTGATGGTGCAGCTGGAGGGAGAGTTTCTGGCGGGGCATGACGGTAACCCGTTTTATCTTATAGAAGGGGGTGTCCTCAAGGATCGTATAGGATCCCCAGGGACGGAACACCTTGCGGTGGAATTTGGTCACCTCCAGATTTTGCTGATTGAACCGGCCTACCAGTTCCTTCACCTGCTCCGCCTTCCTGGCATCACAGACCAGCAGGGCATCAGCGGTGTCAACAACAATGAGATCCTGGACCCCGATGAGACCGACATGTTTCCCCGGAGCATGAACAAAATTATTCCGTGCGGCAAGGAATTCCGCGTTCCCGGCATTCCCTTCCGGGTCGTGCTGTTCAACATCATAGAGTGCCTTGAATGTCCCGAGATCGCTCCAGGCCGCCTCGAGGGTGACGACAGAAACTTTTTTTGAGTGTTCCAGCAGACCGTAATCGATGGATACCGGTTCGAGCCCGGCATAATTTACCTGCGTGTCACTGGTAAACGCAGCATACAGTTCCGGCTGGTATTTTTTTAGTTCTCCAAAAAACAAGCCTGTTGACAGAAGGAATATACCACTGTTCCAGAGATATCCTTTCTTTACATAGTCTTTTGCGGTCTTCTCATCTGGTTTTTCCCGGAATTCATCAACAACATTCCCACAGGACAGGCGCTTTCCCGGCTTGATATACCCGTAGCCGGTATGCGGGGTGGCAGGTTTGATCCCGAATGTTACCAGGTATTTTCCTGCAAGAGGTTCTGCAGCCCGGATCTGATCGAGCGCAGGCTCTCCGAGGAGATGATCGCTCGGGAATACAACAGCAGTTGCCAAAGGAGAACCAGACCTGATCCTCTGCATTGCCCAAGCAATGGCAGGCAGGGTATTTTTTCCGGCCGGTTCGGCAAGGAGATGATCATCTTCAATGGTATTTCCCAGTTCCTCAATCTGGTTGCGGACAAGATAGCGGTGGATCCCGTTGGTTACCACATAGATATCCTCTGGAGCAGAGAGCCGCGTTGCCCGTTCAAAGGTATCCTGGAACAATGAATGACCATTCAACTGGATGAACTGTTTAGGATAATATTCCCGGGAAAGTGGCCAGAGCCGTGTCCCGACACCTCCTGCAAGGATGATCGATTTCATACTATGTCCGTATCTCCCGGGTATTCCGGAAAATAATACTAAATACTTCTGTCAGGAATCACCATTTATAGAATTCGATCATGCACGAATCAAAACGGTCTGTCCGGAATATCCTGCTATCGGGGGGATAGGGGAACCGTCACTTGGGATCCGTGGTTCCGTCAAAAAATTTCCTGAGCCAGAGTTCTGTGCATACAATCCGCCATATCTCGGGGGAATATACCGACCTGCCGTCAAGAAACGCCAGGTAATCTTTCATTACGGCATCAGCGTTCCAGTACGGTCGCATCCGGAACCTGTCAGAACCAAGAATGGCGAGCACGAAGGGTTGGAGAGTTTCCTTCATCCAAATCTCTTCCGGCGTGACAAATCCCATCTTATCCATCCTGCAGCGGATGCTTTCAGGAATCAGACCTTTAACCGCGTTCCGCAGCGCAATTTTTGTCACCCCGTTCCGTATCTTCTCCTCGAGAGGGAGGGATGCTACGTATTCTACGAACCGGACATCAAGATAGGGGACACGGGACTCGATGGAGAATGCCATGGAGTTCCGATCTTCGTAATGGAGGAGGGCCGGGAGATTCGTCGTGAGGAGCTCACGATGGAGCACTTCTGCCAGACTGCCGTTATACCGGGCAATCTTTGGTGAATGTCCGGTAAAAAACGTTCTCCGCGACTTGCGGGCAAGCAGTTGTCCTGCCGCCGAACGGAAAAAGCCCCCATGATACCGGAGGCTTCCCGCGAGCTCCCGGCATGCAGCTAATGGATGTAATGCATGAACCAGCCCCCAAATATACCCTGCCTGGTAAGCGAGATATCCCCCTAGGAGTTCATCTGCGCCCTGCCCGTCCAGTACGACCTTCACGTTTTTTTGGGCGAGACGCATGACACAAAACTGGGCATAGATGGATAGAGATCCGAACGGCTCATCCTGCATCCAGACCAGCTGGTCGATATCGTCCCAGAGCTGCTCTGGCTTCGGTTCGATCCGGTGGGAGTCCACGCCGGTAGTTTGCACGATCTCATCAATATAGCGGCTTTCGTCGAACCTCCTGTCAGTGAATATCACTGAGAAGGTTTTTTGCCTTGTACTGACGCTTGCAGGAGCCTCTTCACGGATAAGGTTATTGATGAGGGCTGTAAGGGTTGAAGAATCTATCCCGCCTGAAAGACAGGTGCCTACAGCGACATCGCTTCTCAGGTGGATGCGGGTGGCGTCCTTGAGCAGGTCAAGGAAACGGTTCGGACCTTCTAGATCTGGAGCAGCTGAGCGGAGTGTGCCATTGATGGTAACCCCCCAGTATTGGTACGGTGTCTGCAACCCTGCCTTTGTAACAAGTACTGCATGGGCCGGTTTCAGCTGGCGAATCCCGCTAAACATTGTCTTTTCTGAGTGATCCTGAACCCCCCATGCGAGATAGGTACCCAGGATCTCATCATCCGGTGTTTTTCCGACAGCCGGGTGCTCGACGAGCGCTTTGATCTCTGAAGCAAAAAGAAACGATCCGCTGACCTCGGTATAATAGAATGGTTTGATGCCGAACCGGTCCCGTGCACAGAAGAGCTGTTGCGTACTCTCATCCCAGAGGGCAAATGCCCACATGCCATTAAACCTCTGGAGGCACCCGGTGCCCCATTCCTCGTACGCATGCAGGATCACCTCGGCATCAGACTGTGAATGAAAGCGGTGCCCTCTCCCGATCAATTCTTCGCGGAGCTCGGGATAGTTGTAGATTTCACCGTTGTATACCAGCCAGAGCGTTTTGTCCTCGTTGGTCATCGGCTGGAGACCCTCGTCAGAAAGATCGATGATTGCGAGCCTGCGGTGCACCAGCCCCGTGCAGCCCCGGACCTCTGTTCCCTCACCGTCAGGCCCACGGTGAATGAGCTGCTCTGACATTCTTGCCAGCAGTTCCCGGTCCGGTACCTGACCCTCGAAACAATACTGCCCTGCGATGCCGCACATTATGGATAAGGTGGGTGGTACGGGATTAAAAAGGTGTGAGCGATTCCAGGAAACCATTTCCTGGTCCGCGCGGCCCGTAACTCTCATCATTACCCTGTCTGCAAATGGGGGCCTGGAGATTCCTCCGGATCAGAACTGGTTTGTTATGGAAATACCATATCATGAGGGAAGTCCCATGGCAAAATCCCGGTTTTTTCACTGCCAATAATCTGTCCTGAAAAAGACAGGATCGGACCCCCAATACACCCCCTGCCGACCACAAAGCACTCTAACCGATATCCCCAATCGTGGGGTATCATGATACCGGATTCATTTTTTTATCAGATATTCGAATCCCTTCCACGGCAAGGCCCGGGCTGTAGTGGGGCGACCAGAAAAGCCTGGTCTTTTCTCCCTCCAATCCATAAGAACGCAGCGGTACTCGATATCGGGTGCGGAAGTGGTACCCAGACACGGGAGCTCGCAAGCCTGACACCCGGAACCATCGTGGCAGTTGATAACCACCAGCCTTTCCTGGATACTCTTGTGGAAAAAGCCGGGAGAGATGGCACGGGCTGGCGGATCAAGACCATATGCGCCTCGATGGACGCGCTCCCGTTTGAGAAGGGACGGTTTGATCTTATCTGGTCAGAGGGTGCAATCTTCATTATCGGGTTTGAGAACGGGCTGAAAACATGGAAACCGTTCCTGAAAAAAGGCGGGTTTATGGTAGTCTCAGATGCCGACTGGTTTGAACACAACCCCCCTCAGGAACTGCTGCAGTGGTGGGAGAAGGAGGGATATGTTCCCGCCTCAGAGGACGAGATGAAGGAGCGGGTGAACCGGGCCGGTCTCCGGCTCATCGCCACATACCGCCTGCCTGAGGCAGGCTGGTGGGACAATTACTACGTTCCGATGCTTGCACGCATCGCAGAGCTGAAAAAAACCCGGGGGGCTGATCCCACCTGCGCAGCCATCCTTGACTCGCTTGAGGAAGAGGCAGAGATGTACCGGAAATACAAGCGGTACTATGGATACACGTTCTTCGTGATGCAGAAGGTGTGACAAAAAAAGGATCGTTCCTGAAGGATGTCAGCCCTGCTTTTTATTGGAGTTTCAGGATCCGGATCGCCAGCCAGGCCGCGTTGTCCCCGTTGTCCACCCCGACACAGGCAACCGGCACCCCTTTTGGCATCTGGGCGATGGCAAGGAGGGCATCGAGCCCATTGAGCGTGCCGCTGACCGGGACGCCTATCACCGGCTTGTCGGTCTTCGATGCGATTACCCCCGGAAGAGCAGCGGAAAGGCCGGCAATCGCGATGAACAGTTTCACCTTCGTGGTTTTGATATAAGCATCGAGTTTGTCGGGATCCCGGTGGGCGGAGATGATTTGGGCGTCATAGGATACCCTGTTCTCGTCAAGGACCTTTTTTACCCTGTCCGTTATTTTCGCATCCGATGCGGATCCCGAGATGATAGCAACGTCTGCCATGTTAGCCATCCAAACATATATTGGCCTTATCTAGATATACTATGAGCAGATCTACATGGAAAAAGAACTTCTCCTGATGCTGCCGGGCCCGGTCCCGATTCCGGAACGGGTCAGGTTTGCAATGTCGCGTCAGGCAATAAACCACCGCAGCCCCGAGTTTGGTGCCGCGTATGCCGACTGTGTGCGGGTCCTTAAGACCGCATTTGGTACAACAAACGACCTCTTTATCATCAGCGGGTCCGGCACTGCCGGCATGGAAGCTGCCATCGCGGGTGTCGGACGGGACAAGGAGATCGCCTGTATCGTCAACGGCAAGTTCGGCGAGCGGCTCTATAAGATAAGCCAGCGCTATGGCGAAGCCCACGAGATCAAGTCCGACTGGGGTACCCCTGTCAACATTGAGGGGCTCAAAGCTCAGCTCGAGGCTGGTGCGCAGGTCGTCACCCTTGTCCACAACGAGACCTCTGCGGGTGTCAAGAACCCGGCCGAGGAGATCGGGAAGCTCTGCCGGAAGCACGACGCGCTCTTCATCATGGACGGGATCACCTCTATCGGGGGCGACACGGTCGAGGCCGACAAGTGGGGCGTGGATATCGCTATCACCGGCTCCCAGAAATGCCTTGCAGCCCCCGCCGGCCTTGCCATGGTCTCGGTCAGCAGCCGGGCGTGGGAGCGGGTCACCAAGAACCCGCCGTATTACCTGGACCTTGCAGCCTACCGTAAGAGTGCCAGCGGAAAGCCGATGGAAACCCCCTACACGCCTGCGGTCCCTCTCTTCCTCGCCCTCCGTGAAGCATGTCTGATGATCGAGGAGGAAGGTCTTGCCGCCCGGATCGCCCGGCACCACAAGTTGTCAGGAGCTGTCCAGGCAGCAGCAAAGGAATGGGGGCTTAACCTCTTCCCAACGATTGACAAGCTGCACAACTATTCGTCCACGGTCACCGCAATCCAGTACCCGGCAGGGGTCAAGGATGATGAAATGCGGGGGATCATCAAGAAGATGGGGATCGTTATTGCCGGAGGCCAGGACCACCTGAAGGGGAAGATCTTCCGGATCGGCAGCATGGGAGCCGTCAGCGCTCCCGAGATCCTTGCCACGCTTGCCGCCACGCAGCATGCGCTCAAAAAGTGCGGCTATACGCCAAAAGGCGACGGCGTCGAAGCGGCCGCCGAGGTGCTGGGATGAGAGTGGGCGTCGCCGACACCACCTTCTCACGCGTCAATATGGGAGCCATCGCTGTCGATGAGCTGAAAAAACATGCAACGGTAGCAATCGAGCGGACAACGGTGCCGGGAATAAAAGATCTTCCCGTTGCCTGCAAGAAACTGATCGAAGAACGCCGGTGCGATATCGTTATGGCGCTGGGTATGCCCGGGGGCAAGGACAAGGACAGGATGTGTGCCCACGAAGCCTCGCAGGGGCTCATCATGTGCCAGCTCATGACGAACAAGCACATCATCGAGGTCTTCGTCCACGAGGATGAGGCAAAGGACGACCGCGAACTTGCATGGCTCATGGAGCAGCGCACCCGTGAGCACGCGGTCAATGCTGTGAAACTGATCCTCCGCCAAAAAGACCTCGAGCGCGAGGCGGGCACCGGGCAGCGGCAGGGGTTTGCCGATGCCGGACCGGCCCGGAAGTAACCGGAAATTCATAACTGGCAGATCCCTTCGATCAGCAGGTATGATCGCCCCTCGCCCCCCTTGCCCCATCCCTGCCCCCGCTGGGGGCGGGGGCGCTTGTGATTCCTCCGTATTACCAGTTCGAAAAAAATACCGATATTTTGGTGTACAGGTCGGGGTTATCCCAACCATGGCGCCACAGCGGAGGGGGCGGTGCCCTGGGAGCGACGAATGATTCCCAGAGCAGAAATTTATGACCAATAACACGAGATGATTGAGTATGTGTGACACCAACCCCATAAAACTCGGATTCGTTGTTGCGGAGTTCAACCGCGACATCACCTATATGATGGAGATCGAAGGCCGCGAACATGCGGCATTCCTTGGCGCAGAAGTGACCGAGTGCCTCTATGTGCCCGGCGCCTACGATATGCCGCTAGCCATCAAGAAAATGCTTACGAACGGGAAAGTCGATGCAGTAGTTACCATCGGCTGTGTCATTGAGGGCAACACCCAGCACGATGAGATCGTGGTGCAGCACGCAGCCCGGAAGATCATCGATCTCTCCCTTGAATTCGGCAAGCCGGTAACGCTCGGCATCTCCGGGCCCGGCATGACCCGCCTCGAGGCGAACGAGCGGATCGATTACGCGAAGCGGGCCGTTGAATCCGCCATCAAGCTTGTCAAACGGTTGAAATGAAGCCCCTGTCGGAGAAGATTGCCGGCGTCACCGAGTCGGCAACCATTGCTATCTCCAACAAGGCAAAGAAGATGCAGCGGGAGGGGATCGATGTCATCAGCATGTCGATCGGCGAGCCAGACTTCGCCACCCCGCAGCATATCACGGACGCCTGCATCGATGCCCTGCGGCGGGGGGAGACACATTACGCCCCGAGCAACGGCATCCCCGAGCTGCTGAGCGCCATTTCCGATAAGATTGTGCGGGAGAATAAGTTCCCCTGCACCCCGCAGCAGGTAATCGTTGCCTGCGGTGCAAAGGATGCCATCTACGAGGCATGCGAGGCTGTCCTGAATCATGGTGACGAGACCATCATCCTCACCCCGGCCTGGGTCTCCTACGAGCCCTGCGTCCAGATTGCCGGCGGGAAAGCCATATTCCACGAGATCAACCCGAAGACCTTCCAGCTCGATGATGCTCTTCTCGAACGGGTAAACAGGAAGACCAAGATGGTCATCGTCAACTCCCCGTCGAATCCCACGGGTGCTGTTTTTGACAAGAAATCCATGAAACTCGTTGCAGACCTCTGCGAGGACAAAGACCTCTACGCCATGTCCGATGAGATTTACGAGAAGATGATCTACGGGAAGGAGCACATCTCGCTTGCCTCCCTCGGGGACATGGCGCAGCGGACCATCACCATCAACGGGTTCTCGAAAGCCTATGCCATGACCGGCTGGCGGCTCGGGTACGCGGTTGCCCCCAAGGAAATTATCGGCGAGATGTCCAAGGTGCAGCAGCACTCCATCAGCCAGGCAACCACCTTTGCGATGTGGGGCGGGGTTGCAGCGCTCAGGGGTGACCAGTCCTGTGTCGAGGAGATGCGCCGGGAGTTTGATAAGCGGCGGAAATACATCATAGGCGAACTGAAGGCCATGGGTTACGCAACGGCCCCGGCCGAGGGTGCGTTCTATGCTTTTGTCCGGGTTGCCGGCGATGATATGGAGGTCGCGTCCCGCTGGCTCGATAAGGGGCACGTGGCGGCAACGCCTGGGAGTGCGTTTTATGCGCCGGGGTGGATCCGGCTGTCATACGCGGCGTCGATGGAGAACCTCCGCGAGGCGATGGCGAGGATCAAGAGGGTTGGGTAACTTTTTTTGGGGGTAAATTCCGGATATTTTATCCCGTCACCCAAATTCCATTTTTAAAAATCCCGGGCCGGCAGCAAGGAAAAAGGATATCCTTTCCCGGCCAGAATATTCCCCGTAGTGATGCCGGATGCCGAAACTCTACCTGTATATCCTGGATACGTTTTCCGACTGGGAAACCGGCCACGCCCTTGCCGAACTCCACTCCGGCCGGTACCTGAAGGACCCGGCGCTGAAGTACGATGTGGTCCTGTGTGGCCGGACCTTGGATACAATCACGACCATGGGAGGACTCCGGATGACGCCGGACACGCTCATTGAAGTTATCCGGCCGGGGAACGCGGATATCCTCATTCTCCCGGGTGCAGACCTCTGGCTTAATCCGGGGCAGCAGCCGGTTCTTGCAAAGGTTGCGGATCTCCTTGCGGGGGGTACGGTTGTTGCGGCGATCTGCGGGGCAACCCTTGGCCTTGCCAGCACCGGCCTGCTCGATACAAGGCCTCACACGAGCAATGATTCAGGCGTACTCCGGATGTTCTGCCCGAACTACCGGGGAGACCAATTCTATCGGACGGAACCGGCAGTCACCGACAACAATCTCATCACCGCAAGCGGCCTTGCACCGGTCGAATTCGCCAGCCACATCTTCAGGAAACTGGATGTCATGCATCCCGCAACTCTTGATGCATGGCACGGGCTCTTCACCACCCGCATGCCTGAATATTTCTATGCCCTCATGGCATCCCTGCCCGTTCAGCAGGAGGGATAGTGACGGGACCGTGCGTTCTCTGTGCCATGGTGGATCCGGCTGCCCTACCCTGCTCTGATGGAGAAACTCAAAGAGGCGATAGTAAGAATCCGGGAGCATTGGATAAATACTGGCAAAGCCCCGAGGTCCGCCAGGAGGGGGTGCCACGGCAGGGAATCCGCTACTTCCGGACAATCGCCTGTGCCATCGGGAAGATCTCCCACCGGAAACCGAGACCGGAAAGGGAAGTGGGATCGCGGGCGGTTATGGCCTGGACCTCGTCTTCGGAACCGGCTTCGAAGATAGCGAGGCCCCAGGAGCCGGCCTGGTCCTGGACCGGCCCCATGATGACGACAGTTCCCGTTTCAACGTGTTTCCTGAGATACGCCCCATGGTTAACCATCATTTGACGTTCATCCGCAGTCATGTCCACCATAAATGACGGGCGGGGAGGGATCAGTTTTGCCAGGAAGTACTTCTTCTCCATGCCTGTGCTTCAGCGGCCGGAAATATAAACCCCGTGAATCCATCCCGTGGCATCGGACCGGCCCGGGCCACATCTCTGGGCCTCTCCAAAATCTGCACCGTCCTGAGACCGAATCCCCAAGCTAAAGAAAAACTGATCCAAGGAATCCCCGCCGGGGTCCCTTCACGGAGCAAGGCCGATCTGCTGTATGAGGGTCAGATCGAGCCGCGATGAATGCAACGGGCAGGTGACGATGGCAACCATTACCACGCAGCGGGGGCAGAGAGTAAACGGAGTCCC
>Ga0116155_10001979_pt1 | contig 14336 bp, 14 predicted proteins | sample AD_UKC032_MetaG_FD_89890 | JGI IMG/M metagenome (GOLD analysis project Ga0116155, IMG submission 89890) | Active sludge microbial communities of municipal wastewater-treating anaerobic digesters from USA - AD_UKC032_MetaG | ecosystem: Engineered > Bioreactor > Anaerobic > Digestate | place: USA...
ACTGCCCGGGGTGCTTTAGGGAATATACGGCCTTTGCGGGTGATTATAAGGATGTGGCGGGTATGATTGGCCTGGAAAAAAAGTTCCGGGCACTGCGAATAATGGTACTCCTGGTGTTTTGTCTCTTCTGCACGGGAATCACGATTGCCTACGATACCTACCCGGCGGAAAACCCGGCCCGGTTGCAGTCGTATTCTGATGATTAATCCGCTGTCGCACACAGTCCAGAAAGTGTGCGAGCAGTGACAACACCCAATAATTAAGGACACCGTTCCAAGGGGTCCAACGGATACACCTTTTTATCCGTGAACAGGGTTCCCTGGTTCATGGTACCATCCCGAACTTTTTTCCTTGTCTGGCAGAGAGTATTGTACAGTCTGAACTCCATGGACGATATCCCGGTTCATCAGGTAATCCGCTCCCGCCGCCGGACAATTGCCCTTATCATTACGCCGGATGCCCGCCTCATCGTCCGTGCTCCCCTCCGGGCACCGGCGGCGATGATTGACGAGGCGATCCGGGAAAAGAGCGGCTGGATCCGGAAAAAGATAGGGGAGATGCAAAAGAGGCCACAGGCTGTCGGCCACTCCTATACGGAAGGCGAGATCTTCTGGTTCCTTGGCCGTCCTTATCCCCTCCATATCGTTGACGGGGCATCTGCGGCCATCGAACGCACGGACCGGCTCTGTGTCCCCAGCACGATCATGCCGGATATCCGCTATGGATTACAACGCTGGTACATGGTGGAGGCCCACAAGGAGATCCATTCGCGGTGCATGTGGTTCTCGATGATGACCGGCTGTTCTCCCACATCGGTCCGCATCACGGATGCCCGGCAGCGCTGGGGGTCGTGCAACCACAAGGGCGGGCTCAACTTCAGCTGGAGGCTCATCCAGGCACCGCTCTCCATCGTGGACTACGTGATCGTCCACGAGCTCGTCCACCTCCGGCAGCCCGACCACTCGCTGAAGTTCTGGGCAAAGGTGGAAGCGCTGATGCCGGATTACAAGCGGCGGCGGGCGTGGCTTAGGGAGAATGAGCGGTTGCTGAGGATTTAATCTGTTTTGCCTAACGGTGTGAAAAATATATTTTTTTATTCAGGAGGGGACAGTGCCTGCCCGCTCTCCCCAAACCCCCACCCCTGCGCCTTGCGATTGTTCTGTATTACCTGTTCAAGCATTATCGCAACTGTGCCCCGTCCCCCACTGGGAGACTGGTGGCACAAGAGGGGGGCATCAGGTTTTTTCCAAGAGCAGATTGAAAATTTAAAAATCAACCTTTGATCGATCCAGATCACATTTTCAATCACGATCATGATCGCGATGAAAATTTTTCAATCAGGGTCTGCTGAAAAAATTTCAATCAAAGTCCGCTTGAAAAATTTCAATCAAGGTCTGGTTGAAGAAAGTTAAACAACTGTACATAAACCCAAAAACCATTTCACGTCGGAAGATTGCACCGGTGCACAGTTTTTCAATCAGGGTCTGCCTGAAAATTTTCAATCAAGGTCCGATTGAAAATAAAAAATCAGGGTTTGATGAAAAAATTTCAATCAAGGTTTGATTGATCCGGATCGATTTTTCAATCAGGGTCATGATCGCGATGAAAAAAATTCAAGCAGGGTCTGGCTGGAAAATGAAGTCCCGTACTAAAGGGATCAGAGCCCCAGCAGCGCCCCTGCACAGATCCCGCCCGCGTACAGCACCATTGCCACGTGAAACAGCGGCAGCACCTTCAGCGCTGCACCGGTTGTCTTGTATTTCAGGATCACGATATTAGCGATAACGAGCAGCACCAGCCCGGCAAGGATACCTGCCCGGCCAACCAGTCCCAGCCGGGTGATAAAGAGTGCCGCCATCATGGCATGAATGATGGTGAACCCGGCGATCCAGTACCGCGTCCTCTCTCCATCATAGAGTGTCGGGATGGTCCGCAGGCCCCGGGCCCGGTCATTTACCTCGTCAATCAGGTCATTAACCCCGAGATGTGCAAGGGCGAACGGGTAGAAGAAGATGAAGTACAAAAACGCCGTGGTATCCGGACTCCCGGCGCAGATGTACCCGGCAACCGGGAAGAGGGCGAAGTCTGTCCGGCCGATGATCTGGGGGAACGGGAAGACCTGTGGGATCCGCTTCTCTACCTGGTAGAACACTTCGATGACATAGCAGTACACCATCATGAGCAGCACGTACACCGAATGGGGGTAGGGAAGCGTGAGGATAAGAACCGCAGAAATCCCCGCGAGCACCCCGAAAAGGGCGAGTGCATGGGCCGGCGGGATGAGTCCTGCCGGGACCGGACGGGTACCGAAGAACCGCCAGTACCTGGTCAGGAGTCTGTGCTCAACATCTTTTTTATCAAGGTCCCTGTCGACATAATCGTTCAGCACCAGGCCGGCCTCGAAGCCGAAGAAACCGATAAGGGCGACTATTACCAGCCCGGGCCACGTGAACCCGCCGTAGGTCATCGTCGCCAGCAGGTACCCGGAGCTGAACAGGAGTGGCCAGGCAAAGGAGAACTGCAGCCTCGTGAGGTCGATGTATGCCCGCAGGGTCGGATTCATCACCACATGGTTGGCGCTTTACGGTATTTCACCCTTTCACCAAGCAGGGCTGGTTCAGGAATCCAAACCTCCTTTATCACCTCAGCCGTCCAAGATAACAGGATGGACTCATTTATTATCCGGCCGGAACATCCTGACGATATCGACGCTATTTTCGAAGTCAATTTCCAGGCATTCGGGCAGGATGGAGAGGCACGGCTCGTGAATGCTCTCCGTGATGAGGGCGAGTACAACCATGAACTCTCACTCGTGGCTGAGTCTGATGACCGGATCATCGGGCATATCCTGTTCCCGCCGATCGCCATTGTCTCGGACACTGCGGAAACTGCCGCTCTCGCCCTTGCCCCTCTCGCTGTTCACCAGGACTTCCAGTGCCTTGGGATCGGCACCGCGCTTATCGGGGAGGGGCTGATGGAATGCAGGCGCCTCGGACACCGGATCGTTATCGTTGTCGGTCACCCGACATATTACCCGAAGTTCGGTTTTGTCACTGCACGGAATTTCGGGATCCGTGCCCCGTTTCCCTGCCCGGATGCATCCTTCATGGCGCTGCCGCTCGCGAGTGGTGCGCTTGACGGTATTTCCGGCACCGTCAGGTACCCCCACGCGTTTGACGCGGTGGGTGCCCACACGTCCTAATCCCTCGCCGGGATCGTCCTATCCTTTTTTTCCCACGGTCGCAAGATAGATCACGAACTGGTCGGAACCGTTGATACCGAGGATCTCGTTTATCCTGTCGTCATCGAACGCTGCAATGGCACAAGCCCCGCACCCAACTGCCCCGGCAGCCAGGTACAGGTTCTGGCAGGAATGACCAGCATCGAGATGAAGGTCGCGGTAGCCCCGCTCCCCATACCTCCACGTCATCCGGTACGGGACGGCGGTCCAGATGAAGACCGCCCCGCTCCGGAGGATAAACTGCTGATCGAAACAGGCACTGGTGATCCGGTGCGGGATGGCGGGATCCATGTTCACCTGCTGGAGCCGGTGGCTCAGGGCGAGAAAACGATACAGACCGTGCTCCAGCCCATCGACGTTATTTGCCAGCAGGTATAGTTCGAACGCGTGACGAGCCCCGGCAGAGGGGACGGTTCTGAAGGTCATCTGTGTTCCATGGACCTGCTGTACACCCTGGCTGCACCAGAGAAGAAATGAGAGTTCCTGAGTGGAAACGGGCTCGCGGAGATAGGAGCGTACGCTCCGACGCTGTTCAATCGCTGCGAGGAGATCGAGTGGCTGGATAGCAGGGTCCTGCGGGTGAGGCAGGCTGATGAGCGGTGCGTGAGGGTCCTGCGGGAGTTCGAGCGGGGGTTGTGGCAGGCCTTTCTGCTGGTCGCTCATCCCGATATACCGGTACTTTGTCTTTTCCATGAACTCCTGCCCGGCAGCCTGGTGGGTGGAAGGTTCGTTGCCTTCGGGTTTCATATGGTTTCCTCCTGCACGTTCCTTGTCCGTTTTCCCTAGTCAGGATTTCGGTCATGACCATCTTTTCTTCCGCTTTGAGGAATCCATTAAAAAAATCCTGACGCTCCCGGGGCTTTGCCCGCTCCGCCACGCAGCCCTCTCCAGCGAGGGGACGTATTCCATGAAACCCTACCCGAATCATCCCACAGCTCACCATCTTCCCGATGGGGACGACCTGGCAGGAGTGGGTGGTTTAATATAACGGGAAAAAGGTGTCGGGCAGTGCGGTCTCCTGCGGCTCCCGTCATACACCCTTTTACCTTTGTCCACCAACCTACCATGCGATATGGTCTCCGGTTTCCATCCCCTCGCTGGTGACGAGCTGATCCGCTATCTTGGCAGGTTCCGGAGCACTGCCGGCCTCCCCGCCCGGTCAGAGGATCTGGAAACCGGATCGTGCGTGGTTAAGAGATTTACCGGGGAATTCTGGACATCCCGCCAGCGCCAGGCAGCCCCTATCCACGAAGTATCCTACCGGGCATGCTTCAAACCCCAGCTGCCCCGCTTTTTCATTGAGCTCCTGACCCAAAAGGGGGATGTCGTGTACGACCCGTTCAGCGGGAGAGGAACAACCGTCATCGAGGCGGCACTGAGGGGCCGGGATGTGATTGCCAACGATGCCAATCCGCTGTCAAGGATCATGACAGAACCGCGTTTCTTTCCCCCGTCGGTTTCCGTTGTCGGGAAACGCCTGGAGGCCATCCATGCGGGAAATGAAGCGGCGGACACCGACCTGTCCATGTTTTACCATCCCGATACCGAGAAGGAGATCGTCTCGCTGCGGACCTACCTGCTGAAACGGAAAGCCGGCTCCCGTGACGACATGATCGACCGCTGGATCGCAATGGTGGCCACAAACCGCCTGACCGGCCATTCAAAGGGGTTCTTCTCGGTCTATACACTCCCGCCCAACCAGGCGGTATCACAAAAAAGCCAGCAGCGGATCAACCGGAAACGATCACAAGTACCGGACTACCGCGACACGCACCGGATCATCCTCTCCAAGACAAAAAGCCTGCTGCGCCGGGTATCCGATGCGGAAATAAAAAATCTGGCAAATGCCGGGAAAAAAGCCGTCCTGCTGACCGGGGATGCAAGGAGCACGCCGGAGATCCGTAACGAGTCCGTCCAGCTCACGGTTACTTCGCCGCCGTTCCTCGATATCGTGCAGTACCGCGATGACAACTGGCTCCGCTGCTGGTTCAACGGGCTCGATGCGGAGAGGATCGGCACTCACATCACGATGGCAAGGACCCTTGAGGAATGGACCCGTGTCATGGGTGCGGTGTTCGATGAACTCTTTCGTATCACCCGCAAAGGGGGCTTTGTGGCATTCGAGGTAGGCGAAGTGAGGAAGCGTACGATCCGGCTCGAGGAGCATGTCGTGCCTCTCGGTATCGCTGCCGGCTTTGACTGCCCGTGTGTGATCATCAATCAGCAGCACTTCACCAAGACCTCGAATATCTGGGGAGTGGATAACATGTCGTCCGGCACCAACACCAACCGGATCGTGGTCTTCCGGAAGGAATGAACTAATGGTCTGCGGAATAATTCGGTAAATAACAGAACCCAAGTGGGAAAAATCAAGGGCCATTCGAAATTGGGTTATAGAATGATTTGACAGAAAAAATCAAAACATTTTTATAATAAGAATACGAGTTTAAATGAAGAAATGGAGCAGTAGGTATGGCGCAGATAAGGGTAGTTGGTATTTTCATTTTTTTAATACTCCTCATCACACTCATGGTTTTTCCAGTTTCTGGTGTAACGAATATCACTCACACTGAAGACGGTAAAATTTTAATGAGTGACGGAATGACCTGGGTGAAAATTGATCCGGTCAGTGACATCATTGCTGGCCAGTTCACAATCACCGGCACGACAAATCTGCCTGCTGGATCGCCAATTACCGGACAACTTTACATATTAACAGATCCATGCCGCCAAAAAACCTGTAACGTGGATATGAGTCTCTATGGGAACTTAAGTACGGTATCAATTCAATCGGGAACAAATAGTAGCAATAACACATTTTCCATACCTATTAATACAAAAAATGTGATCTCTTCAACAGATTATTATTTCCAAATTGATTCCAGTATTGGATCGTATGGCGATATTAAAATTGTAATTCCTGAAAGATTTAAAGAACAAATCCAATCCTCCATTTCCCCGTCTTCGCATTCTTCTGAACAGTACTGGATATGGATTAACCCTCTTACTGATGAAACCGCTACGCATGTAAATATTAAGGGAGTTGATCCCCACTTCCATTTAACCGGATCAACCAATCTGCCCGTGGGAGAGAATATCCCGTATAGCATTATACCCTATAATTATTTTGATGTGAGATATCCTGAGAAAAATTGGACAATTTCACTCATCAGGAATCAAGGTCATGTTATACCAGGTAAAAAAGCAGGGATTAACAGTTTCACAGTGGATGTTGACGCCTCCCAGTATTGTCCCGGGTCGTATTTTGTGATCCTCTGGAACCCAAGGTACAATTCTTCTGATCCGAATGCCTTTTTGGCAGCATCTACAGCTTTTGGATTCAGAGAAAATACGAATCTCAGCACGATACCCAGCTGTCCTACAACCCCAACGTATCCTCTGACAACAATCATCAACGGTTCGCCAATAACTGTATTCGAAGCCACTTCTCCACCTTTTACATCCACGCCAACCCCGTTATCTACAACAACTCCATTAACCGTATCAGGAACATTAGCAGCGCTGATTTGTTCATTCTGCATCTTCGTGTTGGTAAAAAAAAGGAGGAAATTTAGATGAATTTAATGATGAAAAAAATTAGATTTCTGATAAGATTGGTTACAATTTTATCCCTCTGCATTGGATTCGCGAATGCCACAGGAACCGGAATGTATAAAGAAAGTTTGGTTTCCGAAAATGATACTGGATCGGGTGAAATACTCACCTTTTGGTCGTGCAGCCCAATCAGACTGCTGCAATAGTCAGACCCTCTGTCGATACAAGCCAACTTTCGATAATTCGAAGTGCACTTGCTGAACTGAATGTCACGGAACTTATTATTAATGCAGGTATTGCGGTACAGCTCCGGAAAGGAACTAAAAACCTATTTATTATAAACGAAAATTATTCCACAACGAATATATACTTATAAATGAATGATGATTCTCATCAAGAACAGGTTCACCGTCTTTAAGCGGAAGGTGCGATTATCCTGCCAGTTGGACTACGGTTGAACGAATTGAATTGCACTCTCAATGAGATCTTGGATGATGTGTCTCTAAAAAACTAAGAACCTGGGGAGAAAATGAATGAGGTTATTGAAAGGATATTTACCCCTACTGATTGCAGCGATTCTCGTACTAGCGCTGTTTATAGTGCCGGCAGCTGCCGAGTTGAAATCCATCCAGACTGATGATGGAAAAACACTGATCAGCAATGGAACCTACTGGATTACGTTTGATCCTATTGGTGATCATATCGTCGGCGACCAGTTCTACATTAACGGAACAACAAACCTGTCGGTTGGAACGGTAATTGCACTTGAGCTCTTTTCCCCGGGGGGTAGTTGTCATACAAAAATCTGTAATAGAAAAAGTGCAGGAACTGGTGAAGAAATAATTCTTAAACCGGGTTTCACTCCCGGAATCAATACATTTTCCCTATTAATTAATACAACAGATTGGCAAAGCAATTGGTATATTTTTTTATTCACGGTAATTTCATCAGACAATCCGGCAGAAGTTTATGCTTTTAACCAATTATCTCAAGTTGATTCGACGGTCCTTCTTTTTCCAGAAGACTGGCGAAGTCTTATGGGACGATCTCAAACAGAGCTTCCTGATGCCGGTAAATCTCATTGGATTTCTATTAATAACATGGTGGATTTTACTAGATCCTGTTATGAATTAACCGGTACAACCAACCTTCCCCCCGGGGAGTCACTTTCCTATAGTTTTTTCTTACCGATAGAATCTGGTCCTGACAATAACGTGGATCCCATTAGAAATGTTCAGGGGCTGTATCACGGTGGGATCGTGGTTCCCGGGAAAAAACCCGGAATTAACCAGTTTATCATCCCTGTTAATACGGATAATTTAACAGAGGGGACAAGTATAATCCTCTGGAATCCCCGTTATAATGGATCGGATCGCAGCGATTCTCTGTCAAAGTCAACGGACTTCCATCGCCCCCCGGATACCTGGAATATTTCAACGACTTGCTCAAATAAACAACCCGTAACAACACCAGCATCACCATTATCCATGATTGGGGTAGGTGGAGCTTTTTTTGTGGTTTTTTACGCGCGATTGTATACTCAAAGGAACGAAAAACGACGATTAAGGTGATTGAAAGTATGAAAGATAATCTTCGATTTATTATGCTTCTGGCTCTCATCACATTTCTTTGTAATGGATTTGTGAGTGCTACCGATACGGGAACATTCCTTAACGACAAGATCGCGAATGAAACGATAAAGATACAATTGTCTCTTGTGCCTGTGCCTTCTGAAAAAGACCAATTAACACTTGCGGACATTAAGGCAACGCTTCCTCCTGAAATCCTACAATCCATCAAAGACCAGATTACGTTCAATGAGAGTGTTACTAAAGCGATCACGGAAAAAGAGGGACAATTGGCAAAATCACCTTTAACCATTAATGACTCTTATGATATCACCGGTGAGGTACAAGGTTTCTTTGTGGCCAATTTTACTACTTCGCTTGAACCTACATCCAAAGAAACAGGACTGACACACACAAACATATCCCCATCTGCAATAGTTTTGCCAGAAAATCAGATACCAACTGGAGGGTTCATTGAGTTTGGATCTGACGGGAAAACACGAATTTTTTCATCGGTAGGAACACAAATTTCTTATGTGATTGATGATAGAAGTGAAAAAATTACAACACCTTCTGGAAAGGTATTACCATCCACACATATCATCGGAATTCCTAATGGAGCTGCAAGTCACACAAGGGGGAATCGGGAATATATAACCATGAATGGAGAGGTAATCCTGACTATCGTTGATCAATATTCAAAGGATATCTCAGGTTTGAGTACAGTTCCATCACCTCGCTCATCTCCTTGGGTAGAATATGCTGAAAGTGATCCATATTATATCGCTGCTGTCCACTCAAATTGGATTATCCCTCATAGTCCAAATCTTACCGTTCCAGCTACTACTTCAAACATATTGTTCAATGGTATTGAGCCTTCGGACGGCTCCATGGTCTTCCAACCCGTCACGGCATTTAACTATTATGAACATAGTTTAACCAAAAATCGTACCGATCCTGCTATAGTAAATAGATGGACCGGATCCAGCTGGATTTGCCCTATAGATACTAGTCATTGTCATCGTTCAAATCCAGTACTCAGTTTTTCACAAGGTGAACTTGCTTACGGAGCTGTTTTCTGGTATGAAGCCCCTGTTTCTGAATGGTTCGTATATCTTGTTAATAGCAATAACCAGGGTACCTGGCAATTTTCAGATCCTTATATCTATTTTCAACCATCAAGAGCTGTAATTACTTATGAATTTGGAGGAAGCGATCCTTCAGGGCTACTGCCAAATGATAATCAAAAAATAACAAATACAACTTTTTCAAACATATCGGTTTGGGATACAATAGGTAACCAAATCACAACATTACACTGGAATGGGGTTATCAACACCAAAGATCATAAGAAAATTACCGGTCTCAACGTTGATCTTTCTCAGGCTCCCTCAACAGTGATATTAGAAACTGATTATCGGGGATCTGGCATCGGAGTATTCCGGTCCGGAGAGTGGATATTGGATTATAGGATCGATGGGATTGTAGATCGTCGGTTCAACTACGGTCTTCCCACCGATAAACCTGTTGTAGGAGACTTCAATAATAATGGACAAACGGATATCGGTGTATTCCGATCTGGAGAGTGGGTATTGGATTATGGGATGGATGGGACAGTAGATCGCCGGTTCAACTACGGTCTTCCCACCGATACACCCCTTGTAGGCGATTTCAACAATGATGGAACAACGGATATCGGTGTGTTCAGATCCGGAGAGTGGATATTGGATTACGGGATGGATGGAACTGTAAATCGTCGGTTCAATTACGGTCTTGCGACCGATATACCTGTGGTCGGTAATTTCAACAATGATGGAATAACGGATATCGGGGTATTCAGGTCCGGGCAGTGGATATTGGATTATGGGATTGATGGGATAGTGGATCGTCGTTTGAACTACGGTCGTGCGACCGATATACCCGTGGTAGGTAAATTTAATAATGATGAAATAACGGATATCGGGGTATTCAGGTCCGGGCAGTGGATATTGGATTACGGGATGGATGGGATAATAGATCGTTATTTGAACTACGGTCTTGCGACAGATATACCACTGACCGGAAAATGGATTTAAATTTATTTCTTTTCATTGATTAATTGAAAAAACCTAACCTTCCTGTCTTTCTCTACCCCGCCCCGGGCGGCCGGTTCGTTTTCAGCGCCTCCGCCAAATCCTCAAGTACCGGGACAATCTCCCGCTCCCGCTCATACATCGGAGTAAGTTCAATCTGGAGCCCGGCTGTGTCCTGCTGAATTGGATCCTCCGTGAGCGCCAGCAGGAAGGCTTGGTCCTCCTCAAGAGAGAGCAACCGGCAGTAAGCGGATGGCGACGTCGTGCACCAGCCCGATCAGTGTTCTTCCGGCACCGATGGTAATCACCTTGCCGAACGCAGGATCGGTCTTCCCGCCGATGATCATTTCAAGGCCCGGAGCGCTGCTGTTCTACGATGATGCCGTCAATCACGGACCCGGGGATGGGGGTCTTTCACGTCCCGGGAGATCTTTTCGAGCGCAGCTGTTGTTTCGGCCGGAGAACTGATATTGATGATGACCCCACCGGCATCGCTCTTATGTTCGACCTGTTGTGAGATCACTTTCATCACAACCGGGTAACCAATTGTGATAACAGAGTTTTTGACCTCAGTTGCGGTCGTAACCACGCTGAATCCCGGTCCTGAGAGGTCGGCGGATTTCAGGAGGCCATAGCCCTCTGATTCGGAAAGTAACCCGGGTTTCTTTGAATTTGCTGTTGTATTAGCCACTTTTTCCCCCTCTCGCTTCTTATAAACGCCGGTTAGTATAGGGTGAGAAGCACGCCTTAAGTACGCCAAAAACCAAACGGTATTCATGGTTTCCAGTATCCGGCGGTATGCACAGATCTTCGACGTGCTGGGCCAGTTTGGTTTCGGTATCGCGCTCGAGCAGCTGTTCCCCGGAATTGCCCGCTTCCGGCTCCCGGCCACACCAACGGGCGGAAAGGCAGCGGGGACCTCCACGGTCTATGGGAGGATGCGGCTCGCTTTTGAGCATCTCGGTCCCACGTTTGTGAAATTCGGGCAGATCATGAGCACGAGGACGGAACTGCTGCCGCCGGAGATGATCGACGAGCTCAAGAAACTGCAGGACCAGGCAAAACCGGTCCCGTTCTCAGAAATCCGTGCGATGCTGGAAGAGAACTGCCCGGACCTCGACCTCTGGTTCCGCAAGATCGATGAGGTACCGGTTGCTTCTGCCTCGCTCGCCCAGGTCCATCGGGCCTACCTGACCGATGGTACCATGGTGGCAATCAAGATCCAGCGTCCGGGAATCGGCGAGATCATCGAGACCGATATCGGGATCCTTAAGTCGATAGCAGAACGCATCGAGGTTGTCTTTCCCGAGACCCGCCTGTACAATCCGACCGGCATGGTTGAGGATTTTGCCCACCAGATTGTAAAGGAACTTGACTTCACCCGGGATGGCCGCAATGCGGACCGTATGGCACGGAACTTCCGGGACGTGCCGGGCATCCGTTTCCCGAAGATCTACTGGGAATTTACGTCCCAAAAAGTCCTGGTTATGGAGTTTATCGAGGGGATCCGGATTGACGATGCAGAAAAGATCAGGGAGACGGGCATCGACCCGCACGGGATCGGCGTTCGGGGGTTCCACGCGTACCTCAAGATGATCTTCGAGGACGGTTTTTTTCACGGCGACCCCCACCCGGGAAACCTGCTGGTGACAACTGATGGAGCTATTGCCTTCCTTGACTTCGGGATTGTCGGTATTCTGCGACCCGAGAAACGCCAGACGTTTATCAACCTCCTCTTCGCGCTCACCAACGACGACATCGAACTGATGCTGAGGTCCCTCGAGGGGTTTGGTATCGTGATCGCGGAAGAACATCGCGAGGCACTCCGGGACGACCTCTATATCATGATTCACGACTTCGGTTACGGTGATGAAGTCGGGCAGATGAACTTCAGTATCGTGGTCAATGAGCTGATAGAATCTATGCGGCGGTACCAGCTCAGGGTACCAATGAACCTCGTGCTCCTTTTAAAAGTCTTCATGATGGTACTGGACATCGGCCTGCGTCTCGATCCGAAGTTCAACTTCAACAAGGAGGTAACGCCCTATCTCACCAAACTGGCTGACACCAACACCCTCTCTGCCGGGTACGCCAAGCGGGCGTCCACTACGCTCCTTGACTCGGCCGACGCTCTCCTTGATATGCCCCGTAACCTCAACCTGATGATGAGGCGGCTTTCGACGGGGACATTCAAGCTCGAGATCGTGGACACGGACATCCGGAAACTGCAGATGGCGCTCGACAAGGCAAGCGACAAGATCATGATTGGCATGGTCGTAGCCTCCCTTGTTGTGGGGTCGTCGCTCGTTCTCCAGGCAATCCCCTTTGCCCTGCCAAAGGAAGTCGGCTGGATTGCCATCCTCGGCTATACTGCAGCGGTTCTCTGCGGGTTCTACGCGATCTACCATGTGATATTCCTGAAATTCCGGATGGGGCGGTAGATCCACCCGCCCGCTTCCGTTTTAAGGACCATATCCCCCAGGTTACGATCTCTTTTTAAAAAGGGAATACAAACTATTGCATGGTGCAGGGTCGGTGCGGCGGGCTGGTACGGTTTACTCCGCAACCCGGTATGTTTTTTTTTTAATAACGAAGGATTTTTGAAGTATTTTTTTAGTCGTGGAGACAGGCAGTCTTCACCGGTTCCCACCGGATAACCTTCTCGCCAAACGGCACCGCTGCATTCGCCGGGCTCGTGGACGGCAGGACAACCGCAGGGATTCCCGGGACCTCAGCAAACCGGTGGTAGAGCCGGCCGGCGGTGATTCCGTTGAGGGCAATGAGACGGACGGCAGGGTGTGCCCGGACAAAACCCGCGATATTATTGGGTACCGGGTGCCGTATCCGGCTGTCGGCACTTCCCGGCCGTTCGCAGGCCCGGACCACGTCCCAGAGTGCGATGTTCTCCTGCATGAGTTTCCGTGAACGTTCGGCATAAGGCCATGCTGCCGGAACGGCGAAGAGCTCCTGCATGACTGCCCAGAACATATTCTTCGGGTTCCCGTAGTATTCGCCACCTGCAAGCGACAGCACGCTCGGGAAACTCCCGAGGATCAGTACGCGGGGCGTTGTGCCGGAGAGCGGCCGGAGCCCCTCCTGCATGAGGCCCTGTTCCGGTGCGGGGAGCCAGCGCATGCAAAAAAAAATTATTTAAAATAGAGGTTGCAGTGGCAGTGTCCCAGCGTTGCCACCTCGTCCTTGTGGAAAATGCAGGGGCACTCGATGTCCCGGTCCTTCTCCTCGTCCCCGCTCCTGAGCCGGCAGGGGCAGTAGGGCCGCCCGAACCGGGTCTTGTTCCGGACCAGGCCACGGATTACCGTGCCGAGTTGCTTGTTGTCGGTATTGAGGGTCCAGCCCTGCTTGCGGGCATATCCTTCTGCCCACTTGAGCATATCTTCTTCGTCCAAGGTAGTTTCTGTCATGGTATCCGTTCAGGCAGTTGTATCAGAATAGTTTAGGCATCACCCACATTATCCTTTGCCTCCGGTCTGCCGGGCTCCCTGTACTTCCAACAGATCAGCGCTTCTTTGCTGCTGCTCTTGCGGCCGGTTTTTGTATCCCTGTTTTACCTCCCCTCGTATCTTTTACCTTTTTTTCGGGGTGGTTCTTTTTTTGCGGTTTTACGGGGGGACGTTTTGTGATCCGCTGCGCAACGGTGGTATAGGTGGCCATCACATCCCCCTTGTTGAAGCGATACACGTCCTTATCAAGAGACTCATGCGTTTTTTTGTCCCAGAGACGCATTGAGTCCATGCTGATCTCGTCGCCGAGGCGGATGGTCTTTCCCTGCCTTCCGAACTCAATCTTGAAATCCACCAGGAGGATTCCCTGCTTTGCAAGGAGTGCGGAGAGGAGCCGGTTGATCTCCAGGGCGATCTTCTTTATTCTGGCAAGTTCCGC
>Ga0116155_10001980_pt1 | contig 14331 bp, 12 predicted proteins | sample AD_UKC032_MetaG_FD_89890 | JGI IMG/M metagenome (GOLD analysis project Ga0116155, IMG submission 89890) | Active sludge microbial communities of municipal wastewater-treating anaerobic digesters from USA - AD_UKC032_MetaG | ecosystem: Engineered > Bioreactor > Anaerobic > Digestate | place: USA...
AAGATGCTATCATACCACCCCTTCATGTTTTCAAATTGATTCGGTTCGAATTGATCATTCCCGCCCCTTTGAGGATCCTTCTTACCGGTAAAATAGTTGGTCAAGATGATTTGTTTCGCCGCCAGCACATGTTTTGTAACATTCTGATTTACGGCTTTTTGCGTGGCTGCGCTAAACAATATTTTTTAAGAAGGTTCATATAACTCTAATCATGGCCGCCCGTTTTATTCGGGTGGTCCTCACCTAATTTATTGACAGTTCATATGTTAAAGTGCTTCACCTTTCCTGGATTTCTGTCTTGTTTTCCGCAAAAATTATATTTTCGGTATTTGCCTTGATATCGTGAAACATTTTTTGTCATCCTCACTCATAATCTTTGAGTCTTCTTCCGGCACGAGAATATTCTCCTGATCATCCCCATAAAATGCCATTGGTACATCCCCCTGGAATGATTTACGATGGTCAAAATACTCGGACATGCAAACGGTTCTTCCATCGGAATCATATTTTTGTTCTTTTGAATATTAAATTTTTCCGGTGCTTTTTTCTCTCTGCTTTTCAGTCTTTTTTCTCGCTCGCTCTCGCTGAGCTGCAGAATGACGTATACGTCTGCAGACGCCAGGAAGCGGCTCGGCACCCAATTTGAAAAAAAGATGACCCTAGCCCCCGTGGAATCAAGAAAGCTCCCTGATGATTTTTTGTCAATTTTAATCTTTTCCCATTGCAATCGCCAAAATCGGGTTGAATAAATGGTATTGTCATCAATCACCAGAATATCTTTCCGGCTGAAGTTGCCGAAACCCAACCTGACAAATCTTTTAACCATATATGTCTTCCCTGAACCGGGAAGACCGGCTATGGCAATCACGGCTCTCTTTTTATTTGCCAGGATGGTATTGATCTCCTGCAATAACTTTTCCAGTCCCGCGATTCCCTGATACGTGCCGATATCTTTCATTCTCTTTTTTCACCAGAAATCCTGCTTCTTTCAGACAGAATGGATTTTAATTTCGGCTCCAGAACGGCTGTCACTTCTTCAAGAGAAAGCTCATCCAGACAACGGCTTTGACCGCCTCCATCGCACCCTTTTTTCCCGCAAGGCACACAAGGCCAGTCTTTTTGAATGATGACATGACCATCTCCCAATGGCCCCCATCGCCATGCCCGCGACGGGCCGAAAATGACCGCCACCGGCGTGTTCACTGCTGTGGCCATATGCATGGGACCGGAATCGATGCCGATGAATAATGCGGCTTTGGACAAGAGAACGCCTGTTTGCTTCAGGGATAATTGACCGCCGAGGTTCAGCGGATGACTCCCGGCTAAAGCATAGATTGCTTGGTTCTGCCGCATTTCTTCCACATCCTTTCCACAGATCAGGATGGTCCTGATCGCCCACTTATCCCAGAGACAATCACATAAAGCAGCGTAACCCTCAGCCGTCCATACTTTGTACACTGCATTTGATGATGGATGCAAAACAACATATGAAGTATCATCAGATATACCATTGTTTTTCAATATTTGTTCGCAAGCCGCTTGATCTTGCGAGTTCCAGTAAAGAACCGGTTTGGCTGCGGTAAGTGAACATTCCAAGGCCTTTGCCATCTCCAGATTTTTTTTGGCGATGTGGAGATTATTTTCGACTTCAATCAAGTCCGTAAACAAAATTGATTTACGAAGAAAATTTTCTTTCTTTTTTTTATAGTTAAATCTTTTTTTTGCACCGCTCGTATAAGCAAGAACGGCTCCCCGATCATTGTTTGTCAGTTCCAGAACAATATCGAATTTAAAATTCCGGATTTCTCTGATCAGCTGCAGTTGCTTTTGCAAATCAGATAAAAAGTTCGAATCCTTTTCCACGGTAAATATTTTATTGACAGCGGGATTATCCGTTAACATATCTTCCGTTCCCTTGTACACTGCTGCCGCAATAAAAACTTCAGGGAAATGAGTTCTCAATGTATCAAACAACGGTGTAGTAAGCAGGACGTCACCTAAATATCTTAACTTGATAACGAGAATGCGCGGAGAACTATCAATCATTTCGGACAATCTCCCTGTTTCATGTTTTGGACTGTTTCGTATAATTCCAGTACTTGCCGGGTGTGATTTTCCCAGGTAAGTTTTTGCAGAATGTTCTTATTGGTTTCTGCAATCCGGCTTTTGGGAATGGCAAGCCCTTGTTGAATCTTGGCCGCTATTTCCACCGGATCGAGCGGATCTTCGACCACACAGCCATTTTCACTTTCGATAATCACTTCTGAAGCGCCGTTGATCCTGGAGGTAACAACAGGCAGGCCTGCGGCCATCGCTTCCAGGCACACATTACTGAACGGCTCGTAAATTGTCGGGAACACGAAGAGGTCGGTTCCCTTGTAGAATGGCACCACATCGAATATCGGACCCGTAAAGGTAACGGATGAATCGACACCCAATTTTCTTGCAAAGCGTTGGTAGGGTGATAACCGTTCCTTCCCCACCACAACCAGGTGCGCCGGAAAAGGTAGAATAGCCAGAGCCTTCAAGGCAGCCGGCAGCCCTTTGCGCCGGAAACCGGAACCGACGAAAAGCAGCAATGGCTTGTCCGGGTTGATGCCTAATTGCCTGCACAGTTTCTCCTTCGTTTCCTGCCCATGATCGCCAGTGAAGCGGTTTGAATCCACTGCGGTGTAAATGACATGAATCTTGTTCTCCGGAACTCCATAGAGATCCATAATTTCTTTTTTTCCTCTCCGGGAATTGGCCATAATGGCTTTATAGTTGCCTTCTTTAAAAATCTGCTTTTCGATCCAGAGGATGGCAATGTGCAATGGATTGATCCGGTGCAGGATGCTTTTCCCGGGGGGATCGATTTTCCGGCGCTGTTCAAGCCATTCCCGGTGGCAACCGTCACCGGCCCGATAAATATCCTGATAGAAGGTGCGTTCAAAACTGTGGATGATGTCGAACTGTTGCCGTTTCAGAAGGCGACGGACATTTACTGCAAAAGTGATCACTTCCAAAACGGAAAGCATCTTCAGAGTTGGTACGGAATGAAAAACGATTCTGCCGTCTTGCGATGAGTTATCTTTCAACTTCCATTCATTGGCAAAGACATGCACTACGTGTCCGGCACTCAGCAGAGATTCGATAAGAGCTGCCGTATAACGCTCCGCTCCTCCGAAATCCGTGTACCTCTGCCTGACAACTGCGATTTTCATAATTCAGAGCCCTGCATTTCGCGGAGCTTGATATATTTCAGAAATGTATAAAACGAATAGAGCACGGAAAGAACAAATCCGTAATATCCTTCCAAAAAACCGAGTCGTAAAAAATACATACTGATGAATGTAAAGATAGGACGGAACGTGATGTGCAAAATCCCGTAGGTTTTCTTCTCCTTGAACAGTTCCTGTGCGGCAAGTGTCGAATAACGATCAAGCCGCTTCATAAAATCTTCCAGTGATTTATAAGTGTGATGCTCCATGGGAAACTTGAGATAAGCGGCTGTACCGTTGAGTTGAACCGCTTCGTGGACTTCTCTGATGCCAAACAGTCCTTTTCCTTTCCGGAAAAGGCGCAGATTATAATCTGGATACCATCCGCAACGTTTGATCCATCGTCCCAGGAAGAAATTCTTTCTGGCGATGAAATAACCATCCTTTGGATTATTGCTCTCCATGACAGTGACAATCTCATCTCTTAATGCGGGAGTAATCCTTTCATCGGCGTCCAGACTTAATATCCAGTCCCGTGTCGCCTTCTCGATGGCACTATTTTTCTGCTTCGCAAAACCTTTCCATGGTTCTTTAATGAAATGAACCCCGAAATCCCCGCATATCTCTTCCGTCTTATCCGTGCTGTCGGAATCGACAACAATAACCTCATCGGCCCATTGGACGCTCTCCAGACATTCTTTGATATTATCTTCTTCATTGTGGGTAATGATGACAACAGAAAGACCCTTTGAAGAATTTTTATGAACCATGGTTTTATTGCCTATCTCTTTACTCTATTTTTTATAGAACTGTTTAACCTCTTGATAAGAGCGCCCTTTCAGTGGCTGGAAGTATAGGAAACGCCCTCTTCCCTGTCAAGAGAATATTAGGCCAAAGGATGCACGAGACAGTGCGAAGAACACAACCGACGATGTGTTGCCGGTTTTTTATTTGACCATGATTCAAATTTCATATATTCCTTTCCGCAAAAAGCAAATTATTATCAACATGAGCGTTGGATACTAAATGCGTGACCTGAAAAATTATACCATGCATGAATGGTTTAGGATAAAACCGTTAGACCATTTTACAGGTTGTGGACCAGCATTGGATTCATCTTGGAGGAGCCGGTCACCGGAATATGAAATTCAAGGAAGGTCATGACTTTTACCAGCGCATAGCCAAAACCATAACTGAAGGCGCAACCTTGCGAGAACTCGTGAAAAAAATAGATTTGCTAATTTAAGATTTAGGTTCAAAAAAGGGGAAAGACAACACTATTGGTGCTATTTTATGAATAGTCGAAGTTCAGAGCGTAAAACAGTTCTTTTTTGTGGTCCAATCGATCAGCCGCTCAATTCGGGCCGATATATGATCTCTGGAATGCAACAACATGGATTTGAGGTCATCGGTTATGATTACCGGTCTAATGAAAACTATGAAAAAGAGTTAATCGATATCGTCAAGAGCAGAAAGCCTCATTATGTATTTACATTGAAGGGAGAAAAACTTTCTCCTCAGCTCGTTGCAGATTTCAAGAAAAATGGCTCTACAACCGTTCTTTGGATAACAACCAGCATTATAGAAGACTGGATGCCGGGATTGGCCAAGGCGCATGATTATGTCGTAACGAACACGGACAACATTAGGGTACTTTTTGTCGAAAACGGCGTTAAAAACATCAAGTGGGTTCATCAGGGATTTGCTCCTGATTTTTTCGGCATTACCGGTCAGGAATCCAACCACAAAAACATAAATTATGCGGAAGCCGCCATGATCGGTTCCATGGGTTATCCGATTTATAAAAAACGTTGTGCACTGGTCACGCTTTTGAGAAAAAATGACGTGGACATTAAATGGTGGGGACCACGCCTTGCAAGACAGATCAAGAACATTCCTTTTTTTGGGGGAGGGGTGCACCGCTCATGGGCCGGAAAAGAAGTGTATATGAAAGACTTTGCCGATGTGGTAAGAAATGTTAAGATCTTTGTAGGACAGGATGCAGACATTCCCATATCGGGTCTTTATCTCAGCAACCGGATCTTTGCCGTCACTGGTTGCGGCGGTTTTTATCTCGGGCGGAAGACTCCGGGAATCGAAGCTGCCTTTGAAATCGGAAAAGAAGTCGATGTTTTTGAATCAGATGACGAATTGCTTGAAAAAATAAAATTTTATCTTCAAAATGAAAACAAAAGAGCGCAAATTGCTCGGGCAGGACAAAAAAAAGTTTTGACGCACTATACCTACAAACAGCAGATCAAAAAAATATTTGATTGGATTTCAGAAAATGAACAGGAGTAAAAATGGGGAAACCGGGCATTTCCGATTACAATAATTATTGGGACGATCGAATCGCAAAGCAGCATTTTCAGTACACGGATGTTCACCGCAAAATTGTTGAAGTTGTGAAGTCTGTCCTAGGAGAAGGCAAGTCAAGGGTTTTAGATTGCGGTGTCGGTCCTGGCCATGTTTATAAGGAACTTTCAAAACTTTACGAAGCATTCGGACTGGAGATTTCAGAAAAAGTTTTCAGTCTATATGACTTTGATACATCCCGGATAAAAATCTGGAACCTGAATCATGGCCTGCCCATCTTCGATCCTCCACTGGATCTGATCATCGCCAGCAGAATCATCCACCATCTTGACGATCCCATTGGGTTTCTAGGACATGTCCGAAAAAACTTGAGGGCAAACGGATGGTTTGTCGGCGTAATCCCGAATATCTGTTATTATCATCACAGGCTTAAATTTCTTCTAGGGCAATTTCCTCCAATTTCCGGAGCCCATGTTAATTTTCAGACCGGCCCGACTTTTGAAAAAATGGTCGTCGAGCAGGGATTTGTTCTCAAGCAATTAACGACCCCTAAAAAAACGATCCGGGCTAAATTTTGGCCGACAGTATTCAGTCAGGACCTCATTTATGTATTCCAGAAATCGGGAAAGTGATTTTCTGAGCCGGCTGGCACCCTATTCCTTGCAATCCGTTCACAGCAATCTAGCCTATCGCATTCCCTGGAATAATCAGTTCGTCTTTGTGAAGGTTTATGGACCGAAGAAGCCTCGTCTCTCCTATGAAATCCGGAAAACGCTAAACCTCTTCGGCATTCGTCAACCTATTGAATATTGGTCCCCTCTCCAGCGGAAAGCCTGTGAAGAACACTACCTGAATCACTGGCGCAAGAATGGTTTTTGCGTACCGGATGTGCTTGTCTCGCCTTTTCCGGAATATGAAGACATTCCACATCTTGCCACAACTTTTGTGGAAGGTATAACCTTGAGAGTAATTCTTCGTAAGGGATTTTCTTCTGCTGGAGATGTTCTCGGAATTTTTTTTGATGATCTTTCAAAACGACATCAACTTGCTCTTAAGACGAAAGATAATGCGCTTTTTCATATCGACTCGAATACCCAAAATATTCTTTTGGTGCAAAATCAATTTTACCACGTGGATTTCGAAATGGGCCGTCCGTGGGAAACTCCGATGGAAAGCGCCTGTCGTGAAGTATCAAAACTTCTCATTTCCATGAGTGAAGACTTGAAGCCCGAAGAAAGAAATTCTCTGTATGCCTTGCTCAAAAATCATTACAGGAATCATGACGTGATTGATTTTCTGGACAGAAGTGTCAACCGGCGATTATTTCAGAAGTTGCACCGATGGCGTGATGAAAAGAAAAAAATAGAAAATTCAGGCCGAGTCACTCTCTACGACATCATGGATTATTACAACCGGAAATAAGTTATTCGTAAATTAATCCTTATGCGCCGGCTAAAGCGGCATCGAGTGTGTTTTTCATCAACATGGCAATGGTCATCGGTCCCACGCCACCGGGCACTGGCGTGATATAGGACACTTTGGCGGCAACTTCGTCAAAGGCCACATCACCGGCCAGCTTGCCGTTATCCAGGCGATTGACACCGACATCAATCACCACCGCGCCTTCTTTCACCATGTCCGCTGTAATCATCCGGGCCTTGCCTACAGCGGCGATCAGCACATCGGCGCGCGAGGTCACAGTAGGCAGATCTTTTGTTTTGGAATGACACATCGTGACCGTCGCGTTTTGCGCCAGAAGCAAGAGCGCCATAGGTTTGCCGACAATATTGCTGCGCCCGACGACAACCGCATCTTTTCCGGAAAGCTCAATACCGGTGCGGGCAATTAATTCCATGATGCCCCGGGGCGTACAGGGAATAAAGAGCGGTGAGCCGGTTACGAGTCCTCCCACATTGTAGGGATGAAAACCATCCACATCTTTGTGGGGATCAATGGCAGCAATGATTTTGTCCGTGGCAATATGTTTGGGAAGTGGAAGCTGAACCAGAATACCGTGAATGCATTGATCCTGGTTCAGATCATTGATCAAGTCCAGTAATTTCGCTTCAGTAGCACTGGCAGGCAATTTATATTCGCGCGACAGAAAACCAACTTCCGCGCAAGCCTTGGCCTTTCTTCCCACATAGACTTGCGAAGCCGGGTCTTCACCCACGAGCACAACCGCTAATCCGGGAACAATACCGGTCTTCTCTTTGAATACGAACGTTTCTTCACGAATCGCCTTACGGATATCCTGCGCTATTTTATTACCATCTATAATAATCGACATACCTTGCCTTTTATTTGAATATGATTCTTTATACCCAACTGGGGCAGGAATATAGGGTAAAAATAAAGCCCTGGCAAGTAAAAACACAGCTGCCCGATGAAATAATGTCATCCGATGGATATCTTCTTGAAAAAAAGTCCATACTTTGTTAAGTGAGCGGCAAGAATTATGGGGGTGATATGAAAGCTGTTAATCTTGCACTGCTGTTAGAGGAATCCGTTCAAAAGCACGCGGACCGGCCCGTCCTAATAGCGGACAATAAACGCATCACGTACAGGCAATTACACTCGGCTGTTCAGGCTGTTGCACCATCTCTAAAAAATATGGGGATGGGAAAAGGCGATAAAGTAGCTATCATGCTTCCCAATATCCCGGAGTTTGTTTATTGCTGCTTTGCCGTTTTCCAATCAGGCGCTGTCGCCGTTTTGCTCAATACATCATCCACCCCGTCTGAACTGTGTTATCTTCTGAATAACAGTGACGCTAAAATTCTCATCACCCAGGCATCGGGTGAAAAAAGGTATCGTGAAATAAAGGATCAGCTTTCAACGTGCCACTCTATCTACATCACTGACTCTGAGGAGAATCGTAGCGTGATGAACCAGAAAAGCACGGTCAATGAAAATGATTCTCGTGCAACAGTTATCAATCCCGATGACCCGGCTATGATGATTTATACGGCGGGATTGACCGGTAAACCACTTGGCGCAGTCCTTACCCATCACAATCTTTGTGAAGAACTCAACATGATTCAACCCATTTTCCGAAGAGAGCCGGACGACATTGGCCTTTGTCTGATCCCTCTATTTCACTCCTTCGGCGTTACCGTGAATATGCTGAACGTCATTCAGGCGGGCTGCTCTACTGTCATGATGGATCGATTAACCATGGATAGTCTTTTGTCCACCATCGCAAGAGAAAGAATAACCTATATCGTCGCCGTTCCGCGTCTCTATGTCGGGCTGGTTCTGTACGAAAAAACGGCAAAATATGATTTGAGTTCTTTGAAGCTCTGCGTCACTGGCGGTTCAGCCATGCCGCCTGAGTTCATTCCTCTTTTTGAGCAGAAACTGGGCGTCCGCATTCTGGAAGGATACGGATTGACAGAAGCGTCACCCGCCTGTTCGTTCAATAGAATTGAATTAGCGGCAAAACCAGGATCCATCGGTACCGCTCTTACCGGAATTGATATCAAAATTGTTGATGAAGCCGGGCACGAACTACCGCGCAACCAAGTCGGTGAGGTGATTGTCCGTGGAGGCAACGTCATGCAGGGCTATTATAAAGATGCCGCGGCCACCGCTTCTGTAATCAAGGACGGCTGGCTTTACACCGGAGACTTGGGCAGAATGGACGAGGACAATTACATTTTCCTCACGGGCATCAAGAAAAGAATGATTATCACCAGTGGCTTTAATGTTTACCCGCGTGAAGTGGAAACGGTTCTGAATCTGCATCCGGCGGTTCAGGATTCGCGGGTGTTAGGCAAGAAAGACTTAATGCGTGGCGAATTGGTCACTGCACAGATTGTTTTGCGTGATGGGTTTCATCCTGACGACAAAGAAATCATCCGGCATTGCAAAGTGTATCTCTCCCCTTATAAAGTCCCGCGTGAAGTGGAATTTGTCGCGACCTTCGAATAATCTTTACGATTTCCCGGCAGGCGTCATTTCTATGAGTGACGGATCATAGTCTTGTGGTTTTTCATACCCTAGAAGATTCAACAGGGTTGCCGCAATATTTGACAAACCTTTTTCTTTGGTTTCCGCCATGTGATATTCCCCCTGGTACAAGGGATCATAGATGATAAAGGGGACCGGATTCAGGCTATGCGCGGTCTTTACTGATTTTGCGCCCTTCTTGTCTATCGTAAACATCTCATCTGCATTGCCATGGTCCGCTGTGATAACGGCAATGCCTTCTATCTCCTTGATGATATCCAGCAACTCTCCAACGTATTTATCCACTGTCTCCACCGCAATAATGGCTGCATCCATCATGCCCGTATGCCCGACCATGTCACCGTTCGGGAAATTGAGCCTTCCGAATCTGTAATCGCCTTTCTTCAGCAGGTCGATCACCGTATCCGTTATCTCTTTGGCCTTCATCTGAGGGGCGCGATCAAACTCAATCCGGTCGGAAGGGATCTCCACATATTTTTCAAGAGATTTATCGATATAACCGGAACGGTTGCCGTTCCAGAAATAAGTAACATGGCCGAATTTCTGGGTCTCGGAGACCGCAAAGGTTTTTACCTTTTCAGCGCAAAGGTATTCGCTGATGACACGATCAATAGCCGGAGGTTGTACAAGAAAGTGAGGAGGGATATGGGCATCCCCGTCATACTCCATCATTCCCGCATAAAATATGTCCGGAAGAGGTCCCCTGCCAAATTCAGAGAATTCCTTCTCGGAGAATGTCCTGGATATCTCAATGGCGCGGTCACCCCGAAAGTTGAAAAAGATCACGGCATCCCCGTCATGGATAGTGCCAATGGGCATTCCCGAACCATCGGCTATAACAAACGCGGGCAGATACTGATCTGTTGCCTTCGGGTCTTCTTCGTAAAAGGTTTTCACTGCATCGGAGGCGGAGGGAAATTTTCTGCCTTCTCCCAGGACATGGGCATCCCATCCCCTCTTAACGATATTCCAGTCGGAATTGTACCGGTCCATGGTTACTTTCATGCGTCCGCCGCCTGAGGCGATGGCATAATCAAGACCTTTTTCCACTGAGATTTTTTTCAGTTTTTCCTCTGTAGGAATAATATAATTCAGTGCCGTCCTCTCCCCCACATCCCTTCCGTCCAGAAGGGCATGGACCCTTACTCTATTGAAATTCAGCTCAGCGCACTTGTCGATCATGATGAATAGCTGTTCAATATGTGAATGGACGTTCCCGTCTGAAAGCAATCCTATGAAATGGATCGTCCCCCCATTTTGGGAACACTTTACGATATTGTCCCAGACCCCGGATTGAAAGATCCTTCCGGTCTTAAGCGCCGCATTTACAAGGCGGGCACCCTGGTCAAAGACCCTGCCGGCGCCGATGGCATTGTGTCCTACTTCGCTGTTTCCCATATCTTCATCTGAGGGCAGTCCGACTGCCGTACCGTGGGCCTTTAACTGCGTGTACAGATCAGATTTGAACAATCGATCAAGGTTGGGTGTATCGGCCCTGTAAACGGCATTCGTTTCATCTGCTTTGCCGATGCCAACGCCATCCATGATAATCAACAGCAAGGGGCCTTTTCTGCCATGAAAGGATTTTAATGGATTGAGTTTTAATGACATTGATGTGCTCCAAAATCATGGGTAAATATTTCAATAGAGTTTAAATAAAAAGTAAAAGAGCCCTCTCTTTTCAGATCGGGCTCTTTGGAAAATCAGCTTATCATGCTTGGTAAGGTTGAATTATACGGCACAAACATCAACCGGGGCCTTCACTTCTTCCTTTCCCATGGCCTTAACCACTAGTTCGGCAAGGTCCCACGCCTGCATAGTCTCGCTCATCTGATTGTCCTTGATGCCATCGGACATCATGGTCAGACAGAAAGGACAGCCCACGGCTATCGTGTCGGCCTTAACGGCGATCGCCTGCTTGGTGCGCGCGTTATTGATACGCTCTCCGATATCTTCTTCCATCCACATTCTCGCGCCACCGGCGCCGCAACAGAAGCTCTTATCGAGGTTTCTCTCCATTTCGACAACATCGATGCCGCGAATGGCTTTCAGAATCTGGCGCGGTGCGTCATAGATTTTGTTGTAGCGGCCCAGGAAGCACGAATCGTGATAGACGAATGTACCCTTGAGCGGCTCGGGTAGTCTGATCCTGCCGTCAGCAATCAGTTTCGCGATGATTTCCGTATGGTGATACACTTCGAAATTGCCGCCAAAATTCGGGTAGTCTTTCTTCAGCGCGTTGTAACCGTGCGGGCAGATGGTGATGATCTTCTTGACACCGTAGCCATTCATCACATCGATGTTAGCCTGGGCCAGCGACTGGAAGAGATACTCGTTGCCGGCGCGCATGGCGGAATCGCCGCAGCAACCTTCTTCCGTCCCGAGAATGCCGAAGCTGACACCGGCTTCCTGCAGAACCTTGGCCAGTGCAATGGAAATCTTCTTGCCGCGATCGTCAAACGAACCGGAGCAGCCCACGTAGAACAGGTATTCGACATTGGGATCTTCAGCCAGCGTCTTGACGCCGATTTCCTTGGCCCAATCGCCGCGCAGGTGAGCACCGACGCCCCACGGGTTGGAGTTGTTCTCCATGTTACGACAGGTCAACTGAAGTTCCGGAGCAAAATCCGCTTCCGTTAAAACTTTGTAGCGACGCATATCAATAATCTTTGGCACATGTTCAATCGACGCCGAACAGTGTTCCATGCAATACATACAGTTGGTGCAGGACCACAGTTCATGCAGGTCGATGACATCGCCAACCAGCGCTTTCCCCGTTGCTTCCTCTTCCGTCGGTGCGGGGGCTTCACCTTCACCGCCAGTCAGCTGCGGAACAGGCGCAAGTCCCAGTTTCTGCATAGCCATATCCAGCGCCGGATCCGGACATTTTTCCAGCCAGTGTGTTTTGATGTCCTGAACGATCTTTTTGGGAGACAAAGGCTTGCCGGTCAGATAAGCGGGACAGCCGTCCTGGCAACGTCCACAACGGGTACAGGCTTCGGAATCAAATATCTGCTTCCAGGTGAATTCTTCAAGTTTACCAACACCGAACGCTTCCGCATTTTCGAAATCGCGGATCGGTTCAATGTAACCGGTCGGCTGGTGCGATTGGAGAAAATGGTTCGCCGGGGTGGTAATAATATGGAGCAGGCGCGAATAGGGGATATACGCAATAAATCCGAGCCCCAGAATGGCATGCACCCACCAGGTCAACTGATGCACGAGCCGGGCGGTGTCATGTTCAATGCCTGTAAAGGTGTGGGACAAAAGCCAACCCACGAAAGACCAGTATTCCCAGGGAGGATTGGTCACATAAATGCGGAGCGCTTCTGCTATAAAGCCGGTGACGATGATAGCGCCGATGAGCAGCAAAACGATTACATCATCGGGTGTATTGTCGATCTCGCCTTTATAACCCAGACGGTCTGCTTTTTGGACAAAGCGGCGATCCAGCGCCATGACAACGCCAATCAAGACAAACAAACCGAACAAATCCATTAAGAAAGAAAAACCTAAATAAAACCATCCTTTTAAGAATGTCCAGCCGAAGAGCGGTTCCGTAATGTGATGCTGACCTGCGTCAAATGCTGCGCCGAAGATTAAAACAAAAAAACCGAAAAATATTAAGGCATGCATGATGCCCGGATAGGGATCTTTCAGGACTTTCTTCTGCAGGAAAATTTCCTGAAGAACCGTCTTCACTCTTTCGTTGATATTGTCCAGGCGCATCTCCGGCTTGCCCATGGCTTTCCACATCAGCCAGCGACGATAGATGCCGAACGCCATAATGGCTAAAGCGAGGCCCGTAAGGGCAAAAAGTATAATCTCAAACGCCGGCAGGGGAATGTTCCAGAAAACCTCGCGGCCTTCTCTACCTACATAAAATGCATGTTCTTTCATTGATCCTCCAACAAGACTTGAGAGCTAATTCTTGTCTTTTAAATATCAAGCACCAAAAAGGGTCTTTGCCCCGTGGTTACGAGGCAAAGACCTTATGGCTTTTAAGCGACCAGTTTCTTGCAAACTGCTGTCAATTCGGGAACGACCTTGAACAGATCGTCAACAACACCGTAATCCGCTTTTGTAAAAATGGGAGCCTCGGCATCCTTATTGATGGCAACGATGCACTTGGATGAGCTCATGCCCGCCAGATGCTGAATCGCGCCGGAAATGCCGCAGGCGATGTACAGGTTCGGAGAAACAACCTTACCGGTCTGTCCGACCTGATCCTTCTGCGGACGCCAACCGGCATCCACCGCTGCACGAGAAGCGCCGACAGTGCCTTTGAGCACATCGGCCAGCTCTTCAAGAATCGCATAGCCTTCGGGGCCTTTCATACCGCGGCCGCCGGAGACAATCACGTTAGCTTCCGTCAAATCGACCTTGCCGCTCGTGTCTTTCTGTACTTCCAGAACTTTACTTTTGATCGACGCCGCATCCACTGCCGCATCCACTTTTACCACTGCACCGGCTTTGGCGTTTTCAGCCGCCGGGAACACATTGGGACGCAGCGATGCGATGGCCGGGGCAACATTGAAAACCACTTCGCCAAAGCACTTGCCGGCGTACAGGGGACGGATGGCGACCAATTTGCCGCCGTCCAGCTTCACGTCCGTGCAATCCGTCGCCAGGCCCGCGGCCAGTTTCGCAGCCACGCGGGAAGACAGATCTTTACCCTGAACCGACGCACCCAAAAGCAGGATTGCCGGATCATTTTCTTTAACCACTTTGGCGACGACGGCGGCGTGCGCTTCAGTAATGTAAGGTTCCATGGCGGCATTGTCGCCCACAAAAACCTTATCCACGCCGTATTTGCCGAGCTCCGCGGCCAAACCTTCTATAC
>Ga0116155_10001982_pt1 | contig 14314 bp, 12 predicted proteins | sample AD_UKC032_MetaG_FD_89890 | JGI IMG/M metagenome (GOLD analysis project Ga0116155, IMG submission 89890) | Active sludge microbial communities of municipal wastewater-treating anaerobic digesters from USA - AD_UKC032_MetaG | ecosystem: Engineered > Bioreactor > Anaerobic > Digestate | place: USA...
ACCGACCGCGACCGCTACGAACTGCGCATCGCCGCCTTGCTCCACGATTGCGGCAAGGTCACGACACCGGTTCACGTGGTCGACAAGGCGACCAAGCTGCAAACCATCTTCGACCGCATCGAACTGATCGATACCCGCTTCGAGCTGTTGCGGCGCGATGCCGAAATCCGCATGCTGCGCCGGATCGCTCAAGGCATACCGAAGGAACAGGCCGAAGCCGAATTCCGTGAATTCGAGGCAAAAATGGCGGTCGACCGCGACTTCCTGCGCACCTCCAATGTCGGCAGCGAGCGCATGAGCGACGGTGACGTCGAGCGGGTGAAGGCGATATCCGGCAGTTACCGCTGGCGCAATGCCGCTGGCGAGGAAGCCGATTTCTTCAGCGCCGACGAACTCGAAAACCTGACCATTCGCGCCGGCACGCTGACCCAGGCTGAACGTCAGACCATCAACTACCACGTCAGCGCGACGATCAAGATGCTGGAACAACTACCGTGGCCAAAACATCTAAAAAACGTCCCCGAATACGCCGGCGGCCATCATGAGCGGATGGATGGCAAGGGCTATCCGCGCGGCCTGAAGCGCGATGAGATGAGCTGGCAGGCCCGCATGATGGGCATCGCCGACATTTTCGAGGCGCTGACAGCCGGCGACAGGCCTTACAAGGACGCGATGACGCTCTCGCAGGCACTCGACATCCTGGACAAATTCCGCCACAACGGCCATATCGATCCGGACCTGCACGACGTGTTCGTCAACAGCGAGATCTACCGCAAGTACGCCGCCGAGTTTCTCGACGCGAAGCAGGTGGATTGCTGAGAGGGAGCAAATTGCCGGAACCTGGTCAATTTAGCTGCGAGTGATCAGCGCGGCGAGCATGCGATCGAATAGATCGGCTGGCACCAGCATTTGTCAGGCGAGCATGCCACCTGTTCTGGTCAGAGCCTTGCGCAACTCGGCATCGTTCGTTGCCAGCGGCAAACCCTCGCGCAAGGCGAGTTCGAGATAGGAAGCGTCGTAGGTTGACAGGTTGTGGCGACGGGCGATTTGCAGGGTGTCCGTCAAAGCGCGCTCGGTCGTACGCACCTCGATTTCGATGGGCATTTCCTGAAGAATGCCAAGAAATTCCGCGCTTCTTGCTTCCTGCAACATATTTCGCACCTCTGCCCGCGCAACCACATTCCCGACTTCCAGAGGCCAAATGGCAGGCGCCATTGCCATGTTGCCTTCCACTTTCAGGATTTCGAGAATTCTCTCGGCGTATTCAATATCTTCCAACGATCCGTCACCGAACAACCAGCGCATAACGACTGAGTTATCGATCACAAAACGCATCAATCCCGCCCTTCGTTGATGAGTGCCTTGATGTCTGCGTTTGAAACGGCTTGGTGGCGCCGCATGAAATCCTGCATCTGCTCGGTAGCGTGGGTGGCGACGCGTTTTTCCAATGCGCCTGGCGGAATCAGGTCAGCAACGTGCTCCCCGCGCTGCGTGATGCGAAATACTGCGCCAGCCTTTACCTGGCGCAAGAAATCGGAAAGATGTGTTTTCGCCTCGTAGGCGCCAACTTCAGTGTAGATTGCCATGCGATTACTCCCGAAAAATTGACAAGACCAGTTTATAGACCAGTCGCTTTTCTGTCAATTTCTCAGATGAGCTGGTCACGACGATGTCGTTCAGGCGATGTTCCGTATCGGGAGTTCTAACCCTGACAGCCGGCGGCCTCAATAGTCGACTCAGGATGGGGTAATCGAGTCCGGCGCCGGTGATTCAAACGATTCGACGTCGGCATAGATAGCATCGACGGATACACTGCTCTCCAGACAATCAAGCCGAATTTCTCCCGCATCGAAGTATTCCGCCTTCCAGTCGTTCGTACGCCGATAGACCTCGACCCGCCTGGCGTTCTGCGCCACCAGCACATATTCCTGCAAGCTCGGCAAGGTCTGGTAGGCCAGCAATTTCTCGCGGCGGTCGATACGTTCCGTCGAGTCCGAGAGCACCTCGACAATCAGGCACGGCCGGCTGCGAAAGTAGGGCTGTCGGTCATCGGGAGCGCAGGACAGGAGCAAGTCCGGGTAATAGAACACTATCTTGTCGGCGATGTTCAGCCGCAGCTTCATATCGGAGGTAAACAACTGGCAGTGCTTTTTGCGCGCTGCGGGCGTCAGGGCGAACGCCAGTGCATTTACGATCAACCCATGACTATCGCTGGTTCCGCCCATTGCATAAACCCGACCATCGACATATTCGTGTCTGATTTCGCTTTGCAATTCGCCCGCGAGATAATCCTCGACAGAAATAAAGGTGTTTATGGCAGGCAAGGGGGGCATGGCGCAATCCTCGTGGCGAGCATGGCGCAAGTGTAGCAGTCTCGCTGCGGCAATCAATGCGGCGCGCAGACTGAAGCGGCTTCCCGATTCAAGGCAGTACGCATCCGCAGCGTGCTATTTGAAACTTGAGTGGTTGTCCATTTACGCCATATGGAACTGACGATTTTCGTCACATTAGAAGCATTCTAGAACCGCACTGTTGTATGAATGACAAAGTAAATGCGGCTGTTGGTGCGCGAAATGGCCTATGCCATGATGCTGGCACGGATTGTGTTAGTGTATGCACAGCGGCTTTCCGCTTCTTTCGCAAAAGGAGATTCAAATGAAACGTGTTCAACAGGGCTTTACGCTTATAGAACTGATGATCGTTGTCGCGATTATCGGTATTTTGGCCGCCATTGCGTTGCCGGCTTATCAGGATTACACTGTACGCGCCAAGGTTTCGGAGGTTATGTTGGCTGCTTCAGGGATGAAGACTGACATCGCCGAATGGTATCAGTCGAAAGGGGCTATGCCTCCGAACAATTCAATCTCGATTGGTACGAGTTCAAAATACGTAAAATCTGTAAGATGGAACGGTACTCAAATTCTTGCCGAGGGTGCAACTGAGCCAAAGATTGTTGGCAAATTCCTTACCCTTACGGCTCAAACTACCGGCGACGTGTCGACGATTGGTGCTGGGCAGATCGACTGGATCTGTGGGAACAGGACTGGGATGACGATGACTCAGGCCACAACTATTGAAAACAAATACTTGCCGTCTGTTTGCAAGTAATTTGTAAGTCGGTGTTACGAGGGGCGCCCATTTGGGCGCCCTTTTTTGTCTGGAAAGCCGAGTGAAGAAACTTATCAAGAATTACCCCTTCGCAGCCAGATTCGTCGTTGGATGTGCTCTGCTTCTGCTAGGGGTCGCAATCTACTGGCCCGGCTTAAGTGGTGGCTTTTTCTTTGATGACTCGGTCAATATTCTTGAGCCGGCAGGCGTTCAACTAAAGAGTATTTCCCGGGAGTCGCTGTTGAATGTATGGGAAAGTGGTGTCGGTGGGCCTTTGCGGCGACCGGTCAGTATGCTGACCTTTGCTGCGAATTATTATCTTTCCGGATTTTCCCCGTTTTTTTTCAAATTGACCAATTTGCTCATTCACTGCGGGAATGCGGTGTTGGTCTATTTTTTGAGCTTATTTTTGGTACGTGCAGCAAGTCCATCAATAGATCGGTTGCACAGCGCTCGGCTGATAGCGGCAGTGGTCGCCGCGCTGTGGGCGTTCAACCCGATTCAAGTGACATCGGTACTCTATGTTGTTCAGCGCATGACCAGTCTTTCCTCCATGTTCGTGTTGATGGCGCTGATCTTGCACATATGGGCGCGGCAACGACAAGGCTGGTCTTGGGCGAATGTGGCCTGCTATGTGGCAGCGTGGGGAGTGCTATTGCCCTTGGCGGTGTTGAGCAAGGAAACTGGCATTTTGTATCTCCTCTACGTGGCGGCCTACGAGGCACTACTGCGTAGGAATTTCGCAGGTGGCCTTGATCGCTCCGCGAAACTCTATCTTGTGCTGCTTGGTCTGGCCTGCCTTGGACTTCTGCTTTATCTTGGTCTTGGCCCCGGGCTTGGTCTGTTAGGAGGGTATAGGGATAGAGCCTTCACGCTTACCGAGCGAGTATTGAGTGAATTCAGGATCATCTGGGCCTACATTGGTTTGATTCTCATGCCAAGTCTGCCGAACTTTGGTTTGTATCACGATGATTTTGTTGTTTCGACCGGGATGCTTAAACCCATCGGAACCGTTTTTGCGATTCTTGGCCTGGTGATCTTGGGCGCGTTTGCTTGGTTCGCACGAATCAGAGCGCCGATTGTGTCTTTCGGGGTTTTTTGGTTTTTGGTCGGCCACAGTCTGGAATCGACAATTTTCCCGTTGGAACTTATGCATGAGCATCGCAATTATCTGCCAAGTCTCGGAATTATGCTTGTTATCGGTGCCGTTCTTACTTCGAAAAGAATGGCAGAGCCAAAGTTTAGGCTACTGATCTCGGGCGGTATTTTGGCGCTCTTCTTTTATTTTGCGTTGATAACCCACTTGCGCGCTGATTTGTATGGTGATGATTTTCGGCGTACGCAAATCGAGGCGGACTACCGTTCCGAGTCGGTTCGGTCGCAGTATGAAGCTGGAGCGTTGAGGGTCAATATGTACAACCAGCATCGCGCACAAATCCTGGCTGGATTTGCAGATAAATATTTCAAGCGTGTTAACGAGCTCGATCCCACCTACAAATTGGGGCTGGTCGGGATGTTGCAACTCGATTGCCTGTACGATAGGTCTGCTAGAGCCGAAGTTTTCGAAGAGTTAAAGCGTCGTTTGGAAGATGGTAAATGGATACCATTTGACAGAACGGTAATGCATGGGATCGCTGAAATGGCGAATGAAGGTACGATTTGCCTTAGTCGCGAACAAATCGATGAATTATTTGCGGTAGCGGTGGGGAATAGGTACACGTCGTCTGAGGATCGCTCAGTAATTCGATCAGACTACGTGCTATATCTTTGGTTAGGGCAGAAGGATTACGTGGCAGCGCGCAATGTGTTGGCCAAGGCTGTTGCTGACAACGAAGACGATGTTCTCAACCGGATAAACCTTTTGCAGCTGTCAAGATTGCAGGGTGACAAGAAAGGAGCCTTAACACTTCTCGCTGATCTGCAAAGGAGGCGTTTGTCGCGCCAGGATCGAGCGTTGGTCCAAGATGTCATTAATGAATTGGCCGCACAAGGCGTCGTTTCAAATGGATTGTGATGAAAATTAGCATCGTATTGCCCGCCAGAAATGAGGCGCCCTCTTTGAGGGCTCTCCTGCCGCGTCTTGCAAGCCTTTACCCGGAAGCTGAAATCATCGTGGTTAGTGATGGATCTACCGATGATACTGAACTGGTTGTGGCTGAATTCGGCGTCAGGTTGCTCAGTAATCCGTATCCAATGGGAAACGGTGCCGCGATCAAAGCTGGCGCTCGAAATGCAACTGGAGATATGCTGGTTTTCATGGATGCTGATGGGCAGCATTCTCCGGAAGATATTTCAAAATTGATCGATAAGTTGGAAACCGGCTATGACATGGTGGTCGGTGCACGTGACGGTGCCGGCCAGGCAAGCCGTCATCGTGGCTTGGCTAATGGCTTCTATAACCGCCTTGCTTCGTGGATGGTTGGGTATGCCGTAAAGGATCTTACCTCGGGATTCAGGGCGGTTCGCCGTGAGAGGTTTCTTGAGTTTTTGTATCTGCTGCCAAATGGCTTTTCGTATCCGACCACAATCACCATGGCCTTTTTTCGGGCAGGTTACGCGGTCACCTACGAGGCCATCGATGTGCAGTCAAGAACTCAGGGAACGGAGAGTCATATACGTCTGTGGCGCGATGGCATCCGCTTTCTGTTGATTATTTTCAAGATCGGAACGTTGTATTCGCCGTTGAAACTGTTTGCGCCCGTTGCATTGGCCCATGCGCTGGTTGGCCTAGGCTACTATGCATTCACTTTTTTAGAGCATGGACGCCTGTCCTTGGCAACAATCTTTTTGCTGAGTTCTTCCATCACGATATTTCTGATAGGCCTAGTTTCAGAACAAATAACGCAACTGATGTATAGGCCGTCGAATGGAAGGCAACCGTAAGAATGCAGATGCTTAAATATCCCCAGAAAGCAATGTGAGGCGCAAATCACTCCTGCGCTCGATAGAAGATGCGAGTTTCGTGGGCATTGTTTATCTGTTGGTGTTGGTACATTAAGCGAGAATGGTGCTGCCGCCTTCGGCAGTGACGCCGATAAGGCTACCGAAGGTGTGCTTCTTATAAACTTTGGATTTTTTGGTGCTAATTGACACGTTACATTACACAGCGCCTCAACTTCCCTGAGTAACATGTTCGCTTTAGTTGAGATCGCGGACGGATACGATGAGTTGGACTACTGGGTAATTCATGGCTGCGACGGGCGCCTGTATAAGTTGCTGGCTGGCCGTATGGTGTCTGCATTCCAAGGGCATGCGGTGGCTTGGCGAAAACCTACTTGGGGAGGTGGCTTGTGCCTGATTCCAAAGTTGTTCGCAATAAAGAAGATTTCCTCGTTTTCGGTTCTCCGTTCATAGAAGATGCGGAAATTGAAGAAGTCGTTGCTTGTCTGAAAAGTGCATGGATTGGCACGGGTCCGCGTGTCGCTCAATTCGAGGCGGATTTTGCAGCCTATAAAGGGGTGTTCAATGCGGTTGCACTGAACTCCTGCACTGCAGCCCTGCATTTAAGTCTGCTGGCGGCAGACTTGGGGCCGGATGCCGAAGTAATCACTACACCACTGACATTCTGCGCCACTGCCAATGCCATTATCCACGCCGGCGCCACGCCGGTGCTGGCGGATATCGATCCGGCGACCATGAATATCGACCCCAACGAGATTGAGCGTCGCATCACTCCGCGTACCCGCGCCATCGTTCCCGTTCATTTTGCCGGGCGCGCTTGCGACATGAATGCCATCATGGACATCGCACGCCGGCATGATCTGAAGATTATCGAGGACTGTGCTCATGCAATCGAAACTGAATACAAAGGCCAAAGAGCAGGCACCTTGGGTGATTTTGGTTGCTTCAGTTTCTATTCCACCAAAAATATCGTCACTGGCGAGGGCGGCATGGTGCTAGCCAAGAGTCATGATGACATTGCACGTCTCAAAGTCTTGGGGCTGCATGGGATGACCAAGGATGCTTGGAAGCGCTTTGGCGACGAAGGCTTCAAGCACTATCAGGTTATCGAATGCGGCTTCAAATATAATATGATGGATATGCAGGCCGCACTGGGAATTCATCAACTCAAACGGGTGGATCGCTATTGGCAGCGGCGTGGTCAAATCTGGCAACGCTATATGGAAGCCTTCCGAGATTTGCCCATTGGCTTGCCAGACCCTGTCGAAGAAAATACACGCCATGCCTACCATTTATTCAACATTTTTGTTGATGAGAAACGAACCGGTATTTCCCGGGATCGGTTCCTTGATCGCATGAACGCTGAAGGTATTGGCGTTGGCGTTCATTACCTCAGCCTGCCGGAACATCCATACTACCAGAGCGCATTAGGCTGGCGGCCAGAAGATTACCCAAATGCCATGCGAATCGGGCGTGGGACCGTAAGTTTGCCGATATCGGCAAAACTCGCCGACGGTGATGTTGCTGACGTCATTCAGGCTGTCACCAAGAGTCTAATGACATGAAGCAGTTTCTCCGTTTCTTGATTCCGGCTGGCATTCTACTCAGTCTGCGAAAATGGATTCAGACAGGGCAGCGTAAGCTCAAGGCACCTAGGATGCTATGGGGATATCAGGACCAATCGGGTAGTTGGCGGTCGAGAACCAGGATTAGTGATACCGTTTTTTTCTATCATCCTGAGCGCATAAGCGTAGCTGACAATGTGTTTGTGTGGCACTACACCATACTGGACGGAACGGGTTTTCTCGAGATTGATGAAGGTGTCCAGATAGGTGCATGGGTTGGAGTCTTTACCCACAGTTCGCACATTGCTATCAGGCTGTATGGGAATCATTACTCTGAAGTCCCGGAAAGCGAGAAGCGGGGCTACCCAATCAATAAGGTGAAAATTGGACGCTATGCATTCATTGGTGCTGGAGCCAAGGTTTTGCCTGGAGTTTCGATTGGCAGGGGCGCGCTGGTTGCTGCGGGTTCGATAGTCAGTCGGGAGGTCGGCGACTTCCAGATCGTTTCGGGAAATCCGGCGGTCGTGATGGGGGATACGCGTAAACTGGACGCCAAATACCTTGCCGATCCGCAAATTAGAGTTTGGTATGAAGAATGGCAAAAGAGCTAAAAAATACGCTGATCAATGCCATTCACGACAAGCAGTTACTTGACTATGTCAAAACATCTTTCTCCGGACGTCTCGTTGATATTGGTTGCGGCACCAAGCCTTACCTGGATTTGGTCAAACCCTATGTTAATGAGCATATCGGTGTTGACCACGAAGGCTCGTTTCACAGCAAGGATAATGTCGACCTGGTTGGCACTGCTTACGCTATTCCCTCGCCCGACGATGCATTCGATTCGGCGCTCTGCACGGCCGTTCTCGAACATCTTGAAGAGCCCGAGTTTGCCTTGCGGGAGTGCCACCGAATCTTGAAGCCCGGTGGTGTGGCAATTTACAGCGTGCCCTTCATCTGGCACCTTCATGAAGAGCCGCGTGATTTTTATCGGTTCAGCAAATACGGCTTGCGCTACCTGTTTGAAAAAACTGGCTTTGAGATCGTCGAGATCAAGGCTCTCTCGGGTTTTTGGGTAACATTCGGCCAGTTGCTGGTTTATAACCTGTATCGACTGAATCGCGGTCCGTTGAAATGGCTACGCATCATCGACGGCTTGGGTTTGTTGGCGCAAGGCATTTTCTATCTGCTGGATCGGGTCGACCGCACCGAGCAGTGGACATGGATGTATATGGTCGTAGCACGGAAGCCTGAAAGCCTACTTGACGAACATACCGACCAGAGTAAAGCGGCTAGCCGGGATGGCGCGTGACGGCGAGTGCCGATTCGCTGACATCGAAGGCTGCTGCCGGAGGGCGCTGGACAGCCATTTCGGCTATGGCGAGCATCGTTATTCAGTTCGCTCAGCTAGCCATTCTAGGGAGATTGTTGTCTCCTGATGATTTTGGCCTCATGGCCATGATGATGGTGGTGATTGGATTGGCATCCACGCTCGCAGATTTTGGCATATCGAATCATATCGTTCGTGCCAAGTCGCTTGCTGGAGGGCAGTTTACCGGCTTGCTGCTTATCAGCTTTGGTTGTTCTGGATTGTTGGCTTCTGCTGTTGTGGCGTCGGCTACTTGGGTTTCAGCTTACTTTAAGACGCCTTTGCTGCTGGAATTGCTTCCCGTCCTGGGGGCATTGGTCGTGTTGTCGGCCGCCAGCCAGATTGGTACGGCGCTACTCCAAAGAGCCATGCGCTTTCGTGAGCTTGCATTGGCAGAACTGATTTCCGGGCTGGCCGGCCTATTTGCGGGCGTTTTTTGCGCCTTTGCGGAGTTGGGGATTTGGTCACTGATTGCGGCTCAATTTACGGTCGCCGTCTTCAAATCGGCTTTTTGTTGGGGGTGTTCTCGTGACTTGGTGAGGTTTCAACGGCCGGTGTGGGGCGCTGATCTGGCAGCAGCCTTACGGTTTGGCGCATTTCAAACTGGGGAGCGTTTGCTTAATTTCGCGGGCTGGAATGTCGACAAGGTCATTATCGGGCGCATGCTTGGCGAGGGCAGTCTTGGCATCTATTCGGTGGCTTATCAGTTGGTCCTGCGGCCGTTTTCTATCCTAAATCCGATTTTTACGCGGGTGGCGCTGCCAGTTTTCGCATCCATTCAGGACGATGACCAGCGCCTGCAGCGGGGATACCTGCAGATGGTGCGCACGATCGCATTGCTTTCGTTTCCAATTTACTTGGTGATGATGCTCGCGGCGGATTCCTTGATTTTTATTTTGCTTGGACCGCAATGGAAAGATGCTGGCCCGGTACTTCAGGTGCTGAGCATCCTGGGTTTTGTTTTTTCTCTGTGCAATCCGATAGGAAGTCTTTTGCTGGCAAAAGGGCGCGCGGATTTGGGTTTCTATTACAACGTGGTTGCTTTGCTTGCCTATGCAGTCGCTATTTATATCGGTAGTGGCTTCGGTGTGATTGGGGTCGCCATTGGTTTTGTCGCCGCTGCAGCCTGCCTGCTTTTCCCGCTCGAATTTCTGCTTCGCTGGATGTTGATAAGAATGTCTGTCGTCGAGTATTTACGGGCATTGGGGCCACTCCTTGCCGCGGTCTCGATGCCGATCATTCTGGTGTTCATGTATCGAAGTTTCACGCTAAGTGTCAGCAGAGGGGCAGATTTGGTCGAGGCCTCTATCGCGCTGGCCGTGTTTCTTGCTGTTGTCTGGCTGACAGAGCGGGGTCTGGTGCGCGGAACCGTACAATTAATTTATTCCAGATAGATATAGAATATGTGTGGGATTTCTGGATATTTTCTTGATCAACCTATTGATAGCACTTCTAGGCTGGTGGCGATGTCGTCGTCTATTGCACATCGCGGTCCAGACGATGAGGGCTTCGCTTTCGCCCTCCTGGATTCAGATTGTGTCGAATTATTTTCTTCCATTCGTTCTCCCGCCGTGGTGGCGGCGCGCTGGCCGCCGCTTGCTTCAAGTCGTGAAGTAGGAAGCCACCATGTCGGTATGGCGCATGTGCGTTATTCCATCATCGACCTGAGCGCCGCTGGGCACCAACCGATGCGGAGCCCCTGTGGCAGCGTATGCCTAACCTTCAATGGCGAAATTTACAACTACATCGAACTACGCGAAGAGTTGATTGCACAAGGAGTTGAATTCCGAACTCAGTCGGATACTGAAGTCCTGCTGATGGGCTATCTTGCGTGGGGAGATCGGGTGTTTTCCAGGCTCAACGGCTTCTTTGCCGTTGCATTGTACGATCTGCGTAAACGTGCGGTCTTGCTTGCACGGGATAGGCTGGGTGTCGCGCATCTCTATGTACATCGGGACCCAGTCAGGGGCATTCACTGGGCATCGGAAATCAAGGCCTTGCTGGCGGCTGGGTGCGTGGAGGCCGCCGAGGTGGATATCCCGGCGGTCACAGATTTTGTGCTGTTCAACCGGCGTGATCGTGGCGGCACATTCTGGCGGCAGGCAGAAGACTTTCCGCCCGCGCACTTTGTGTGGCTGGATGGTTCTGGCACATGGAATCCACAGCGATACTGGAGCTTGCCGGAGCGTCGTTGGGGGCCCGGGAACCTTTCGTTAGCTGAAGCGGCAAATGGTCTGCGGGAGCTTTTGTGTAATGCACTTACGTTACGATTGCGGGCCGATGTTCCTGTCGCCTTCGAACTTAGTGGTGGCATGGATTCCTCCGCTTTGGTCGGCCTTGCAGCAGGTGCTTTAGGTCGCAAATTCACTACTTGCACCATCGAGTTCGAGGAGGTGCATTCCAATGAAGAGCCTTATGCACGGGCGGTGGCGCAAAGATATCCAGACCAAATTGATTACCGTGTGAGCAAGCCTCCAGAGGCGCATTTCTGGCAAGACGCCAATGATTTTGTCTGGCTGCAGGAGGAGCCCTTCCACGCCCCCAATTTACATACTAATCAGTACTTGCGGCGATTGTTCAAAAACCAGGGCATACATGTGGTAGTTACAGGCGCGGCAGGCGATGAAATGCTGGCGGGCTATGCTGGTGATTCCATGGCTCCTTACCTCCGTTACCTGTTGAACAAGGGAGAGCTGGGCAGTTTCTGGCAAGAGATGCGCTGTAACACCGAGGTACCTGTTCGACACAGCTTGGCTGGTCTGGTTCTTGATCTGGCTTTGTCGGAAGAGGAAAAAACCTTGTTTGCCAAATGGCGTAGCGGGGAGTTCCAGTTATTGAAAAAGGTGCTCCGGCCACAGGTTATGGATGCGCCATTGCGCAAGCCCAGCGTTAGGAGCGAGTCCTCCTTTCATGGCCGAACGCTTGCTAACATGACCCATCGTTTGATGAATTACTGGCTGCGTTCCGGAGCGAAATCCGATTATGGTATACCCATCGAATCTAGGGCGCCCTTTCTCGACTACCGGGTGGTGGAATACTGTTGCCAGCTTCCTCCCGAATATCTCATCCACAATGGCTGGCACAAATATGTTCTGCGAGAGGCAGTCAAGGATTACTTGCCCGATGAGGTAACGTGGCGGCGCAGAAAGATGGGTTTTCCCTTCCCGTATCGCGAATGGTTGTCAGCAAGCCGGGAGGTCGCCAGGAAAAATTCAGAAGGGGTGGATTGCCCCTACATAAGCACGACAGCCCTATTTGCAAATTACGATGACTTTGTCAAAGTGGCCCCCATTACGTTGTGGCGCTTGCTGTCGGTGATACTGTGGTGGCGTCGGGTGATCGAAAATAAATCTATCAGTTCGTTATGAGTTTGAAATTTACGGTTCTCCATGCCTCTCCGGTATGGCTGCCCCAGACGCAGACATGGATGTACAGCCAGGTACTTGAGCTTCAGCGCTTGGGTGTAGACGTCCATGTAGCCTGTGAGCGTACCGAAAATCTTGATCAGTTCGAGGTCGGGAATATTCACTCACTTGCCGACGAACCAAAATGGCGGCAGGTTTGGGGCAGGGGGTTACGAATACTTCGCCTAAGGCGGCATCTTGGGAACCTGGTGCGGGTGGGGCAGGAAATTGACGCGAACATTGTGCATTCGCATTTCGGCAATGCGGGATGGGCGAACTTGGGAGCACTCAGGAGCATGCGCGCCAAGCACGTGGTTACGTTCTATGGGTTGGATGTGAATAAACTGCCCATGCAACGACCCATCTGGCGGAATCGTTACGCCGAGCTTTTTGAAAGGGCAGATTTATTTCTTTGCGAAGGTTCTTATATGGCGCAAAGCCTTGTGAATTTGGGCTGCCCGGCCGCCAAGGCATATGTCCAGCACTTGGGCGTCGATGTTGACCAGATTGGTTTTCAGCCGCGGCGCTGGCAATTTGGCGAGACCCTCAAGGTGTTGATTGCGGCATCATTCCGGGAAAAAAAGGGAATTCCCTACGCTATCGAAGCATTGGGCAAGCTGAGAAATCGCTTGGCGATCGAAGTTACAATCATTGGTGATGCGGGTTCAAAGCTTGATGAACAGGCAGAGAAATCCAGAATACTAGCGGCATTGAAGCAAACGGGGTTGGACACGCATACGCGCCTGCTTGGGTATCAATCCCACGCCAGCATGTTGCGGGAGGCATATGCGCATCATGTTTTTCTCCACCCCAGCGTGACCGCAACAGATGGCGATACCGAAGGAGGTGCGCCTGTTTGCATCACAGAAATGCTGGCGACGGGTATGCCAGTGGTAAGTACTTGGCACTGCGATATTCCCGAGGTCGTTGGTACAACGCATCACGCATATCTGGCAAATGAGCGCGATATCGAAGGTTTGGCCGCTGCGCTGACCCGCCTGATCGAACAGCCCGAAGTTTGGGAAGTGTTGGCGCGCGCCGGTCGGCAGCGTATCGAAACAGAATACCATCGGGTGCGTCAGGCAGAACGCCTGGTAGCGCACTATCAAAGGGTGTTGGAGGCATGAAAAAAGCAGCCATTTTTGCCCCATTCTGGAGGCGGCCAGGTCATGTCGGAAATAACCGCGTTGATCGCTTTGTGCGGTGGTTGGCTGAAGATGGTTATCAGGTGGTCATGATCCGGGCGGGCACCCAGAATGAACGCCGCGAGACTGCATGGGGGGTGGAACTGACGGTGCGCGACCCATTAGGGCTTTATCGCGACGTGGTTTCTGAAGGTGAAACGCCTGCACAGCGCAAGCCGAACAAGTTCGTGTATTGGCTTGCCTACTGGCTTTTCAATCCGGACCCGAGCATCATGTGGGCGCGTGCCGCGGCGGCCAAATTAAGTGTTCAAGCGGCAGTAGCGGATGCCGATTTCATTCTTTCCTCCAGCCCACCGGAGTCCGCGCATGTCGGCGCTTGGATGCTGGCAAGAAAGCTCAATCGCCCGCACATCGTGGATATGCGTGATGGCTGGCTGGATGAACCGCTTAAACCTATTCTCATCAAGTCAGCCCTGCGCCGCTGGCTGGAGGAGCGCCTAGAAGCCAGAATACTTACCAATGCGGTCCGCGTATTCGTTACATCGGATGTCTGGCGCGAACTATTATGCCAACGCCTGCCGATCATCGCTAACAAAACCGCAGTGTTGACCAACGGCTATCCTAAGCAAGTGGAGTGCGGTGAGGCAATAATCAACTCTGTGCCGGCAGAGGATGGTTTGGTATTGATTCACGCGGGACGTTTTTCGGGGTCTGACAGACGGCGCACCCCCGATATCCTTCTTGCACCTTTGCTAAACGCCATTCGGAAAAAACGAACGCGGGGGATTGTTCGCTTGATTGGCCCGCTCCCTACGGAAGAAT
>Ga0116155_10001988_pt1 | contig 14281 bp, 13 predicted proteins | sample AD_UKC032_MetaG_FD_89890 | JGI IMG/M metagenome (GOLD analysis project Ga0116155, IMG submission 89890) | Active sludge microbial communities of municipal wastewater-treating anaerobic digesters from USA - AD_UKC032_MetaG | ecosystem: Engineered > Bioreactor > Anaerobic > Digestate | place: USA...
GACATGATTGCCATTGGAGAAGAATCCGGCAATATTGAAGAAATGCTGAATGAAATTTCCAAACATTATGATGATGAAGTAGAGTATGCCGTCAAGGCCCTTTCCGATCTCATCGGGCCGATTTTGATCGTGGGACTGGCCGCCGTGGTCGGATTTTTTGCCCTGGCGATCTATATGCCCATGTGGGATATGACTAAGATGGTTCATAGATGAAACGAAAAGACGTCCGGATCAGCCCCTATATGCTGATTCCGGTAATCTTCAGCGGACTTGCCTTTTTGGACATCCTCGTTGCCTATCAGGTGATGATGTATGTGCAGCAACATGGGATTGAGACTTTCCAGGCGCTGATCTGGATCGCTGTGGGCACGATTGTGATTACCTTCATTTGCAGCTATGTGATCGTTTCCATCATCCTCAAGCCGATCACCCGGTTCGTTCGTGACACGGAAAATCTTCCCGTGATGATTACACAGCTTGCGCAAGATAATTCGAAGAAAAAAGATTCTACAGATCTGGAAAACCTCGACAAAGTCCTTGAACAGGTTACAACAATCTTGGGCAAAATTGAAGCGCGTGAGCTTTTCCCCGAGTTTGTCGGGCAGAGCAAGACGATACGGGGCATTTTGGGACAGATCATTAAAGTGGCGCCGACCGACACAGGCGTGCTTATTCTCGGGGAGAGTGGAACGGGAAAAGAGCTGGCTGCGAAAGGGATTTATGAACGCAGTCTGCGGCGAGGCCGGCCATTTGTTGCGATCAACTGCGTGGCCATTCCTGAAGGATTGCTGGAAAGCGAATTGTTCGGACATGAAAAAGGTGCTTTCACAGGCGCCGTTGCCCGGAAGATCGGGAAATTCGAGGCTGCGGACGGGGGCACGGTTTTCCTCGATGAAATCGGCGACATGCCGCCGGCAACCCAGGCCAAGCTCCTGCGCGTCCTTCAGGAGAAAGAATTCGAGAGGGTGGGCGGCACGCAGACCATCCGCGTGAATGTCCGCGTCATAGCCGCTACAAACAAGAACCTGCCCGAGATGATCAAGGCGGGTGCTTTTCGAGAGGACCTTTACTACCGCCTGAACGTCTTTTCCCTAACCCTTCCGCCCCTGCGGGAGCGGCTGGAGGATATCCCGCTTCTCATAAACCACTTCCTGAAAAAATCGGGAAAGGAACTAACGGTATCCCATAAGGCGATGCAGGTCATTCTGGGATACGACTGGCCGGGAAATGTCCGTGAACTGCAGAATGCCATCGAACGGGCATTGGTCATCGCCGATGACAGCATAGAGCCGGGCCATCTTCCCTCCGAGGTTCACAGCTCAATGTGCCTATCAATCAGTCCCGGAGGGGTAAACGAAGGGAAACCGCTTGACGAGAGGCTGGCCGATATCGAAAAGGGGATGATCATCGAGGCGTTAACCAAGGTGGGCGGCGTTCAAGTGAGAGCTGCCGGGGTTTTAGGAATCAACCAGAGAAGCCTGTGGCATCGTATAAAAAAACACCAGATTGACGTGGAAATGACCAAAAATCTACAATAATTGTAGATAAGATACAAATATTTGCGGGTAATTTGAAATTAGATCCTATTATATATGAAATGTTTCTAGGAACAATGATCAATAAGTAACCGATTTAAAAGAATATTTATATATCGAGGGAAATAACATAAAATACTTGATTTTATTAAGTTAATGGTATATAAATTGCTTAAGCTTATAGCATGTGCAGAGAAAAATGGTCAAAAGATAGATGTTAAAAAAAAATTTTGAAATTTAAGGAGGAAAAAAAGATGAGAAATCAGAAAGGTTTTACGTTGATCGAAATTATTGCGGTATTGGTGATTTTAGGAATCCTGGCGGCTGTTGCGATCCCGAGGTATCTTGATCTGCAAACGCAATCCAGAGAAAATGCTGTGCAAGGTGCTGTGGCAGCATTAAAATCACAGGCAACTCTGGAATATGCAAATGCTTTACTGGCTACACCTTCAGTCACGGTATATACACCGACCTCTCCCGTTGTCGTAGGAGATTTCTCTGGTACTATCGCCAATGCTGGCGGTGTTGTAACAGTACAACTGACAGATGGACCAGACTGGTGGGCGGCAAGCATCCCCGGCAATTCGGCCAGTTTTAATATTTATTAATTTTAATGTTGCGTGGGATAGGTTAATTTTATTTGTTTTCTGCAGATTATTGTTAGAAAAATAGTAATAAAATAATACGGGTAAAAGGTAGCTGACCGCAAAACAGTCAGCTGCCTTTTTTATTGATAAGTGTCTAAAAATAATTTTAAATTATCACCTCTGTTAATAAATGCCGTTATTTTTTGTATAATAACGGGGTGTACTCTCTTTGCATACTGGGATATTCATCATCATCAGTTTCTTAATTTTGATGATGATATGTATGTGCTTGCAAATTATCACGTTAAAAATGGAATAAATCTGGAGAATATCAAGTGGGCGTTCAGCTTTAATGGGGTGGCTTACTGGCATCCCCTGACCTGGTTGTCCCTTATGCTGGACTGTCAGCTCTTTGGCATTAAGTCCGGTCCGCTTCTTTTGGAGAACGTAGCCTTCCACATTCTCAATGCTCTCCTTTTATTTGTCATATTACTAAGAGTGACAGGCGCTAGATTCAAATCCGCTGCGGTTGCCTTACTGTTTGCCCTTCATCCTCTTAATGTGGAATCTGTTGCCTGGCTTGTGGAAAGAAAAACCGTTTTGAGCGCTTTTTTCCTCATGTCCAGTCTCTATACCTATGTTATTTATGCAGAGAATAAAAATAAAGGTCTGTATGGTCTTGTCTTGTGCCTTTATTCAATGGGTCTCATGGCCAAGCCCATCATCCTTACTGTTCCCGTTCTGCTTTTAATATTAGACTACTGGCCCCTGAAAAGGTTCAAGTATCTGGATTCTCATAATGATTTTGGCAGGCAAAAATGTATAAGGCCGATGAATAAATTTCTATCCTTATGCAAATCCAATAACGGCATGCTTATTGTTGAAAAGTTGCCATTTTTCATTCTGTCCATAATATCGTTATTAATATCGATGTTGTCACTGTCACAACAGGCTGCCGTAATTAATTATGAATCATTGTCTGTTTATTTAAGAATCTCTAATTATTTTATTTCCATTGTTCAGTATCTGGGATATATCGCATGGCCGGTCGAATTATCCATTTTTTATCCTTTTCCCCAATCGATACCAATCTGGCATTTTTTATTAGCCCTGATTTTTGTAATAACTTTGACTTTTCTAATTTTTCTAATAAGGAAGAGACGACCGTGGCTGTTTGCTGGCTGGTGCTGGTTTATCATTGCTTTAATGCCGACAAGCGGGCTGATACAATCGGGTCTTTGGCCGGCTTTAGCCAACCGATTTATGTATATCCCTATAATTGGTATCTTTATTATGGTAATCTGGGAAGCTGATGAAAGACTTAAAGGCCGCTACTCTCAAGTTTTAAAAATTATCTTATTTAGCGCCATGCTCACTTATTTTGCATTTTTGACCAGGGTTCAAAGTACATATTTTTCCAACAGTTTTTCCCTATTCACCCGATCCCTTGAAGTTGCAGGAGAAAATTCACTCGTGTTAAATAACTTGGGTTGCGCTCTGGCTTCTTTGGGTAGAACAGATGAAGCCATGATTTATTTTGCCAAAGGGATGAAGCTTCATCCAACAAAATCTGATTTTTACTATAACTATGCTATTTGTTTAAAAGACAAGGGCGATAATATAAACGCCACTCTATATTTTAAAAAGGCGATAGCATTAAATCCAAAAAATTTGAAAGCCTATTTAGGGCTCGGAGCCATTCAAGGCCTTGCAGGCAATAGCGATGAGGCAATGAAATTAATAATAAATGCCCTGAGTATTGATCAGAATGACCTGGATGCCCGTAATAATTATGGGATTATACTTGCCAAACAGGGAAAATATGAAGGAGCGATAGCTCATTTCTCTTTTGTGATAAAAAGAGATCCCAGCAACATCCTGGCAAGGTTAAATTTATCAAAAACGTACCAGGATGCAGGTCTCTATGATGAGGCCATGATGCAGTATGAAACGCTCAATAAGATGATAACGAAAAATAAAGGATATCTTTATTATGGGATTGCCAGTGTGTACTCACAGCAAAAAAAGTTTAGGGAATGTGAGAATTATCTTGAAGCCGCCCAGAAAGATGGTTTTAATGTTTTTGAATATTTGAAATCAGACATTAGATTCAAAAATTTCCGGAATAACCCGGGTTATGAGACATTTTTAGAAAATCATGAAAAGAAGAGTCCCAGTTCGGAAACAGGTCAGCATGTGCATGGCCATGTATCAAGCGGGCTACACTCTGGTGTGCAAGAATCCCTTGACACGTCTCTGATCCAGAAACAATAAAGATAATTCAAGTTTTCATGCATTGAATGATGAGTGAACCGGCTACCTCCCTTAAAAGCGGGAACTTTTCGAGCATTATGGTCAGTCGCTCCGTCAGATTTAATAGCCCTGATGGTGTTTGAGGATGCATCAAATCAAATGGTTCTGCGCTAACATCGACAAAATTGTGAGCTCGGATTTTTTTAGCGATTTGCCACCTGAAGAAAGCCGTTTCATCGGGAGAATCGCCAACTCTGCGCTTAATAGAAGGCACATTCTTGACCAGTGCTACCTGCGGATTCATCATATTGGGTTCCGTAAACATCATTTTTCCACCGGACTTTAATATCCTGCTAAATTCCTTGAGCGCAGATTCTACTTCAAGGTGATGGAGCGATAAATACACATTGAATACACTTGATATTTACCTGGTGAACGAATATCATTTACTTCCAAATCCTCAGAAGTATGGTTTTAGTATGTAAAATCAAATAGTGTTTCCGAATAGGAATGGCAATGGATCAGAAAATCGACGCGGAAATTGTTGCCAGTATTTTAAAGGGAGACGTACAATCTTATACTCTATTGATTGAAGCGTATAAAGGACCTCTCTTTAATCTGGCTTTCCGGATGACGGGCAGCTATTCCGATGCCGATGACCTGACACAGGAGATATTCATCAGAGCTTATCAAAATCTGCACCAGTTTGATCAAGACAAAAAATTCTTCACCTGGCTTTACACGCTCGGCATCAATCTCATCCGCAATCATCTGAAAAAAAAAGCGAAGGACGTCGCGCACCACACCACGGATCAGCAATTTCCCGAACCGCAGACAAAGGGTGATGCAAGCGGGGAAGGGGACTTCCCTTCTGAAGAAAGCATGAAAAGGCTTGATGAGAATATGCGGAGGTTGCCGGTCGATTGGCGGGAAGCCATCATTCTGAAATTTTATCAGGACCTGACCTTTGAAGAAGTCGCGGCCATAACGGGCGATTCGCTGAGTGCTGTGAAGATGCGTGTTTACAGGGGACTGGAAAAATTAAAGCAACTCATGGAGGTCGCAAAGCTGTAAATTTAGGTTATGTGACTTTGTGCGGCGAAATGTTGTATATGTCATTATAAGGAGATGATTCGGATGATGTTCAGCAATGAAGAAGAAAAATTGGCCCGCTTTCGGGATTTGACGGAGATCATGGCGAAGGCCCCCCGGCAGGAAACCCCGGATGGGTTGACGGGTCGGATCATGGCACGGCTTCCGGAAAGGAAGGCGACCGTCAGGCGGCTGTTCCGGACGCCGGTCTTTGCAACGGATCTGACCTTTGGTTTCCGGCGTCCCGTTGCGAAGACGGAATGCGCCTTCTATTTCCTTCTGATAGGGTTTTTTTATTTTGTTTTCGGGATCATTCTGATGATTGGCCTGAAGTCAATGACGGCAAACCTGCCCGTAACAGTCTGGCTTGGAATACAGCCGGCCTTCAGTCTCCTCACGGCCCTGTGCCTGATTGCAATTGGTGTGGGTCTCTACGTGGATGGCGATACAGCCGTCCGGGTTGCCCGTATCGGAACGCTGCTCTACGCGGTCTTGATCATTCTGAACGGCTGGATAGGGATCGTATCGACGCATGTTCCCGTGGCCGCTTTTTTCTCTACAACCTTTTCCACGGCGGGGGTGATGATGGCCGCCTTCCTGGGGATTGCTGTTAAACACTATACCCCGGAACCCATTTCTTCTCAGGGGGTACACGCATGAAGCGAACTGAAAGAACTGCCTTCAGACAGGGCGGATTCACGTTGATCGAGGTCGTGGCCATTCTGGTGGTTCTTGGTATTTTGGCTGCTGTCGCTGCAGTCAGAATAAGTGATACGGGGCAATCCGATCTTTTATCCCAGGTGGACGTAATCAAGAATCATCTTCGTTATGCCCAGTCAAGGGCGATGAACACGGGCAGTTCCTGGGGTGTGACTTTCATGGCAGGCGGCAAGAGATATTTTCTTTTCGATGGAGCCGCTCCTTCAACGCCCGTTTTATTTCTCGGGGAGGAGAATGCGACCGTTAGCCTGACAAACAAGAAATCGTCGCTGACGATTGAATCTGCGCCGCAGACCATCACTTTCGATGCTTATGGAAGTCCCGGTGTGGCAAATATCACGGTAACGACCAATGGCGGGAATATCGTCGTGACGAAGAATACGGGATTCATTCAATAACGTCTGCAGGACGGATCTTCAGGGTTTGATGCAAGGAGAGGCGAAAATGAAGCCGATAAGAAAAAAAGAAAGAGACCAGGGGTTTACCTTGCTGGAAGTGATAATTTCACTGGTTGTAGCGGCCATCCTCGGCACGATGCTGTTCACCTTCATGCAAACGGGCGTGGTGCAGAGCGCCAACCCTGTGATCCAGGCGCAGAACGGCGCCTACTTGAACCAGATCATGGAGAACATGTCGGCGGATTATAAATATCTGATGTCAACGGATGCCACACCCCTCAATACGTTCAGTGCCCGCATTGGAGATGTGAATGCTTCGCGGACACAGTATTCCGATGCCCAGCACCCCTATACCATCGTTGAAAAACACAAGATTACCTTCCCAACGGGTTCCCCATCGGGGGGGAGCACAGTAACGGAACAGGTCAATGCCAACGGCAAAATCCTGAAGGTTACGATCAGGTATCAGGACCTTACCTTAACAGCACTTTTTACGGAGTGACGAATCATGATAAGCACAGCAAAACAATATCCAGTGACCCGGTTGCCGGATGAAGACAAAGGAGGCCCTATGCCAGGGTGGATGAGGAACCGGCAAAAGATGCGCGGATTTACCCTGATCGAGGTCATCGTCTCCCTGATTCTTGTCGGGATTCTGGCGGCTGTCGGGGGGATGGCCATCGTCCAGGCCGTTCAGGGATATATGTTTGTCAAAGACAACGCAGCTATGACACAAAAGGCACAATTGGCTATGTCCAGAATCACCCGGGAGATTGTTGAAATGACGGGGATCACGGCCAATGCGACCGCGACCGTTCTCCCGGTCAGCAACGTGGATCGAAATGTGACACTGGGCCTGGATTCCGGGGCGATTAAAATTGCGCCGGATGGAACCCAGTTAAGCGACGGCGACACGCTCGTGGATCATGTCAATGCCTTCAGTCTGACATATTACTCCAAGGATTCTTCGGGGAACGATGTCATCGCGACCAGTTGGTCAACCACCAAAGAAATCAGCTTATTGGCGGCCATTGACGTCAATCTGCAGCTCGCGCGGCCGAGTGGGGGCTATATGAACTTCGCCAACCGGGTGAGCCCGAGGAACAACAAGAACCAGGGCGGCGCGCCGCCGAATGTGCCGCCTCCCACGATTCCAAATTATGGATGTTTCGTCGCCACGGCGGCTTTCGGGGATGCAGCGCACCCCGCGGTCGTGCTGCTAAGGGACTTCCGGGACCGTTTTCTACTGACCTGGGGTGGCGGCAGATGGCTTGCGAATCAGTATTACATTTATGGTCCGACGGCGGCCGGCCTGATCCAGGATCGCCCCGTCGCCGTTTGGGCGGTGAGAGGCCTCCTGCTTCCCATCGCCGCCGTCACATTTATCATCCTCTATGCGCCGTGGGCCATTCCGTTCCTCATACTGTGTTCGGCAATCCTCACGGGTGCCCTGTTTTCGGCCGGGCGGAAAAGGAGAAAATCCATGCGTTTATCGCTTCCCCGACAAAAAGGCAGCATTCTGGTCGGGTTGATTGCAACGATGGTCATCATGGCCGCGCTCGGGGCTGCCATGCTGCCCATGTTTTCCTCATCGACCATGAATCAGGTCTATTCGGACCATGGCCGGAAGGCTTATTTTCTTGCCGAATCGGGGTTCCGCTATGCGGCAAGCGAGTTTCTCAATGCCCCTACGCTAGCGGCCAAGCAGACGGTCCTGACGAACATCAACAACAAGACCTGCAACCTCCTGAGCAGCGGCGGTTCATTCACTTTGGTCGTCTATCCCTTCTGGACCGTTTCTCAAACCCAATCGGGAACAACCCTGACGACACAAATCAGCGGGACGGTCCCAGCTCAACTGAATACAGGGACCGGCGGCTATTTAAGGGTAGAAAACTCCTCGTCTTTTTATTCCTATACTTCCCGGACCGGCTCGGGTACGACGGTGACCTTCAGCGGCCTTTCAGGTACCGTGAGCGCGGCAAAGGAAATTTTCCCCGTGGCTCTGCCATCCGGCAACGGCACCCAGACGGTGACTGAGGGCGGCAACCTTACCTTGAACGGCACCGGGGCAGATGCCTTTCCGCAGGTGAACGGCAACTTCACGCTATATCCGACACCCGACGAACTGACCGGAGGACTGGTATTTAATTATGAGAAAAAGGTCGGCAACACCCTGCAGAACATCACGCTGATCGACCCGACGAAGACCTGGACCAATTTCACCGTCAAGGGCGGCGCTCACGATGACGTACAAACGACAAAGATCACCCTAGACAAGTTCCTGCGCCTCTCCTCCACGGGTCATTACGGCCAGGCTACCCGGCCGATTCTTTACAACGTCCCCATCGGCTGGATGGCCGGGGGTGGAGAATTTGCAAAGAAACAGTTTCAGGATCCCTTCAATTCCCAGGACAAATGGACCACCGGTGACCAGGCCATGGGAACGCAAAGCGTTTCCGGCGGTGCAATGAATGTCACGGAAACTGTCAATCCGACCGGCGTTGGGGGAATTCTTCAGGGGCTTCTCGGGTGGAGTGGCAATGGAAACTGGGCATTCACCTCATTCAACTGGGGCAGCACCGAAACCAACCTTGCGCAAGCCTGGATGGATTCCGAAGGATGTCTCAGTTACGACATGCAGGTCAAAGTCAACACCACGAACCTTGAAAACCCCAATAATTTTTTCATGGGCGGCCTCGGATTCCGGATGCGGAACAACACGAACTCTTCGGATCTGCACCTGTACGGGGTATCGGTTGTTCGGGGCAGGCAAATTAGCGTGGCAGGTGGTTCATGGCGAAATGACTGGATAGGGCTTGGTGACGAAGGGATAGCAAACGAGCTTGCAAATCTGCTGTTTGTAGGGACTATGGAAGAAATTTCAGGTGGCTTTCTAACTCAATATCGCTATTCCCAGCCCGCCATTGTACTCTGGCAACGGACCGGCCCGGCGACCAGTGTCGGCAGTTTCAAGGTGCTGGCGTATCGTCTTCTGACAGCCGCTGATGCTATCGTGACGGGAACGGCCCCGGCGCTCCGGCTCAAGCCATGGTCGTCGCTGATGGTCCGCCTGACCGAGGGGTATGAACTGCCCTTTACGCAGGGCAGGGTCGATGCGTCCGGCAGGCACCTCAAGTATGGGGACTTCATAAGGAACAGCGATGGAAGCAAGACTGCCCGCGTCATCGGGACGCCCGTCATGAGCGCCGCCTGGGGAGGTAACAACACAACAACCGGCGCGGGCACGCTCATGCTGACAAACGTGAAGAGAGACGGGTCTGGCAATCTCCTCCAGTTCACAAGTGGTGAGAATATCTACCTGCAAGGTGGAGACGGTACGGCCTATGCACAAGCTTCCGCCTCAATGGCCACAACTAAGACAAACTACATCATGGTCTATTTCAGCGACGACAAGACCCCGGTGGCAGGGAACACCGTTCAGGCGGACAACACTCGCATCGGCAACGCCAGAAACGGTGCCTATTTCCTGTCCGGCTCTGTATGGCCGCCGGACGACTGGACAGACCGCAAGGCCGGTCTTCCCACAGACAACCCGCCGGGGAATGATTGGTTCACCCTGGTGCAGTGGCATTATGCCGTTCCAACTCTCCCGCTTCCGATTGACGTTTCGTCGCCGGCGAACGGATGGAATTACTCGGGCGGTAACTTGAGCAGGGTCGCGGCCTATGGTACTCCCATAACTCCGCCACTGACCTTGGGCTGGACCCGTGGTACTGGATGGACGTACGGTTCTAATTATTTGCAGAAAAATAGTAATCCAACGAGCACAACGTCCGCAACATATCCTGTAAGCACGACTGCCAGCACTAATTACGACGTATGGATGACCATTTACCGTACCTCCGGCAGTTTCTTTGGATCGGGGGGTGCCAGTTATACCTTCGGCGGCGTTTCTGGAGGCAGCATTACAGGGACACAAAACACGTCTGTCAGCTACGGGCCGACGACCTTCACCGCGACTGGCTCGACGACGAATTTCATAATTACTGGAGAGGGGCATCTGTTTGCTGGCTGGCAAGGCCGCCTGACAGCACTTTCCGTGTCCCCTCATACAACAGCGGCGGATCAGCCGGTTACACACAACGCCCTTGCCATCGGCGATACTTACAATATCAGCGTCAACGTGAGCAGTATAACCTCCGGATCTTTCTACTATACGATCAGCGGTTGTACCAGCCCCACCATCAGCTCATCCGGCACGCACACTATGACATGCACGGCGTTGAACACAAATCCCCTAACCTTTTACTCACCGGACGCAGGCAACAGATTCACGATCAGTTCGATTTCAATAACTCCCCCAGGCACATATGTGCCGACACTGGACACAACGGCGGCTTCTTATGTTACGGCCGCTTCCGGTACGGACTTTTATCATGCTGTCATCAGAACGGGCACTCTGGTTACAGGAGCCTGGACCAGCAGCAGCACCGCCAGCAACTTCACCGGCGACTCGATTGCCCTTATTACATCCGGCAACTCTGTTACAAGCGAGCACCCCTTTCAGTACGACGATTTCGGCATTCAGCTTGATCTGAAGTCCGGCACCGGCTTCCTGCCGCCTATCCAGCAGTAAGCAGCAGCCCGCCCTGAAAACAAAAAGGCTGCCATCCTGAGCGCATAAAGGATGTCAGCCTTTTATTGAAAAACACATCGGGATTCATGTGGGAGAATTTGGTCCTTTTGGCCGGCTGGAAAAGTATTTACCGGCCGGAATCAATAATTATGATATGACTTATTAACGCCGAAATGTTCAATGCGAAATGATGTGCCCAGAATGGGGACAGAGAGGGTATTGCCCAAAGAAATTTTGAATACATTATGGTACATCAGGTTTGTATGCTTGCAAAAATTGCCTTTCTTCCTTATACTTCTTCAAAATTTTTTCTTGCAGATTACAAGGCTATCGTCAAAAAAATGGGATGAAAAATGCAGCAGGATGAACAGGTGTCCCGGTATGAAGTCAATCGGAACGTGAGGATGGTTCTCATCCGCCACGATGCAGACCTGACAAGGATAGATTACTCTTTTATAGGCAACACGGTCTATTTCTACGGTGACCTTGTCAAACCGACCATAGATTTTACCGCGCAGGAGATTGAGGTCCTTGCCAGGGAGATTTCGGCTTTGCCCCACGTGCGGGAGATTCAATTTCACTTCAATAACTGGACGGTGGCTTCTGCGGGCGATTCCTGGCAGGTCATACGTACAAAGAAGAAATCTGCAGCCAGCGTCGGCGCGGCTTATCAGGCGGGTACTTCAGGTGACTCCACTATCGTGGTTGAAAAGGCGGAAAAACTGATCAATGTCCTGAAGGATATTGAGAAGGCTTCAAAAAAAGAAAAGGAGGAAACGGTCATCGGATCAGTTCCTCCAAAGTAAGGCTATGCTCGTCGTAACAGCAAACTCCGTGGGCATGCTGCTGATGAACACGGCGCGCTATTCTTTGACGGACAATCTATTTTTTATTTTTTAAATGATTTTCGGTTTCAGATATAATTTTCGACAAATCGTAGTTTTCATCAATTTGATACTGAAGATCAGTGCCATCAATGGTTAATATGCCGTCATCATCCGGGAAATCAACCGGATCGTTCATTTTGATTTTACCGCTGCTTTTTGGCTTATCCCTCAAGACAACAGGATTTTTAGTTTTTGCGCCGATATCAAAGCCAGCATCAAATAAAGGTGAGTTATAAGGTGAATCGGTGATGGCACCCGTTTCCTGTCTGAAATTCAACATGGGATTGTAAAATTTCTCTCGCGTTTCCAAATATTCTTTCAAATACCGTTCATGCGTAAACATACCGTCGGCTTTGCTGGTATGCATGGAGTTGTCGATCTGAAAAAGTTTCTTGTCCCGGATAAGCCCCTTGATCTGACTTGTTCCGCGCATAATGGAAAGGAGAGGCAAACGATAGCCATTTTGTTCCAGATGAACCAGTTTTTGGACTATGACCCAGGAAATAGTTGATGCCAACTGATAACGAATATATTCCTCCGCTTCCAGCGGCGCGGAATTAATGATCCGGTACAGCGCGTCTTCCATGTTGGTTGCGTGTAAGGTTGCAATCACCAGATGACCGGATTCCGCGGCGTTCAAGGTCAAAGCAATAGCCTGAGGATCGCGTAATTCACCCACCATAATGACATCGGGATCTTCCCGCATGACATCGATCAGACCTCTTTCAAATGACGGTACATGTGTGCCGATTTCCCGTTGTTCAACAAAAGACATTCGGGATTGAATCCGGTATTCGATAGGATCCTCCAGGGTAACGATATGCGCCGCCCGTTTGTGATTAATATCATCGAGAATGGAGGCGATCGTGGTTGTTTTGCCGCAACCGGTTACGCCACAAATCAAAACAAGTCCCTCTTTCAAGTCGCTGATGCTTTGCAGGGACGGATGAAGATTTAATTTATCAATCGTGGGAATCGTGTCAGGCAATAACCGGATGGCCAGGGAAGGTCCACGATCCGAGTTGAAGATATTAATTCGAATTCGAACGTTAGCGACGCTGGCGGCAAAATCAACCGACCAGCGGTCCCGCAGCATCGCCATATTTTTTGCGTTGAGTATCGATAGAACTAAATTGTCAACATCCTGATGTGACCAGCTGATTTTATTCTCGGATTTAATGGCGCCATTGTGACGATAAATTATGGGCTGACCGCCGCAGATATGAACATCGGAAGAACCGTTTTTGGCGTACGTACTAATTAAATCAGTAAATCTTTTTTGCATTTATTATTGCCTCGACTCTTTCCACTCCGATCACTACAAGATGGCAGCGACTATAGCAAACAGGCTCGTCTTGTCAATAAAAAAATAAAGACTTCTGCCGGGATGGACCTCGTGTTTATATCCCATATTCTTCGATAAATTCAACCAGCTGTTTCTTGCCTAACAAGCTCTCCCACTCGAATTTAACGCCGCGCCGACGATACGTTGATCCTGCCGAGTGCTCAACATCTGATACTGTCTTAAATCCCAGTGTACCAACCATGCCTTTAGATAAACTAATGCGCCCGGAATTGGCAAGATCATAAGATGATCCTTTATAAATGAAGGCTGCTCCACCAAAACTGACATCTACAGCATCAACCTTCCGTGTAATGGTGGTTCCGTCATTTGCGGGAACTATCAGATCAAAACTACAATTTACCAGATGCCGGGGATAATGTCTTCTGTCCCTGAAGAGTAGCTTCTTAAGAAGTTGCAGCATAAAACTCCCTCCTAATTTTGCAAGTTGGGTATGCCACAGATCGGCCGTCCATATCAGCTTGTCCGTTGTATGTAATTTTACACAGATTGAAGATTGATAGCAAGCATTTTCCTCGGGGACAACGTTTTGTCGCCGACAAGAAGATGCATTGCATCAGCCGGATGAACCTGCAAAAAAAGAATTGTTTAATGGTCATCAAATAGCAGTGGCAGTTCTATGGTGAAAAAAAAGCCGGCAAGAAGCCGGCTTTTCAAGCATTACTTTATCAGTTCACCGTAACGGGGATTGTTGTCTTATTGCCCTTAGGCGTAGTAACAACTATCTCCACATCTCCTGCCGGATAGTGAACAGGCGTTCCTGCCATGCAATCTGCGTTCACCGTCAGGCTGATGAATGTGGGATAGATGGTATTTAAAACAGGTGTGCCGGCCGTAATAGTTGCC
>Ga0116155_10001990_pt1 | contig 14276 bp, 9 predicted proteins | sample AD_UKC032_MetaG_FD_89890 | JGI IMG/M metagenome (GOLD analysis project Ga0116155, IMG submission 89890) | Active sludge microbial communities of municipal wastewater-treating anaerobic digesters from USA - AD_UKC032_MetaG | ecosystem: Engineered > Bioreactor > Anaerobic > Digestate | place: USA...
GGGCCGGAAGGGGGGACCGTGCTGGCGGGGGCCCCCGCCTTGGGCCTCGATACCCCCCCGCTCTCCTCCCCCCCGAAATCGGGCCCTTTGACCTCCTGCCTGGTTGGCCTGGTAAAGGCCCGCGCGGGGGGGGGAGGCGGCGGGCGTCTTGTGCCGTCGTGCGGCCTCGAAGTCCAACCGGGCATGGTGATTGAAAGCGAGACCGACGAGGTGCGGACGGCGCGGCGCACGGCGCTCGAACTGCTTTTCAGCGATCACGTCGGCGATTGTCTCGCGCCCTGCCATCGCCTCTGCCCCTTGCACCTCAACATCCCGGTGATGCTTCGTCAGGTCGAGACCCAGGCCTGGGACGCGGCAACCAGCACTGTGCTGCGGGCGCTGCCGATGCCCGCGATCCTCGGGCGGCTTTGCCATCACCCCTGCGAGAACGGCTGCCGCCGCGGGACACACGATCAGCCCACCGCGATTCGCGATGTCGAACGCCTGGTCGCCGACCGGGACCTGGCATCGTCGAGTCCGTTCCTGCCGCCGCGCAAGCCCGCGACGGGGAAATCGGTGGCGATCATCGGGGCGGGACCGACTGGGCTTGCCGCGGCCTTCTTTCTCCTGCGAGAGGGGCACGGCGTCACAATCTTCGATCGCCATGACAAACCGGGTGGGAGCCTGCGCATCGAGGTGGCTGGCGGCGCGTTGGATTCGGCGACGCTTGACGCCGAAATGAACCGGCTGCGGGCCCTCGGCGCCCAGTTCAGCCTCGGGGTCGAGTTGGGGCGCGACGAGACGCTCGAAGGCCTTTTGCCGCGCTTTGACGCCGTGCTTGTCGCTTGGGGCCAAAAGGACAAGGCCCGCGACAGCCTGGGTCTGACAACCACCCCAACCGGCATCCGGGCCGATCCCCTCACCGCGGCGACTTCGCGGTCAAAGGTCTTCGCCGCGGGAGCCGCCATCCGCCCGATCAAGCACCTCGTTCGCGCCATGAGCGAGGGACGGTCCGCCGCCCTCGCCGTCCATCGCACCCTGGTCGGACTGAAAGCGGGGGGCGAACAACGGCTTTTTTCGAGTGTGATGGGACGTTTGAGCGCCCCCGAGCTGGGGCTTTTCCTGATCGGGCATAACCCCGCTCCCCGCATCTCCCCCGGGCAGGGTGTGCTGCGCGGTTTCACCGTTCTCGAAGGCCGGGGCGAAGCGGGCCGTTGTCTGCACTGCGACTGCCGTGCCGAAGGAAACTGCCAACTGCAGCATTACGGCGAGTTGTACGGCGTCGAGCCGGGCCGGTTTCGTTCCCAACGCCGCCCCTTCGAACAGCATCTCGAACGCGGCGAGATCGTGTTCGAGCCGGGCAAGTGCATCCTGTGCGGCATCTGCGTCAGGATCACGGAGCTGGCGCGGGAACCGCTCGGGCTGACGTTCATCGGGCGCGGATTTGACGTGCGGGTGGCTGCGCCGTTGGACCGTGCGATTGCCGACGGCTTGCAGAAAGTGGCCCGGGAATGTGTCGAGGCCTGTCCGACGGGCGCTCTGGCCTTCAAGCATGACGTCCGGCCTCCCGAGCCATAGCCCGCATTTCTCACCAACTTTTGATGTCATCTGACCGGTCACTGTCACATTTCCGGTTACAGTTCCTCGCGAAGCGTGTGAAATAACCGGGCTAAACCTGATCCGCGCGCAACCAATACTCTCTGATGGTGTTCAAAAGGACCATGAGCGATAGTGGGCTCGTGACAACGCTGCGCAATTTGTTGTGCCTGACCTTGGTGGCGGGAGGTTTGGCTTTTGCGTTCGGTGCAAGCCCGGCCCAGAACGACGGTGATGTGCCGGCCGAGGAAGCGCCCGCCCCGCCCGAACCGGGATCAGAAGATCCGGCGACGCCGGCTGCCCCTGTCGAATCCGAGGACACCCCTCAGCCCGAAGCGCCTGAGGAACCCGGGCAACCGATGGAACCTAAGGAGGACGGGGGGCCTGAGGCTGCTCCAGCGCCCAACGTCGAGGAGAAACCGCCGCGGGCTGATGGCAGGAGCCTTCCCAACCCGACACCGCCTGCGCAGCCAGTGCCTGTCCAACCGGCGCCCGCCCAGTCCAAGCCTGCCCAGCCGGCGCCTGCCGAGCCGGACGTGACTTCGGCTCCGACCGCGGGCCCGGCGCAAGATTCTCCCTACCAGTCGATCGTTCTGCGCAACGCATTCGGTCTCAAGACGCCGCCTCCCCCTGCGCCTCCGCCCGAACAACCGGCCCAACAGGTCTCGCCCTCGGCGCTGAAGTTGTCCGGGATCATCACCTTGTTGGGCGGGCGCCACGCCACCTTCGTCCTTCAGGAGCCCGGCAAGCCGCAGATCAACTCCGATCTGGTCGCCGAAGGTGACAAGGACTGGCTGATCACGAATCTCCACGTCCTGCAGATCGACGAGCGGGCGGGGGCAGTGCGCGTTGCCTACGCAGGAAAGGAGATGACTCTCGACTTCGTGAACAACGGGCTCAAGCCTCCGGCGGCGCCCGCGGCCGCTCCCGGGGCTGTGCCTGGGCGCCCAGGCCAGCCGCAGCCCGGGGGCACGACACCCGCTGCGGCTGCCGCCCGGGCGACTTGGACCAGACCCGGGGCGGCGGGGACTGCGCCCTCGATCGCCCCCGGGGGGACGCCGACTCTGACTACGCCCAACCCGAGCGGCCTGCAGTCCATTCCCGTAAGGCCGACCCGCCTCTCTTCCGGAGCCGTTTCGGGAATCAACGCCCCGACGCAGTTTGGCGGCGGAGGCGAGGCCGTGCAGCCCCCTCAGCCGGCCCTTGCGCCCGAACAGCAGATGCTCCTGATGCGCGCCCAGGAGGAAATCTCGCGCCGTCAGGGGGTGCCCTTCCCGCCCAGCCCGCCCATCCCCGGGTTGAACAATGCGCCGCCGATGCCCGGCGCGCAGTGACCGACTTGGGCTTGTCTATGGAGTTTGGACATTCTTGGTATTGGACTTTATCGCACACTTGATCGCACACTTCATCGATCTGTGGCGAGCAGGACCAAGAGGCAAGGATGTTCTCCCTGGACAAATTGAAGGTGTGGGAACGCATCTGGAGCTTTGCACGCGCACGGGCAAGCTTGATCCCGAAGAGAGAGCGTGCGCCATGGCCGTGCTGGAGCGAATCGCATCGATGCTGGGTGGCTTGGGCTCGGGCTGATCGAACAGAGCCTGCCGGACGATGAAGTGTGCGATGAAGATCCTGCAACCGCATCGACAAGCATCGAGAATGTCCATACTCCAGGCCCGGTGCGGGCACCGGGCCGACACCGGATGGAGACTCCCGTTGTAGGCCGCGTGCCCCCACGCGGCGCAAAGAGAGGCACCGGTGCGGTCGCCGGGTCAGGGGACCCGGCCTACAAGGGGCAGACATCGGTGTTGTAGGCCGCGTGCCCCCACGCGGCGCGGCAGGCGTGCCCTCACGGGGCGCAAACTCGATTCTCACCCGACGACCTCCAGATCCACTGCGAGAGGCGGGCTGGCGGAGTTTCTTCTGGCTTTTCCCCGAGCCCCTCCTCCACTATTTCGCGCATGAATACCTCGGATCCGACTTCACCCGCAACTGAATCGAAGTGTTCCCGACGCCATTTCCTGCGGGGGTCATCGGCCGCCTTGGCCGGCGCGGCATTCGCCGAGTTCCCGTTCGTGTCTGGCGCCCGCGCGGAGGCGGACATGCCGATCAGGATCGGGGTGATCGGCTGCGGCGGACGCGGGACGGGGGCGGTGCTTGACGCCCTGGGCGCGGCCACCCAGGTCATTTACCCGAGCGCGGGCTATCACACCGAAGACGTGGCGTCGAATGCGACGGTCGCCCACAAGAACCTCGAGGTGGTCGCCTTGTGCGACGTGTTCATGGACCGCGTCAACGCCTGCCGCCAGAACCTGAGGAAGCTCGGCGTGAACATCCCGGATGCAATGTGCTTCGACGGGTTCGATGGGTACAAGAAGCTGCTCGCGATTCCCGAAATCAACTATGTGATCCACGCCACCTCGCCCCATTTCCGCCCGCTCCACGTCAAGGCCGCCGTCGAGGCCGGCAAGAACGTCTTCATGGAAAAACCCGGCGCCGTCGACGGCCCCGGTGTGCGGACCTTGCTCGAAGCGGGGGAAATCGCCATGGCGAAGAACCTCGGCATTGCGGCGGGGACCCAGCGCCGGCACCGCCCCAGCTACAACGAGGCGATCCGCCGCATCCACGATGGGCAGATTGGCGAGATCCAATGCCTGCGCTGTTATTGGAACGGCGGCGTGATCTGGGTGATCGAGAGGACGGATGCGATGAGCGACATGGAATGGCAGCTTCGCAACTGGAACTACTTCACCTGGACCAGCGGGGATCACATCGCCGAGCAGCACGTGCATAACCTCGATATCATGAATTGGGCGATGGGCGCCCACCCCGTGAAGGCCTACGGCCAGGGCGGACGCCAGGCGCGCCGGCACCCGATCCACGGCAATATCTACGACCACTTCGCCGTCGAGTTCGAGTATCCCAACGGCGTGCGCATGTTCAGCCAGTGCCGCCAGATGGACGGCACCGAAGGGCGGGTGGGCGAAGTGATCCAGGGAACCAAAGGCGTGGCGATGCTCAATGACGGCAACAATCTCCTGACGATCCGCGGCGGCGGCAACTGGCGCAGCCGCGGGATCGAGGATGGCAATCCTTACCAGAAAGAGCATCAGAATCTCATCGCCAGCATCCGCGCGGGCAAACCGATTAACGAAGCCAAGAGCCTGGCCGAAGGCACCCTGACGGCTGTCATGGGACGCGAGTCGGCCTACACGGGCCGGACTGTCGAGTGGGACGAAGCGCTTCACTCGAAACTGCGGTACGGCCCCGACAAGTACGAGTTTGGCAGCCTCCCCTTCCCGGAAGTCCCGGTCCCGGGCAAGCACAAGTTCTCCTAGCCCGCATGTTTCATGGATTTGTGACCACGGCGAAGCTGAGAACTTCAGAATGCGGACCGCTGCGGGCTAGAAAGGCCCGCTTCACACCAATCCCAGACCTCACGCTCATGACAACACAACCCCGTTCCGACCTCCTCCGCATCCGTCCGTTGGCCGGCCTGTTCGCGGCCTGGGCCCTGCTCCTCGCGCTTGGCACCGGCTGCGGACCCCGCGAATCCGGCGAATCCGGCGGCTCGACGCCGGACTCGAAACCCCGCATCGCGCTGATCATGAAATCGCTGGCGAACGAGTTTTTCCTGACCATGGAGAACGGCGCCCGCACCCATCAGAAGAACCATGCGACCGAGTACGATCTTCTGGCCAACGGCATCAAAGATGAACTGGACGTCGCCCGCCAGATCGACCTGGTCGAGCAGATGATCGCCCAGCGCGTCGCCGCCATCGTGATTGCCCCCGCCGACTCGAAAGCGCTCGTCACCGTCTGCCGCAGGGCCCAGGAGGCCGGCATCATCGTGGTCAATATCGACAACAAATTCGACGACGCTGTTCTGGCCGAGAAAGCGGCCCGCATCCCGTTTGTCGGTCCGGACAACCGCAAAGGCGCGCGGCGCGTGGGAGATTACCTGGCCCGCCGGCTCCAGCCCGGCGATCCCGTGGCGATCATCGAAGGGCCGCCCAACGCCTTCAACGCCCAGCAGCGCAAGCTCGGCTTCACCGAGGCGGTCCAAGCCGCCGGCCTGCGCCTGGCCAGTTCGCAATCCGGCTATTGGGAAACGGACAAGGCCAACCAGGTCGCCGCCGCCATCCTGACCGAGCATCCGGACTTGAAGGCGTTCCTCTGTTCGAACGACAGCATGGCCCTCGGGGCAATCGCGGCCCTGCGCGCGGCGGGCAAAGCGGACACGGTGCTCGTCGTCGGATACGACAACATCTCGGCCGTCCAGGCGCTGCTCAAGGAAGGGAAGATCCTCGCGACCGCCGACCAGCACGCCGATCAGATCGCCGTCTTCGGCATCGAGTACGCCCTGCAACTGCTCGAAACCAAGAGCGCGCCCGCCGACCGCGAAACACCCGTCGACCTCGTCACCGCGCAAGGCGTCGAACCCCCGGCGCCCTGATCCGCCCCATGCCGGACGCCAGCCCTTTGCTCGAAGTCCGCGCCCTCGGCAAGCGCTACGCCGCGCCGGTGCTGATCGATGTCGATTTCGAGGTGCGCCGGGGCGAGGTGCACGCGCTGGTCGGGGAGAACGGCGCGGGCAAGAGCACCCTGTCGCGCATCATCGCCGGCCTCACGCTGCCCGACGCCGGCTCGATGACCTTCGAGGGCGCTCCCCATGCCCCGCGCACCAAACGCGAGGCCGAGCGCAGCGGGGTGCGCCTGGTCATGCAGGAGCTCAACCTCATCGGCAACCTCACCGTCGCTGAAAACATCTTCCTCGACGAACTGCCTCATCGCTGGGGCTGGATCCGGTACCGCGCCCTGCATGATCGGGCCCGGGCGGTGCTCGACCCCCTCGGGCTCGGCGCCCTGCATCCGGGCCGCCGCGTCAGCGCGCTGGGCATCGGCCAGCAGCAGATGATCGAGATCGCGGCCGGCCTCTCCCAGCGCTGCAGCCTCCTCATTCTCGACGAGCCGACCGCCGCCCTCATGGACGCGGAGATCGAGCATCTCTTTGCCCAGATCAAACGCCTCAAGGCCGCCGGCACCAGCATCCTCTACATCTCGCATCGGCTCGAGGAAATCCAGCGGATCAGCGACCGCGTCAGCGTCCTGCGCGACGGCCAGATGATCGCCTCGCGTCCAACCCGCGAGATCTCCCTCGATGAAATCGTCCGCCTGATGGTCGGACGCGAGCTCGAACAGTTGGGCGAACGGCGCCCAGCCGCGCCCGGCCCCGTCGCCCTCCGCGTGGCCGGACTCTCCCGCAAGCCGGTCGTCAAGGATGTCAGCTTCGAGGTCCGGCGCGGCGAAATCCTCGGGTTCGCCGGCCTGATGGGATCCGGACGCACCGAGACGATGCGGGCCGTGTTTGGTGCGGATCCGCCCGACGCCGGGGAGATCTACGTGGGCGGCGCGACGCAGCCGGCGCGCCTGCGCTCACCCAAAGAGGCGATCGCCCAGGGCCTGGCTCTTCTGACCGAAGACCGCAAAGGGCAAGGCCTGCTCCTGCCCTGGTCGATCCGCGCGAACCTGAGCCTGCTCTGCCTCCCCGAGATCAGCGGCCTCGGCGGATGGATCCGGCGCGCCGCCGAGCACGACCAGGCCGGACGCTGGGCGCGCGCGCTGGGCGTCCGCTGCCATTCGCTCGAGCAGCGGGTGGCCGAATTGAGCGGAGGCAACCAGCAGAAGGTGGTCATCGCCAAATGGCTCGCCCGCAACTGCGACGTCCTCATCTTCGACGAGCCCACGCGCGGGATCGACGTCGGGGCGCGGCGGGACATCTACCGCCTGATCACGGATCTGGCCGACCAGGGCAAGGCCATCATCCTCGTCTCCTCGGACCTGCGTGAGTTGCTCGCCCTCTGCGATCGGATCGCCGTCATGTCGGCCGGGCGCATCGCGGCCACATTCGACCGCGGTTCGTGGAGCCAGGACCAGATCATGACCGCCGCCTTGAGCGGATACCTCGGGGGGAACGCATCGGCGTCTGCCTCGGAGACAACGGTTGCCGACGCCTCATGAAGCCGTCCGATCCGCCAACACCGAGTTCCTCGCGCGCCGCCGAATGGCGCCAGGTGCTCGCCGAGTACCTCGGCCTGACAGTCGCCCTGGCGATCCTGATGGCGGTGTTCAGCCTGAGCGCCCAGCATTTCTTCAGCGCCATTACCCTCCGGACCATCGCCAATCAAATCCCGTCCGCTCTGCTGGTGGCGACAGCGATGACGTTCGTCCTGGTGATTGGCGAGATTGACCTGTCGGTCGGATCGGTTCTGGCGCTCTCAGGCGCAGTGATGGGTGTGGCGATGGCCCAGTGGCATTGGCCATTGTGGGCGTCGCTGATCGCGGCTCTGGCAACAGGCTTGGTCTGCGGCGCGTTCAACGGCCTGGTCTCGATCCGCTGGCGGCTGCCCTCCTTCATCGTCACCCTGGGCATGCTCGAAATGGCCCGCGGGGGCGCCCACGCCGTGACCCGGTCTCAAACCCAGTACATCGGGTCTGCCGTCGGAGCGATTGCCGACACTGACATCCTCGGTTTTTCCCTGCCCTTTCTCGTGGCGGTGATCATTGTGGTTGTTGGACAACTGGTGCTCTCCCGCACCGTGTTCGGACGCCACATGGTGGCTGTGGGCACCAATCAGGAGGCGGTCCGGCTCAGCGGCATCGATCCGCGTCCGGTCAAGCTCGCCGTCTTTCTGATCACCGGCATGCTGGTGGCCCTGGCCGCCGCGATCGATACCTCGCGCTTCCAGTCGGCCAATCCCAACGCCGGACTCGGCTTCGAACTGCAGGCGATCGCAGCCGTCGTCATCGGCGGCACCAGCCTGATGGGCGGACGCGGCTCCGTCGTCAGCACATTTCTGGGCGTGCTGATCATCGCCGTGCTCAATTCCGGGCTCGCGTCCGTGGGGGCCAAGGACGAAATGAAACGGCTGGTGACCGGCTTGGTCATTGTGGCGGCCGTCATCGTCGATCACTACCGGCACCGCCTCACAAAAGCACGGACAGTTTAGCAATGAAGACACGCATTGTTGTTGTCGGCAGTTCGAACACGGACATGATCATCCGGTTGAACCGGCTGCCGCGTCCGGGCGAGACCCTGCTCGGCGGCGAGTTCTCGATGGCCGCCGGCGGAAAGGGCGCCAACCAGGCCGTCGCCGCCGCGCGCGCCGGCGCGCGGGTCACCTTCATCGCGCGTGTCGGGAAGGACATCTTCGGCGAGCGCGCCCTCGAAGGCTTCCGGCGCGACGGCATCGCCGTGGACCGCATCATCCGCGACCCGCGGTCGGCCTCGGGCGTCGCGTTGATCTTCGTCGGCGCTGAGGGGCAGAACAGCATCGCGGTGGCCTCGGGCGCAAACGCCCGATTGACGGCGTCCGATGTCCGCAGGGCGCGGGGGGTCATCGCCGAGGCGGATCTGGTGGTGATGCAATTGGAGACGCCGCTGGCCACGGTCCGGGCCGCGGCCCAAGAGGCAGCCGCTGCGGGAGTTCCCGTCGTGCTGAACCCGGCGCCGGCAAGGCCTTTGCCGCGGACGCTGCTGCGCCTGGTGACCGTGCTGACGCCCAACGAAACCGAGGCCGAAATGCTCTCGGGCGTGCGCATCCGCAACGATCGGTCTGCCGTCCGGGCGGCGGTTGCGCTTCTCGGCCACGGGCCGAAGATCGTGGCGATCACACTCGGGGCGCGCGGCGCCCTGGTGGCAACCCAGGAAGGCCATCAGATCGTGCCGGCGTTCCCCGTGCGTGCAGTGGACACGACCGCGGCGGGGGATGTTTTTAACGGGGCTTTGGCAGTCGCGCTGGCTGAGGAGAAGCCGCTGATCGAGGCGGTCCGATTTGCCAACGCTGCGGCCGCCTTGTCCGTGACGCGCCTGGGGGCGCAGCCCTCGGCCCCCAGACGCAGCACGATCGAGCGTCTTCTGTGCGGGTGAGGTTCTTCGGCGCCCGGAGCCACCTCGTGGCAAGCGCGCGTGTCCATGCGGGTCCACCCGCAGCCGAGCAACCGGCTAACGGATGATGGGGGACGAACTGCGGTTGAAGCCGGCGGTGGCGGCCCTTGCACGGCCGGCCCCGAGACTCTCTTCCGTACCAGACATCATCCGCCAGGTGCGTGGGCTGACAGACAGGCCTGCAACGGCTAATCCCAGCGACCTTTTCGAGCGACCTTTTCCCTTGACACCTGCCGGGCTCGCGTCGATCTGTCATATCATTGGATGCCCAGGCTGACCTCGCCGCGCAATCGAGGCGGCAGCCTGCGAGGCGGTCATCGACTCGTTGGCCTGCCGCAGGGCGTGGGAGGCGACCCCAAGCTCCGAACCGTTGCGAGCACGCATGGCCATGACACCGTCCAATCTCTGTTTGTGGGTTGCCTCTGCAGTCACGGTCTTTCGCCTCGGCATCGCTCAACCCGCCTTCCCCGCGGTTCAGTTCAGCGGCCTCATGGGAGGCGATGGGAGAGTTCACTTCGATCCCGCGCATGGACCCGGGCAGTATGCGGGACATGCCCCGGTATTGGCGGGTTGCCCCCAATGGGGTTGGGGCGGACCAATGGTCCAACTCCCGGTTCCCCCACCCGGTGTGGCGCATACGCCCTATGACTCGCACTGGAGCAATCAACGTGATGTCTGGGCGCTTCCCACGGCCGGAGTCGGCTTCCAAGATCTAACGGATGGAGTTGGCGTCTTTCTCCGCAGCCATGCGCCGGACATGCCGGAACCCGACTTCTATGGCGAGACTAACCAGAACGACGGGTGGTTTCGTTTCCAGGTTCTGATCCCGCCGGGGAATACGAACGCCGAACTGGACTTTACCCTGCAACTGACTAACCGGATTGATGGTCGGACCAACTACTGGTTCAGCCAATACTGCTGGGACTGGGCGGGGACCAACGCCGCGCAGATCGTGTTCCGGCCCTTGACTCGGGTGCTGGATCCGTTGGGACCAGCGAACACCAGTTGGTCTTGGCGCAACACGATGAGCCTGGACGATCCGACGGGACTCGACCGGGGGCGCGCCCCGGCGCGTCGTTTCAAGATCATCGGTGTTCCGACGGCGCTCGAACACGAAGTCTATCTCGAAGTGGCGCAGGGCTTGCCGTACACCTTGCCGGACCTCGAGGCATTCTGGTCCGGGCTGTCCCAAACGCTTTTGCCGGCAGGCTTGGTGCTCGAACGCACGAATTTTGCCTGGCCACAAGGTTCGGGGTACACGGGCTATCTGACCGGTTTGTCCACCTTCCCGCCCGGCCACAAGGACGCCGAAACCAACAACTCATTCTTCAGTATTCTGATCCGGACGAACACCACGCCCCCGTTGGTCGCTCCCCCATTGGTGTTCATCACCGCCGGAACCCATTACGAGCCGCCCGGACCGCTGGTGTGCGAAGGCATCGTCCGACGCATCATCGAAGGCGGGTATTGGAAGCATCTCACCTTCGTCATCGTGCCGGTCTGTAACCCGGATGCGTTCGCCTGGGGGGTGACCGTGCTGCGTCCGTTCGGCACCAAGTATTCCGGGGCCGGCGCTGGTCCCGGATCGGGCGTATTGCCGGAGCATGACCTGGAAAACGGAATGTCGTGGTATCGGGAGGACCAGGATGACGTCGAGGCCGTCGTGCTCCGCGAGCACCTGAAAACCGTCCGCGCCCGCTTTCCCGGTTCCACCATGCTCCTGCACCTGGACCTGCATTCTGACCTGTGTCCTCACCCGGACGGGTGGGAAGGCGCTGGGGGCGCGGAGTACCGGGGCGGCCCGCCGGTTTATGGGTTGATCATGGCTGCGGATGAGGAACAACGGGCGAGTGCCGAGCAATTCGCCGCTCGCATGGATGCCACACCGCACCTGGGTCCCTACCTGCGCAGTCCGCTGCGGTGGCGGGTGAATAATCCGTGCTGGCCCTGGCCCCCAGAGGACTACGGCAACAACGTCGGGGCCAACATCTGTCTCGTGCTCGAGTTTGACGAGGCCTGCCTGTATCGAGACAGCACGCCCAACGACACCCACGGGGCGCCGCCAGTCTGGTTGGTCGATCCGCCGCCGCCCTTCCTGCGCTGTGCCACCAACGAATGCTATTGGGTCGATGGACCGCTGGCACGTGCCGAGTACTACCATCGCTTCGGGCGCGACATCGCCGACGCGATCGCCGCCTACTTCAGTCCCGTTTCGGCGCCCTCGATCACGCTACTGGCCAATCACCGGATCGAGGTGCGCTGGACCGAGGGGGTCCTTCAGCAAACCACTCGCCTCGAAGGCGAGGCTACCCAGTGGACCGACGTGGTCGGCGTGGCATCGCCCTGGACCACCGCGCTGTCGAGCGGCGACGTCATGTTCTTCCGCACCAAACGCCCAAGCGATTGAGCTGATCTCTCCTTCCACAGTCCGTCCCGCAGCCGCTCATGCGCGTCCACGTGCGTCAGGCCTGCGGACTGGACTTGACGATCAACCTGGCACGTCAAGAACCATGTTTCCTCTCCGATTCGTGTGATTCGTGTGATTCGTGGTTGGCGCTCGGCGATACCGGCCAACAGTTTGGGGAACCTGTGATGTAACCGGCTGCTATGGGATCGGCAGCCTCTACTGCCGCACCAAGATCGTACGGTACCACAGGAAGGGTGCCGTGTTGGTAATGGTCAGGAGCCCGCTGTGTGGTCCACCCGGCAGGTCGGTCCAAATCGCATCCGGTCTAAGAGACTCGGAGTACTGAACAAAGGTGTCGTACCCGGGCCGTTGCACGACAAAGAGATGCACCGTTGGCGACGAGCCGCTGTAAACGAGGCTCATAACGATCGGCGGTCCCATGACTTCGATGCCCACAGATGCCCAGTCATTGGATGGATTCACATCGGTCGACGGCGTGTCGACATTGCCCATGGCCATGAGGCTGCCATACACGTTCGGGACAACCGTGATGGTCACTGTGGCGCTCGTGCCTCCCCCCAAGTCGCCCAACTCGCAGACCACGACGCCGCCGGCCAGGGTGCATTCGCCCTGACTCGAAGTCGCGCTGACAAACGTCGTGTTTGCCGGCACAGGACTCTTGACCGTGACGCCCCGGGCGACCGAAAGACGCGTGTTCGCCACCCTGAACTCGATCGCAAGGTTGCCGCCGCCGGCGACCGGGTTTGGCACGGCACGCCCGAGAATCAGGACGTCCACCGGCGCAACGACCGTGATCTTGAAGAACTGCGGAGGACTGGTGTCTACGCCGCCATTGGCGGTGCCGCCATCGTCTTGGAGGAGTACGGCCACGGTCGCTTCACCCACAGCGGTGTCGTGGGCTTGATAGGTGAGAGTGCCATCGGCACTGACTGCGGGCTGGACGGCAAAGATGCCTTCGTAGTCATTGTTCACGACAAAGTGGATCTGCTGTGTCGCCTCGTTCGCCGGCCCTGCGCGTATGCCGGTCGCCCAGCCGGCTATCGACTGCGGCCCGGCGCCCTGGGTTGAGACCTGGTTGGGTCCCTTCGTGAAGGCTGGCGCGTCGTTCACCGGCAACACCGTGATGGTGAACGTTTGCGGAGCGCTGGTGTCCACACCGCCGTTCGCCGTCCCGCCGTCGTCTTTCAAGAGCACGGTGACGGTCGCACTCCCGTGCGCATCAGGCGCCGGGGTGAAGCTCAGAGTTCCATCCGCAGAGAGCGTTGGCTCGGCAAAGAACAGGCTGCTGTTGTCGTTGGTGACCTCGAACGTCAGAACCTGAGCCGATTCCTCGGGAGGTCCGGACTGAATGTCAGTCGCCCAAGCTGCAAGGCTCACCGTGCCACTGTCTTCATTGACTGTCTGGTCAGGACCCTTGGTGAATGTGGGCTGGTGGTTAGCGGGGCTCAAGAGATTGAAGGTTGCCGTGACCGACTTTGCGGCGTCCATTGTCACGACACGTTCGGTCTCTCCGGCGCCATCGCCAGTCCAGCCGTCGAACGTCGAGTTGGGGTCCGCTTGAGCCGTAAGCGTCACCAGCGCGCCGGTCGGAAACTCCGCGGAGCAAGTGCCGCCGCAGTCAATGCCCGCGGGCTGACTTGTCACGCGGCCAGTCCCGCTGCCGTTCTTTTCTACGATGAGGGCTGCGTTTGCTGTGGCGGAGAAGGTGATCTGCAGCCACTGGGAGAACTCGGACGTATTGCCCAGCGGATCGGTGGCCGTTGCCGTCACGTAGCGGTCCAAGTAATACAATGAACCGGGATACGGTCTTGACAGCTCGAACTCCGCAACCCCGGTTGAATCCGTCTCGGTTGCGAGGGATTCAAAACTCTCTTCGCCTTGGCCATACCCCGAAGGGTCTCCGCTTTCTCCCACGAAAAACTCGATTGTGAATGCGGTGCCGGGGGCACTATTGAGAGTCCCCCCGATGGTAAGATTCGTATTCGAGTCCCAGGACCTTGTCAGAACTGGATAGTTCTGCAGCAGATTGGCACCGACGTCGCTGTCATTCGCATCGTTGGCGGTCGGTCCTGCGCCGCCCAGGTCAATTCCCAACTCACGGTTGTTTGCGAGGCTGTTGCCTCGCATCGCGTTCCGGTCCCCCGAGTAAATGCGCACGCCAGTTCCACGATTGTCAAATATCTTGTTGGCGGTGAATCTGTTCTGGCTTGCTGAGTTGGTTACAACAATGCCCGAGCCTTCGTTTCCACCAGGATCGAACCCGCCATAGTATCCCCCAATGTCGTTCCCCACGACGACGTTGTTGGTTGAGAGCACACCGTCGATCAC
>Ga0116155_10001993_pt1 | contig 14258 bp, 15 predicted proteins | sample AD_UKC032_MetaG_FD_89890 | JGI IMG/M metagenome (GOLD analysis project Ga0116155, IMG submission 89890) | Active sludge microbial communities of municipal wastewater-treating anaerobic digesters from USA - AD_UKC032_MetaG | ecosystem: Engineered > Bioreactor > Anaerobic > Digestate | place: USA...
ACATTTTAACTTCTTGTTAAGAATTTTATGTTATTGTTAAGCCGGGAGCAACCTGAAAATAAATAATTTCGCAAAAACATAAATAATGAATATAGCACTAATAGGATATGGCAGGATGGGCCATGAAATAGAAGAGATCAGCATAAAAAGAGGTCATACCGTCGGGCTCAGGATCGATATTGATAATAAGGAGGATCTTAATCCTGATAATCTTAAGAATGTTGATGTTGTTATAGAATTCTCCTCTCCCGATTCAGCATTTGAAAATATTTCAAAGTGCCTGGGGATGAAGGTTCCAGTTGTTTCAGGAACCACCGGCTGGATGAAGGATTACGACAGGGCGAAGGAGATCTGTCTGAAGAACGGAACGGCATTTATTCACTCATCAAATTTCAGCATAGGCGTTAACCTGCTCTTCAGGCTTAATTCTGAGCTGGCGGAGCATATGAAGCGTTACAAGGAGTATACTGTTTCAATTGAAGAGATCCACCATACAAAGAAGCTTGATGCACCGAGCGGCACTGCGATAACCCTTGCCGAAGGCATTAAAAAGGGACATCCGGGATACAAAGGCTGGTGTTTTGATAATGATAAAACGGAAAATATGATCCCGATAAAATCTGTACGTGAAGGTTCTGTTCCGGGTACACATATTGTTACATGGGATTCAGATAATGATACAATAAGTCTGAAGCATGAAGCAAAGAACAGGAAAGGCCTTGCACTGGGAGCAGTTGTGGCAGCCGAATACATCCATTCACGTAAAGGAGTCTATACGATGTCCGATGTTCTGGGATTCTGATAATATTTTATACTTTTACCGGCTTAAAAACAATTTAAAATGAATGATTTATTACAGGGAAAGTACATCAGGTTCACAATAGCTGCAGTACTTTACTTACTTCTTGTTATCTGGATAGGCAATTACTGGCTCCTTTTAGGGCTGCCGGTAATATATGATATATATGTTTCCAAAAAGGTGAACTGGTCCTTCTGGAAAAGGAGGGACAGGAAGAACAGTGCTTTTATAGAATGGCTTGATGCTATAATTTTTGCGGTTATTGCCGTTACCCTGATAAATATTTTCCTTTTTCAGAATTATCGTATCCCGACACCATCTATGGAGAAATCTCTTCTTGTAGGAGATCATCTGTTCGTAAGCAAGCTGGCCTATGGCCCCAGGATGCCAAACACACCGATAGCATTTCCTTTTACACAGCATACAATGCCTTTAACCAAAGGTAAATCGTGGTCGGATATCATTTACTGGCCTTATAAACGTCTACTTGGAGTCGGACATGTAAAGCATAACGATCCGATAGTCTTCAATTTTCCGGCCGGTGACACAGTGGTGGTTGAAGATCAGACGACAAGCTATTATGAAATTGTCCGGCGCACTGCCAGGGAACTTCAGGCAAGAGATAATTTCAGTAATCCCCAGCCCCGGCCTGTCTCACAATACATGCCAATGGCACGCAAAGAAATATGGGATAAATATGAGGTTATTTACAGACCGGCAGACAGGCGTGATAATTATGTTAAAAGATGTATAGGACTGCCCGGAGATACATTGACAATTAAATCGGGAGACATTTTCATAAACGGGAAAATTGTCGAAGGGAACGAAACACAGCAGACCACATATATTATAGGAACCAACGGAACTACAATTAATCCGAAAGCATTTGAGAGGCTCGGGATATCCAAAACAGATCAGAATATGCTTTCGGGTTCGGCATATTATCTTCCTCTTACAAAACCAAATGCCGAAACCATTTCAAAATTTACGAATGTGATCAGTGTCACTCCGGTCTTTGCACGGAAGGGTGAATTTGCTCCGCATATTTTTCCTTACGATCCCAAGCTGGCATGGAATGAAGATAATTTCGGACCCTTATGGATACCGGCCAAAGGTGTGACTGTGAAGATCGATACATCAAACCTCAACCTCTATGACAGGATAATTGATGTATATGAGGATAATGACCTTAAAGTTGAGGGCAGCGCTATATATATAAATGGTAAGCCTGCCGACTCATATACATTCAGGATGGATTATTATTTCATGATGGGGGATAATCGTCACAATTCCGCAGATTCACGTTACTGGGGATTTGTCCCGGAGGATCATATAGTAGGTAAGCCAAAGCTTATCTGGCTGTCTTTAAATAAGGAAGGTGAGGGATTGAGGAAGCTGAGGCTTAAAAGGATGTTTATGCGGGTGAGATAGTCCTGCACCTTGCACCCTGCACCCTGCACCCTGCCGACAGTCTTACTTTACCTTTTCAACTATTGCCCTAAAAGCTTCGGGATGATTCATTGCCAGGTCGGCAAGAGTCTTTCTGTTAAGAGCGATACCTTTTTTCTCAAGTTTCCCGATGAATTCCGAGTAGCTCATGTCGTACTGACGTACTCCGGCATTTATCCTCTGGATCCATAGCGAGCGGAATTCACCTTTCTTTTTCCGCCTGTCGCGGTAGGCATAACCCAGACCTTTGTCGAGGGTGTTCTTCGCTACTGTAATAACATTTCTCCTTGAGAGAAAATTTCCTTTTGTCTGTTTGAGAACCTTTTTTCTCCTGGTTCTCGATGCGACTGAATTTACTGATCTTGGCATAACACATTTTTTTGAAAGTCAGCGTTCCTTCATAAAAGGAATCTTATCTGCTGAACGATCGGTTAATACTATAAATAATCAAAGAACAATGCTTAAACAATTATTTGCTGGCCAGCAGGAGTTTTACATTTTTTCTGTCTGCTTTATCAACCTGACCGAAATATGTAAGATTTCTCTTACGTTTTGTTGATTTCTTTGTCAGGATGTGGCTCTTGAATGCATGTTTACGCTTGATCTTCCCTGTTCCGGTAAGCGTGAATCTTTTCTTCGCACCCGGATTTGTCTTCATTTTTGGCATTTCTCTACTACGTATATTAAAACTACTTCTTCTTTTTTGGGGAAAAAGATATGATCATCCTTTTTCCTTCAAGCCTTGGGAGCTGTTCCACTTTCCCATACTCTTCAAGGTCGTTTGCGAACCTGAGCAGAAGGACTTCTCCCTGCTCCTTGAACAGAATGGATCTTCCTTTGAAGAATACATAAGCTCTTACTTTTGCTCCTTCCTCAAGGAATTTTATAGCGTGCCTTAGCTTGAAGTTATAATCATGATCATCAGTGTTCGGACCAAACCTTATCTCTTTAACAACTACCTTTGCAGCTTTCGCTTTGATTTCTTTCTGTTTCTTCTTCTGCTGATACAGAAACTTCTGATAATCAATAACCTTACAAACTGGGGGATCCGCATTCGGAGAGATCTCAACAAGATCAAGTTCCATCCTGTCCGCCAGTCTGAGGGCTTCCTGGATGCTCATCACTTCTGTTTCAATCTCATCACCTACAACCCTGACCACCTTTGCTGTGATCCTGTTGTTAATCTTGTGAGCCGGCTGCGTGACTCTGCCGGGTATTCGTTTTACAGGTCCGGTTATAACTCTTTCCTCCTAACTTTAATTAATACTATGTGAACTTATTCTATAATGCAAGCTCCTTCTTAATCTCGGACTGTATGAAATCAATAAATTCCTCGGTTTTCATACTCCCTTTATCACCTTCGCCCTGTTTGCGGACAGATATTGTTCCACTCTCAATTTCTTTTTCTCCGATTATAAGCAGCCAGGGAATTCTCTTTAATTCATTATCTCTGATCTTCTTACCTATCTTCTCACTCCTGTCGTCAATCAGTGTGCAAATATCGGAATTATTTAGAATTTCCAAAACATTTGTCGCATAATCATTGAATTTATCGCTGATCGGTAAGATGACAGCTTTCTCCGGAGCAAGCCAGAGAGGAAGTTTTCCTGCTGTATTTTCAAGAAGAACTGCCACGAATCTTTCAAGGGAACCGAAGATTGTACGGTGTATCATTACAGGTCTGTGCTTCTGATTGTCACTTCCGTTATATGTAAGATCAAACCTCTCAGGAAGGTTATAATCTACCTGAATTGTACCCAGCTGCCATTTCCGGCCGATTGCATCTTTTACCATGAAGTCCAGTTTTGGACCATAAAATGCCGCTTCTCCGGGAACAACAACGGTTTTCAGGTTTTTTTCTGCTGCTGCTTCTATAATATCACGTTCCGCTTTCTGCCAGTTCTCTTCCGATCCAATGTATTTTTCCTTGTCATTCGGATCCCTTAGTGAGATTTGTGCAGTATAATCATTGAAATTCAGTATTTTAAAAACATACAGGATCAGGTCGATTATGCTTTTGAATTCTTCCCTCAGCTGATCGTGACGGCAGAAATGATGAGCATCATCCTGTGTAAAGCTGCGTACCCTTGTAAGTCCGTGTAGCTCACCGCTCTGTTCATACCTGTAAACAGTCCCGAATTCCGCCATCCTGAGCGGAAGCTCTTTGTAGGAATGCGGGGTTGCATTATAGATCTCACAGTGATGCGGGCAGTTCATGGGTTTGAGCATGAACTGTTCCCCTTCTTCCGGGGTTGAAATGGGTTGGAAAGAACTTGTCCCATATTTCTCAAAATGACCCGATAGCTTGTAAAGATTGACATTCCCTATATGAGGAGTGGTAACTATCTTATATCCTCTCTTCCGGAGAAGTGATGTAAGATAGCTGATCAGGTTCTGTCTGACATCAGAACCTTTTGGCATCCACAAAGGCAATCCCATTCCGACTTTAGGGGAGAAGGTGAACAATTCCAGTTCTTTGCCTATCCGGCGGTGATCCCTTTTTTTCGCTTCTTCAAGGAAAACAAGGTATTCGTTGAGCATCTTCTGATCGGGAAAGGTTATTCCGTAGATCCTTGTAAGCATTTTACGTTTTTCATCTCCTCTCCAGTATGCACCTGCAAGACTTGTAAGCTTTATTGCTTTTATTGGTTCTGTTGAAGGAAGATGCGGCCCCCGGCAAAGATCAACGAAATTGCCATTTGTATAAAGGGAAATGGTACCGTCAACCAGATCATTTATCAGCTCGGTCTTATATTCATCTCCTTTTTTTGTAAAAAGATCCATTGCTTCTTTCTTGCTCACATCCATTCTCTTATATGTCTGGTTCTGTGAGGCAAGCTCCTTCATCTTCTTTTCTATTACCGGAAGATCAGCTTCTGTAATGACCTTTCCGTTTCCCGGATCGACATCATAATAGAAGCCGTTCTCAATGGCAGGGCCGATACCGAACTTAATCCCGGGGTACAGTGACTCAAGTGCTTCAGCCATCAGGTGTGCCGATGAGTGCCAGAAAGCATGCTTCCCATCCTCATCTTCCCATTTGTGAAGCTTCAGTGTCGCATCGGAATTTATGGGTCTTGTAAGATCACGAACTTCACCATTGACAGTTGCAGCATATACGGCTTTAGCCAGCCTCGGACTTATATCTTCGGCAATTTCCAGACTGGTAATACCCTCCTTATATTCTTTTACAGTTCCGTCGGGAAACGTAATTTTAATCATAATCAGTGTTCATTTTTAATGGAGTGCAAAGATAATTATAATTTTTATATTCTCGGGGCTGATATTTACTGCTCAGAAAGTGTTGATAACAATTAAAAAGTATAACTCCACGTGGCCTTAAATCCTTAACAAATTGGTTTACGTTTGTTAACAACTGAAAGGTGGCACATAATTTGAATTGATTATTGCAGATACTAACACAGAAGACAATGAAAAAGATATTTTATCTCTCCCTTATCCTGCCGGTTTTTCTTCTTGCATGCGAAAGGACACCCGAAGCTCATTTTTCAGTAGATAAAATTGAGCCTGAGGTGGGACAGGATGTATATTTTACAAATGAATCCCATAATGCAGTCGAGTTTGAATGGGATTTTGGTGATGGTTTTATTTCCAGCGCAGCCAATCCTGTACATGCCTTTACAGGGACAGGCACCTTCGAAGTTATTCTGACAGTCTATTCAGGATCAGGTCTTTCCGATAAAGCCTCAATTACAATGGATGTTAAAATCCCGACTCTTCTTGAGATTGAAGTAGTTGAATACTATGATGAATATATTGTTCCGGGAGCGAGTGTAAGGCTTTATCCGACACTTCCCGACTGGGAGGATGAGAAGAATATGACATCTGAAGGATATACGGATAATGATGGTTTTGTAGTATTCTCACATCTTGGACCCTATATTCACTATGTTGATGTATGGGAAAAAGACCACAATAACTATACTCTTAAAGATGAAGACATAAATTTCATCCGGACCCCGGAAATTTTACCCAACAGGATCAACAGGTTTACAGCATGGGTAGATTACACGGGCACTACGAAAGGAACAAGGTCATCTGACCGGAAAGCGGTTATCATTAAGCTGGAAAGAAAGGCGGAAAATAAGGTTAATCCGGAGGGTGGTTCCGGAACAGAAGACTGGAAAGAGCTTTATGAAAGAAGTATAAAGGTGAAATAAAATATTCTGATATTTAATTCATTGATGCAATTCATAATGAGTTGCATCTTTTTTTTGTGGTTTATGATTCGTACATCTCGAATGGGCATATTTTGAAATAATTCTTTATCTGCCCGGATAAGCTATAATCCCGTTGTATTTATTGTAACCTTTTTCTGTCATGACAGACATCTGCGGATTGGTCTTACCGATCATTGTGGCACATCCGGTATCACCGTTTTTATTGATGGCAACAAATTTTTCGCTCGGAAAGAAATCCGGATTAACCTTTTTATACCTGTCAACTATCATTTTAAGGGCATCCTCACATGCCTGCTGTGGAGTTCTTCCATCCTTCATTCTCATCACCATATAGTATGATGCACAGGATTTGATAACATCTTCGCCGCGTCCGGTGGCCCCGGCAGCTCCCACTTCATTATCGACGTACAGGCCGGCGCCTATTATCGGTGAATCACCCACACGGCCGTTGAGCTTGAAACTGAGCCCGCTCGTTGTTGTACAGCCGGCTATATCACCGTTCTTGTCAATTGCCAGAACATTAGTCGTTCCATAATGATGCTCGATATCGGGAAAATCCTGCCACCATGATTCCAGCTTCTGCAGGTTCTGCAGGTGTTCAGGTGCTCCCCAGTCATCAGTTTTACTCATCTCTTCCTTCCACCTGAGCCAGATCTTACGCGCTTTTTCTGTAAGAAGATTTTCTTCCTGAAAGCCCCATGCTTTGGCAAATTCCAGGGCTCCTGCACCGACAAGCAGTACATGATCGGTCCGTTGCATCACAAGTTTTGCCACAGAAGCGGGTGTTTTTATGTTCTCAAGACAGGCTACAGCACCCGCGGAATATGTCTTTCCATCCATAAAGGAAGCATCGAGCTGAACAACTCCTCTCTCATTCGGCAGCCCTCCGTAACCGACACTTGTATCTTCGGGATCAACCTCAATTACATTCGCAGCTTTTTCAACTGCATCAACCGCATTGCCTCCATCCATCAGAATTTTCCAGCCTGCTTCCATCGCCTTCCGGCCGGTCTCATTTGTATGACTGGTTATGATAAGAGGCCTTATTCCGGTAGTCTTTTGTTGTATTCCAAATCCCTTTACAGAGGGAAGTATCAGAGCTCCGGCGCTGATGCCGATAGTCTCGTTGACAAACTTGCGTCGTGAAATGGAATTCTTCATATCTGAATTTTTAGAATATCTGTTCGTTGAGCCATCCGGGACGGTTGGTTGTAATTCCTTTTACACCAAGCGATATTAATCTTTTTGCCTCGGCAGGATCATCCACGGTCCATGAATAAACCTCTAGCTTATGTTCTGAGGCTTTTTTAAATACCTCCTCATTAATTATATTCCATGAAAGACTTATGCCATCAAGACCGGCAGGCCCCACCTGACTGAATGTTTTGTCGAGAAGCGCGGCATTGCTGCAGAGCCAGTAGCATGAATTTGAAGGGAATGTCTTTTTCGTATCAGCTATAGTTTTAAAGTCGAAACAAATAAATGTAAAGACAATTTTTTTCTGATACTTCCTGACCACTTTTTCGAGATATGGGAGTATTTCGCTTTTACATTTAATTTCTACCACCAGTTCTTTTCCCGAGGGTACGGTTTTTATGATTTCACTCAGCAGGGGTAATTTCTCTCCTTTGTACTTTTCATCCTTGAATGATCCTGCGTCGAGCTTTCTCAGAGTCTTTGAATCTGTTTCAGCAACCTTGTAATCCTGTCCGGTTGTCCTTTTTGTATTTGAATCATGAATGCAAATTATCTTATTATCTTTTGTGAGATAAATATCAACTTCCACTGCATCAGCTCCTTTCTCCCATGCCAGGTTGGCAGAGGCGACCGTATTTTCCGGAGCCAGCCAAGAAGCGCCCCGGTGGCCTATAATCTTAACCTGTGGAAATGCCGTGATACCTGTAGTAAACATCATCATTAAAAAAATTAGTTGTCTCATATCATTATCTTTTATTTATCAGCGCTTTATCAAGTTCATTTTTTATGATCCCGGTCCATAATCTGTAGCCGTCGGTATTCAGATGAAGCTTATCAGCAACAAAAAGCTCGTCTTTTGGCAATCCCTGTTCGTTTAGAAATGCATAATCAGTCCTTATAAAATAGAGATTATTTCCTCTTTCACAGGTTTGTCTGATAAGCTCATTGGCTTCCCTGATCTCTGGCCATACCTTCCACCTTGATGATGTAGGCGTTACCTGGATCCAGAAAACCGGAGCACCAGGGTGACTTTTCCTGAAAGTTTTTACTACATTCAGGAAAAGCTTATTGACCTCCTCAGGGCTTTTATCTTTGTCGCTTCCGGTGATATCATTTGCTATGAAAAGTACAAGAGCTCTTCCGGGTAACGGAGTAAAAATTTCTTCTGCATAAACGGCAAAATCGCTGAGCTTTGCGCCACCATAACCCCTCTGAATAACATTATATGGTTTCATATCTTCTGCCAGGGTTTTCCAGAGCCTGATACTTGAACTTCCTGCAAAAATGACTGCATCCCTGGAATACTGCTCTGTATTGCCTGAAGTTATGAGTTTCTCAATTTCAGGTTCCCAGGCTTTTACTTCGGGAAGATCCTGATACAGTTTTAAAGGTGAACAGGATAAAAGAAGCAGAAAAAAAACAGGTAAAATATACCCTGTTATTTTAGAGGTCTTCTTACGAATAATATTTCCGACTGAAAGCATTGAAATGAGATTTTAATGTGACAAATTAAAAATTTCATTAATAGTATAAAAAATATTTTGTTTATTGGCTTCCGAGCTTATTTTTTTGAATTAAAAATTACATACTTCCTGATGGGGGGAGTACAGGTCCAAATGATAATACTCAACCTCAGCCTCGACCTCAGCCTCAACCTCAACCTCAACCTCAAGTACTTAGTTGGCACTTGGCAAAGGGCAGTTGGCAAAAGGTTGGTATAATCTCAACCTTACAGTTCATCCGAAAAGACAGCAGGCGCAAGATTCCTGAGGTTATACCTCGACGCCATCGCCTCACCATAGGCTCCTGCTGATCTTATAGCAATAATATCTCCGCGTTTTGTTTCAGGCAGTACAATGAATTTGGCAAAGGTGTCCGATGATTCACAAACAGGACCAACAACATCATATCGGACTGGTTCTCCATTACTTGTCAGATTTTCGATTTTATGATGAGCCTGATAAAGCGCCGGACGTATAAGATCGGTCATTCCGGCATCAATGACAGCAAAATTTGTATTGCTTCCTTTCTTAATGTAAAGAACTTTTGATATGAGAGTGCCACATTGCCCGACAATCGATCTGCCCGGTTCCGCATGGATCTCCTGACCGGGTTTCAGATCAATAAATTCCCTCAATAATGAAAAATACTCCCCGAATACAGGAGATTTTTCAGGATCATCATAATCAATCCCCAGTCCGCCTCCGACATTTATCACTTTCAACTCTGCATTCTTCGAGGAAAACCATTCCTGCAATTCGTTTATATGAGTACATAAAGTTTTAAATACCGATAACCTCGTGATCTGAGAACCTACATGGAAATGAATGCCGATCAGTTTCAGATTATCAAGGGAATTAAGTCTGTTCAATACTGCTTCCAGATCCCAGGTATTTATTCCGAATTTGCTTTCTGCAATACCTGTGGTAATGTATTTATGGGTATGGGCATCAATAAGAGGATTTATTCTTAGGGCAACTCTGACGGTCTTCTTTTCCTTAACCGCGAATTCATTTATTACCTCCATTTCGGGTATCGATTCGCAGTTAAAGCAGAAGATACCTGCTTTGATCGCATTGATTATTTCAAGATCCGATTTTCCGACACCGGCAAAAACAATTTCTGCAGGATTGAAACCTGCTTTTATTGCGGCATCGATTTCATTCCAGCTTACGCAGTCTGCTCCAAATCCATAGGATGATATGATCCTGAGGATCCTTTCATTATGGTTTGCTTTGACCGCATAGTGCAGTCTGAATCCGTGACGTACAGATTCTTCCTTAAGATTATCCAGGGTATTCTTCAGCAGTTTTACATCATAATAGTAAAACGGTGTGGGTATATCCCTGAATTTTTCAATCGTATTAGTGTCAAACATTATTTCCGGGGAAAGAGGTATTTACTAAGGAGCCTCAGGGCTTCTATCTTTTTCTCAGTATCAATAAGTATTGAAAGGCTTATATTGCTGCTTCCGTAAGAGATCATTTTAAGGGGGATTGTATTCAGAGCCTCGAAGATCTCTGGTGCTGATCCTGTCCGTTGTATCCTGAAGTCACCAACTATGCATATAATAGTCTGATCCTTTTCAACTTCCACTGAACCGAGTTCTCTCAGGTCAGCTGCTATCTCATTAATATGCTGGGGATTATCAATAGTAATTGATACGGCAACCTCCGAAGTTGTTATCATATCGATCGGAGTTTTATATGCTTCGAATATTTCGAATACTTTCCGGAGGAATCCGTAAGCCATGAGCATCCTGTCCGATCTGATCCTGAGTACGGAGATACCGTCTTTTGCAGCAACAGCTTTATAATCCATCAGCTCGCTGTTCGAGGTAATAAGGGTACCTTCATCATCCGGCTCCATAGTATTTTTTAGTCTTACAGGTATGTTGTTGATCCTTGCAGGATTGACGCTTGATGGATGAAGGATTTTCGCGCCGAAATAAGCAAGTTCAGCAGCTTCATCAAAGGATAGTTCGCGGATCACTTTCGTATTCTCAACAAAACGCGGGTCGTTGTTGTGCAATCCGCTTATATCGGTCCATATCTGAATTTCCCTGACTTTCAGAACCGCACCGATGATTGAAGCTGAATAGTCACTTCCTCCGCGTTTGAGGTTATCCATTTCTCCGATTGCATTTCTGCAGATAAAACCCTGGGTAATCAGAATGCTTTTTGAATCATGTTTCCGGAGCTCTCTTCTGAGATTCTCTTCAATATAGTAATAATCAGGCTCACCGTCCTTATCTATTCTCATGAAATTGAGTGCAGGCATCAGTATCGATTTTATGCCTCTCTCCAGTAGCATATTGTGCACCAGTGCTGTGGAAATGAGCTCACCTTCCCCTACAATAGCTTTATCCTGTACTTTTGTAAAAGCTCTCGTAGTGAAGTTGCATATATAACCGAAATGAGAATTGATCAGTTCATGCCCGGTCTTCCTGTACTGCTCTGATTCATAAAGATTATCAACGACACCGTGATATTTTTCCCTGAGGAGTTCTATTTTTTCAGTTGCCCCGGTAATGTTACCGGCATAAAGAAGGTTATTGATCTCGACAAGACTGTTGGTTGTTCCCGACATTGCGGACAGGACAACTATCTTCCTTTCATTATCGGTGATAAGCGGGATAAGGGATTTCATTCTTTCGGGACTGCCCACTGATGTCCCGCCGAATTTCATGATTTTTACAATGCTCATTCTTTGGCTGGTTTATAAAAAAACCTGCACTTAATGCAGGCCGGTAAAATCTTCAGAATAAAAAACGCTTAAAACATATGTTCCAGTCCTGCTTTCCGTTATGGAATCCGGTTTTAAGAGATTTTCTATCTGTTTATACATATATTTATTATCAGTTTGCAAAAATATACTTTTCTGTAATTCACGATTACTTGTTTATAAATTTTTTGTTATTTTTGTCCGCGCGATTATAAGCGCAGAGCGCAGAGCTAAGAGCGCAGGGCAAAAAGTTTAGAATTTCTTCTTGCTCTTAGCCCTTCGCCCTGAGCTCTGAGCCAAAAGGCCCAGATGGCGAAATTGGTAGACGCGCTAGTTTCAGGGACTAGTGTCAGCGATGATGTGCAGGTTCGAGTCCTGTTCTGGGCACGCAGAAGGTTTTGCGGCTTTAAGGCATGGCGGTAATAAGGCTTAGAAACCGCAAATATTTGAAGTTCTTTAAATAATAACTAATGACCTGGGAGTTACAAGCCTTAACGCTTTAATGCCTTAACGCCTTTAACCCCTTTGTCCGCCCAGATGGTGAAATTGGTAGACACGCCAGCTTGAGGGGCTGGTGCCGGCAACGGTGTGCAAGTTCGAGTCTTGTTCTGGGCACCAAGGAGTTAGAGAGATTCTGACTCCTTTTTTATTTCACATTTGCACACCATTTGCATACTGCTCGTATAGTACCATACTCTGAAATAAAATTGAATAAGGATATATTGCAGCCTGGCAACAAATATTTATTTTCAATCTCAAAAGCGTACTTTAAAATAATAGTTGTATAAAATCTTGGCTATTAAGGAAATTGCTGCAATTTCAATATCTTATTTTATTTGACATACAATTGCACATACATAAATCATTTTAAGGGGCTATTTATAATAAAAGGCAGCCCCTATCAACTGTCTGCATTTCCATCTGGCTGGAGGACTGTCTGATAAAAGTGGGGCTATCTCAATCCAAAGGTAATAAAAAGCCCCCGGGATACGAGGGCTCAATCTGTCAGGATACCTTGTCTTATTTTTTTTCTCCTGCACATATAGTGCGACCGTTTACCCATATGTCGTTAATCCAATCATATGAAGATGTGCCTATATAATGCGACCCATAATTCCCTATAAGATTATAATGCCAGGTCACAATCCCATTCAATTCATCTCCCTTATCACTTTCACTTAATTTAAATTGCTCATATGGGGGGTTTGTACTATGTACGTCGACCTCAAAGCCGTGTTGCCTGTTCCAGACAGCAACTCCCTTTTCCCATTTGTACACAACATGCCAGGTTGCAGTACCTTCTAAATTATCTACAACCTCCCCATTGCAGACAATAGGTTGCCAGTAAACATTTGAGATAAGATAGGAAACTGTTCCAGTCTCTTTTCCATTACTGGGTGGCGGAATCTGTGCAGAAAGTTGAGTAAATCCAATGCCTAAAAGAAGGCATAACATAATTAATGCCTTTGTTTTCATAGCTAAACTGTTTTAGTAAATACTAAGTCTTTATACAAATTACGATCATACTTTAGAAACTCAGTGTTCTATTTGTCCCAAAAATTGTTCTCCGTGTGCCAAAATCACATTTATTCAGTTTCTTAAACAAAGTTCGCCTATAGTAAAAGCGATGTCAATATTTTAGTCAAAAAAAAAGGCAGTTTGGTCACAAATATTTTTTGCTAATCGTCCCAAAGATTGTTCTCTGTGTGCCAAAATGGAGAATTTGTGACAAAAAGGGCTGTCATTTCTGACAACCCCTCCGCTTAAATGAAACCAAAAAACAAAATGGATGAAAGAAAAAGGCTTATCCTAAATGCCATCTTTGGGGTACGTGCCTCCTTACATTAAGGGATGTTTGAAAATAGTACCGGACACAATCAATCAGGTGATCAAAGGCTGCAATCGGCACACCGGCTTTTTTGTCGCTCCATATATAGTTGTTCAGTTCCTTCGTGAGATTATGGCTGGTTTCGGTTACTATTATCTCATAATCCTGCATCATTTTCAATGCCTCTGGCACAGTCCAGCGGGCCTTGTTGACCGGCTGAATATTGAAATACCTTTTGAGTTCGTTGATCATCCTGGCGTCTGCACAGTCGGCAATGATCAAATCATTCCGATTGACATGAGTGCCGACCAGCTGCCGCAACTGATCTGCTGAATTGCCTTCTTTATAGATCTTCTCGTCACAGTAGATTATTTTACGATTGCGGTCGATCGCGACCTTGACCATAGCATCAGGGTCGTTAAAACCGAAATCCAGGCCGTAACCATAGGGAAGCGAGGTATCAAATTCGCCGTATCTCCAATTTGGAAGGATCGCACCGGCCAGACTCCCCAGCATGCCTAATCCATAAACCTGAAACCACATAGGATCTTTGTCGCGT
>Ga0116155_10002002_pt1 | contig 14193 bp, 14 predicted proteins | sample AD_UKC032_MetaG_FD_89890 | JGI IMG/M metagenome (GOLD analysis project Ga0116155, IMG submission 89890) | Active sludge microbial communities of municipal wastewater-treating anaerobic digesters from USA - AD_UKC032_MetaG | ecosystem: Engineered > Bioreactor > Anaerobic > Digestate | place: USA...
AAGGCGGCGAAGGTCGAGCTGGACCGAAAGATGCTCGCCGAGTTGGCGGCAACGGACGCCCCAACGTTCGCCGAGTTGATCAAAGCGGCCAAGACCGGCCTGCAAGCCAAGACGAACGGCTGAGCGAGGATCGGCGACTCGTCCTGAGCCAGAGGTTCGTTCGCGAACTCATGTGCCGAGGCAATCGCGTTTGCTGATTCCTTCTTTCGAGCGGGTCCTCACGCACTCACCCCAACGCATGCCAGGCTTCGTCGACCAAATTGAGCCGATGCTCGAGACGGCGCTGTCGGAGTTGCGCGCGGCGCGGGACCTGGCCGTGCTGGATCAGACGCGCACGGCCTACCTCGGCGCAAACGGGCGCTTCACCGCGCTGATGAAGCAACTGGGATCGCTGCCTAAAGAGGAGCGCCCGGACGCCGGCAAGCGGATCAACACCGCCAAAGGCATGCTCGATGCGACGCTCGCGGCGCGCCGACAGGAACTGGAATTGGCGTCGGCGTTGCCGACCGAGCCGACCGATTTCACGCTGCCCGGACGCCGCCGTCCGCTGGGTCGGTTGCACCCGCTCACCCAGGTGACTGAGGAGATTGTCCGGAGCTTTCGCAAGCTCGGTTTCGCCGTGGCCGATGGGCCGGAGGTCGAAGACGAGTACCACTGCTTCGACGCCTTGAATACCCCGGCAGACCACCCGGCACGGGACACCCAGGATACGTTCTACCTCTCCGGCGCGCGCGCGGCGGGAGCGAAGGGCGCGGATGCGGATCGACCGGCGGCGAAGTGGCTCCTGCGCACGCATACATCCTCGGTCCAAATCCGCGTGATGGCCAAGCAGCCGCCGCCGGTGCGCATCATCGTGCCGGGGCGGGTGTACCGACGCGACAATGCGGATGCAACCCACAATCCGACCTTTCACCAGGTCGAGGGATTGTACGTGGATCGGGGGGTGGCCGTCTCCGATTTGAAGGGGACGGTCGAGTTCGTGTTTCGGGAACTGATGGGTCCGGAAACGCGCATCCGCTTTCGCCCGCACTACTTCAGCTATACGGAGCCGAGTTTCGAAATCGACTTCTCGAGCCCGTTGACGCGCAAGATGGGCAAGGAATGGCTCGAGATCGCCGGATGCGGCATGGTCCATCCCCAGGTGTTCGAGAACGTTGGATATGATCCCGAGATCTGGACCGGGTGGGCGTTCGGCTTCGGCATCGAGCGCATCGCCATGATCCGCTACGGGATCGACGACATCCGGCTGTTCTACGAGAACGACCTGCGTTTCCTCAGGCAGTTCTAGAAAAGCGGGTTGATCAGGATGCCGATCACGCTCAGCGGACCCTGGTCTTCGAGGGATTCGGTGGCTTTGTCCAGCTTCTGGAGAGTCAGCTTGGCGTTGTCGATCAACGCCTCGTCGTTGACCAGTTTGCCCACCGACCCCTGCCCGTGGTTGACCTTCTGAAGCACTTCCTTCAGGTGAGTCGCCGCCTCCGTCACCTCCTGATAGAGCCGCTCCTCGCTGATCAATCGGCCCACCGTTCCCTTCCCTGCGCGGACGTCGGCGACAATGGTCTTGGCTTCCGCCACCAGGCCCCGCGCATCGTCGGAGGTCGAGTTGAGATTGGTCACCGTGCTCAGGGCCGACTCGTACAGGGCGTCCTCGTTGATCAGACGCCCGATCGTGCCCTGGCCCGAGTTGATGCGGGCGGCCACCGCCTGGATATTGGTGAGGATCCCGGTGACCCGGGGACCTTCCTCCGTGATGAAATCCCGGAACGGCATCACCAGCTCGTCGAGCTTCAGGTCGGTGAAATTCGCCGTGATCTTCTTGATGTCGCCGGCCACGCCATCGAGCTTGGACATCAGGGCGCTGATGTCAGCCTGCTCATCGGTGGCGATCTCCTGGTCCGGCAGGGTGATGATCTCGCCATTCTCGGTGCCAAAATCGAGCGACACGTAGTTCTGCCCCATCAGACCGGAGAATCGGATGGCGGCGCGGGTGTCGGTGCGCACCGTCGCCTTGGGCTCGAGAATCTTCATCTGCACCAATACCATCGAATCGGCGAACTGGATGTCCTCGACCCGGCCGATCGGCTTGCCGGCCATCTTGACCGGATCGCCCTTCTTGAGCTCCTGGATGTTCTTGAACCGGGCGTTCAATCGCAGGCCGCCCCGGAGAAAATCGAGGCCGCCCACCATCTCGAGGAGGATCATGCCCGCGACCATGGCGAGCGCGAAAAGAAAGCCCACGCGCGTTTCGAGTGTGTTCTTCATGGGGTGATTGATTCGGGATTGAAGCGGAAATCCGCCTGCAGGAAGCGCTGGACCAGCGGATGGGGATCCGCCTTGACCTGGTCCGGCGGCCCGAGGGCGATCAGCTCGCCCTCGTGCATGAGCGCGATCCGGTCCGCAATGCCGAACGCCAGGTCGCGGTCGTGCGTCACCACAATCGATGTGACGTGAATGCGCTGGTTGAGCCGCAGGATCTCGGCGCCGATCGTCACGGCGATGAGCGGATCCAGTTCGCTGGTCGGCTCGTCGTAAAGGATGAGTTGGGGCTCGATCACAAGAGCCCGCGCGATCGAGACCCGCTTCTTCATGCCGCCCGACAGCTCGCTCGGCAGCTTGTTCTCGATCCCCTTGAGCCCGACCAGGGCCAGTTTCTCGGCGACAATCTGCGCGATGGTCTCGGGCGGATGCAATCGGTGCTCGCTCAGGTAAAGGCCGACGTTGTCGGCCACGGAGAGGGAATTGAGCAATGCGCCGGACTGAAACACCATGGCCAGGCGATACCGATCCACCACGCCCGGCGAATGAATCGGTTGTCCTTCAATCAGAATCTCGCCCCGGTCCGGGACCTCGAGCCCGATGAGGTGCTTGAGCAGCACGGTCTTGCCGCTGCCGCTCGGCCCCATCAGCACGAACACCTCGCCGCGCTCCACCTGGAAGTCGATCCCTTTGAGCACGAGCTGACCGGCGTAGCTCTTGCACACGTCGCGTGCCTGAAGGCTCACCCCCTGTTGTGCCGTGGCGTTCATCGGTCCAGGTGCATCAGCAATCGCGTCAGAAAGTAATCCAGGATCAGGATCAGGATGATCGAATTGGCAACGGCCTTGGTCACGGAGCGCCCAATGCCCCGCGGCCCGCCGATGGTGTGCAGGCCCTGATGGCACGAGACCAGTCCGATCACGACGGCAAATGCCGCGCTCTTGAACAGGCCGTTCACAAGGTCGATCAGGTCAATCCCGTCCCGGAGGCTGTTGAAATAGCCCTCGTAGGAAATCGCAATCTGGTAATTGGACACCGATACCACGGCCCCCCCCAGCCACCCGACCAGGATCGAGAACACAACCAGCACCGGCAGCGCAAAGCTGATCGCCACCAGCCGCGGCAACACCAGGTATTGGATCGGATTGATGTTCATCGTCCGCAGCGCGTCGATCTCCTGGTACACGGTCATCGACCCCAGCTCCGCCGCCATCGATGACCCGATGCGTCCGGCGATCAGCATGGCCATCATGGCGGGAGCCAATTCCCGGCACATCGAAAGGCCGACGATCTGGCCGATGAAGTTGGTCAGGCCGCGCTCGGCCAGCACCGGACCGGTCTGGAGCGCGAGCACCCCCCCGATGAAGAACGAGAGCAGGCAGGCCATCAACAGGCTCGCGTTCCCAATCTCGAACAACTGGTCGAACACCTTGCGCCGCTGGCGCCACGTCATGGGCAGAGCCCACGCCGTGCGCCACAGCAGCATCAGCATTTCACCGAAGTTCTGGAACATGATCTCTCGTCGCCCCCCGCGCCGGCTTGCCGCCGAACAGGCCCAGCCAGCGCCATCGCGCGCCCGCAGGCCCGGCTTCATACCGAATCATGCCGAAGAGGAGCGAGCATTTTTTGACGCCCGGAGCCGCTTCCGAGCGGTACAGATTCCAGAGCAAGGAACGGCTGCGCGCACCGGTCCGCGCGTTTTTCTCCGAGCGCCACAACGACCAGAGAGGCGACCAGTTCCGCGTGACGCTCGGGTTCGAGGACAGGATCGCCTCGATCGGCGCAAAGACCTGGAATCGTTCGTTGCCCTCGAAATCGCGCCGGGACGCAAACAGCGGCCAAATGTCCGTCCGCCGCCTGGTCCGGTCAGTCGCCCGCTGCCGCTCCGCGATGTCCGTGTAAAGGAAGAAACCGACGCGTGTCAGATCGCGTTCGAGCGCCTGCGTGCGCGTGTGTCTCTCCCAAAGAATCGGCCAGAGGTACCAGGTGGTCTCCCCCTCCCGATACCGGCTGTGGGAATAGAGCGGAAAGACACGATCGGTCGTCTTGCCTTCCCCGCGCGCGAACACGATCAACGGCCAGGGAAACCCGACTTGCCGATAGCCCTCGGCATGGGCGTCGACGAATGTCGGACCCAGCGGCCAAAGATAGGTGCGCGTCTCCTTGGCAGGCGACAACTGCAGACTGTAGAACGGCAGCAGGACCCGCTGGCGCATCGCGTTCGTCGAGCCGATGTCAATGGTATTGCGGAAGAAGAGCGGCCACAGCACAAACAGCGCCTCGCGCCCCCAAAGCGTCTCGACACCGCCCAGGCTGTTCGTGCGCCACGTGGTCTCCTTGCGCTCCTGTCCGATCAATGGCCAAAACTGCCAACCCCGCAGCCCGTCACCGTGTCGCCGATGAAACAGGGGCACCAGGTAATTGTCGGTCACCACGTCCTTCTTCCGGCTCTGGGCGTAAAGCGGCCAGAGCACCACCCGCCACTCGTCCCGAAACAAACGCTGTTGCGTATGGCCGTAGAATGGAAACACGGCGCTATAGTCCCGCGCCGGATCTCCGGAGCGCCGGAAAAAAATCAGCGGGAACAGGCTGAATCCCCGTGATTCCGTCCCATCCTGCGACCGGCCGGCCCCAAAACTCAGCAATTGCGCCACTTGCAGCCGCGATTCCACCCCGTAGCGATCATAGGTCATGATCGGGTAGAGAAAGTCCCAGGACAACGCCGCGACGCCGGGACGCCGAAGACTCGAGAAAAGCGGCGGCAAGGCCAGGGTCGTGGCGGCTTCCTGGACAGGTGTCGGCTCCTCAGGAAAGTCGAGGACACCGAGTTCTTCAGGCCATTCCTCCCACACGTCCTGGCGATAATAAAAAGGCCCCAGCGCTTCCGTGCGCTCGCCCGGTTCGAGCGTAAGCCGAAAACGATGATAGAACGGCCCCCACGCCGCGTCCTCCGCTTGCGCCCCACCACAGACAAGGCCGCCGCCGTCGCATCCGGCCAACAGCAGCGCCAACACCACGCATCTCATGGGAACAAAGCAACGCACCGTGCACCAGCATGAGAGCCGACGCCCCGCACCGTCAAGTTTAGTCGAGCCGGATTTCCCAGATGGTCGGGCCTTCGTTGGCTTCGCGGATGTTCAACCGCACCTCGCGCGCGCTGACCGGTTCAAACGATCGGGTGAAGTTCTCCCCCAACTGCGTGCCTGCGAATATGGTCTTCCAGTCGCTGCCCGCCTTGTATTGCAGCTCGAATCGCTCGACGCGTCCGGGATACGCCTCGCGGATGCGCACACGATGAAAGGTCCTGGGCCGGCCGAAATCGCGCGCGACCCAGGCGATCTTCGTCCCGGCATCGGTCGCCCATCGCGTGTGGTCGTCGTCGTCGAAAGCGCTCTCGGCGCCATATTCCGCCATGTTCTGATAAACCGTCGACGCGCTGGCCCGGATTGCCGACGGCAGGCTCAACGGCGCGATGTCCAGCGCCGCCCCCTCCAATTCGAGCCGGACAATGGTGTCGATGTCGGACCGATCCTCCGGCGCAACGGCGAAGGAAACCCCGTCGGACGTCTGCGTCACGCGGACGCGGCCTCCTGTCAGGAGCGTGCTGCCGATGATCTTCATCGGCAGATTGGGCACGGTGATTGTGTCCGACTCCCAGCGCAGGATGTGAACGAACACCTCGCGCCCCCGCCGGGTGCTGGCGAGCGCCTTCGACGGCTTCCACGGACCGCCGCGCGTTCCGTAGATGGTCTGGCCGTGCCGGGCCAGCCACGCCCCCATCTCGCGAAGCCGCTCGACCTGACGCGGCTCGATCCGGCCGTCGGGCATCGGCCCCACATTGAACAACAGGTTGCCATCCCCACCCGCGCACAACACAAGCGTCTGGAGGCATTCCTTGAGCGATTTCATGCTGTCGTTCGGCTTCCACGCCCACTGCTGGCATATGGTCATGCAGGTCTCCCAGGGCCGGTCCATCTGGAATGCGCCGACCCGCTGCTCGGGTGTGTCGTAATCGCCGGGCGCGCCGCTCCGGTTGTTGACGATGATGTCCGGCTGAAGCGATCGGGCCAAGTCGATCAACCCCTGCCCCCGCCGGCGGTCGAACTCCTGCGGAACGTCAAACCACATGATCAGGAGCGGACCGTAGTTTCGGATCAGTTCGGTCATTTGGCTGCGCAGATACGTCTCGTACCGGTCGAGGTTCGGATTCGGCTTGCGTGTCTGCCCGCCGGGACTGCCCAGCGGGAAGTCCGGGTGATGCCAGTCGCACACCGAATGATACGTGCCGAACGCCAACCCGCGCTGCCGACATGCCTGCGCCAGTTCCTTGACGACGTCCCGGCCGAATGGCGACTGCATGATGTTAAAATCCGTCTGCTTCGTGTCCCACATGCAGAAGCCGTCGTGATGCTTCGTCGTGAACACGACGTACTTCATGCCCGCCTCCGCCGCCACCCGCATCCATTCCTCGGCGTTGAACTCGACTGGATTAAAGCTCTTGTGGAGCCGGTCATACTCCTCGATCGGAATCTGAGCGCCGCGCGACCAGCCAATCTCCGTTCCCTTCAGGCTGACGGGCCCCCAGTGGATGAACATGCCGAATCGCGCCGCGCGCCACCATTCGAGCCGCGCAAGGTGAGGAGGTTCTGCCTCCGCACTCGAACCCCCGGCGGGGACGTCCGCCGCTTCCACGGCCACGCCCACAAGCAGGAGGGGCACCGCCCAGTTCAAACGCCGCATCATGGTTTTCATGCAGTCGGTCTTCATATGTGGGGATGTGTTCGACGGCACATTGGGCCGCAACAGGAACGTGATGCAACCGTTTTCCAACACCGCTTCCCAACACCCGCGCCTCACGCTGCCCGTTCGTAGAGGCGATACCGTTTGTAGACCTTTGCCCCGAACAACTCGATGACACGCCGCATCTTGACGTTGTCCTCGAGCACCCAGGAGGCCTCGGCGGATGTGAACCCGAGACGAAATCCGGTCTTCAAGCCTTCCGACAGCATCACGGACTCGAGGCCGCGTCCGCGGTAGGCCTCTTTCACGCCCAACGTGATCACCCGACACTGTTCGGGCACCTTCTGACCGAACAGATAGGGGATGAAACCAAAGAGCTTCGGCGTCAGCAAACGGCCCTCGAGGGGCTTCAACGCCTCGTTGAAATCCGGCACCGCCAGCAGAAACCCGACCGGCTCGGTCGGGCTCTCGACCAATTGAACCAACCCTTCCACCAGCAGCGGCTTGAGCCGCGCCGCCAGAAAATCGACCTCGGCATCCGTCATCGGCGTGAACCCCCAGTTGTGTTCCCACGCCGCGTTGTAGATCTGCTTCACCTTGCCCAGGTCGGCTTCCAGGCCCTTCCTGGTCACGGCACGAAACGCAAGCTCCGGATTCCGCTCGCGGCACTTGTTGGCGAGCCGGTTGAGCCGATCGAGTGGGCTCTTCGAGATGTCGATGAAGTAGGCCAGAAGGTCCTTGGCCTTCTGGAAACCCAGCCCGCCCAGCAACTCCGGGTAATACCGCGGATTGTAGGGCATCATGAAGACCGGATCCATGTCGAACCCCTCGACCAGCAAACCGCACTCGTCGTTGCTCGTCGGGTTCATCGGACCCAGGAGACGCGTCAGCCCCTTGGATCGCCCCCACGCGCCCACCGCATCGAGAAGGCCCGCCGCCACGGCGGGATCGTCAGCCGACTCGAAGAATCCAAAGAACACCGTCCGCGCGGTCTCGACCCGGTTGAAGTGATGATCGATGATCCCGGCGATTCGGCCCACGTCACGCCCCCCCCGCTCTGCCACCCAAAGCTGCGCCTCCGCATGCTCGAACAGCGGGTTGGCGTCCGTGAAGACCTTCTTCAGATCAAACAACAAAGGCGGCACCCAGTGAGGATCGCCGTTGTAGATCCCGTACGAAACCCGCAAGAAACGATCCAGATCACGCGAACGACGCTCCAACGAAACGATGGCCAGGCTCATGAGCAGATATCCTTATCCGGTCTGTCCTTCGGACGGCACGCCGCCCACAACCGGAATGCTACATCGAAACGGTCCGGAGACGCAACGTCACACGCGCCGGATTGGCTGTCCGGTGCATCGGGTTGTTGTCGCTGTTTCGTCGCCCGGTGCGGCACCGGGCCTGCCCCCGCTGTAGGCCGCGTGCCCCCACGCGGCGCGAACTCGATTCCCACCGACAACCTCCAGATGCACTGTTGGATGTCGCATTGGCTGTTGGAATTGGCTTGCCAAGGACGCGCAAGCGTCGTTAAGTCCCACGCTTCGCGGATGCCAGTGTAGCTCAGTGGCAGAGCAACGGTTTCGTAAACCGTAGGTCGTCGGTTCGACCCCGACCACTGGCTCCAATTCATAGTAAAGCACTTACAAAGAATCCAGGGGCCTGGTTTCGAATCCCTGCTTGACTTTTCATGACACTTTCATGACGTTTTCGCCGTGAAAGTGAAGTTCCCGATCGTGGTTCGGGCCGGATCCGTTGGGGTCAAAATCTACCGGACGGAAAGCCGCGGCTACCCTTTGTTCCAAGTCGCTGATTTCTCCGACGGCCGGCGGCGGCTCCGGGGCTTTGCCGACCTGGCCGACGCCAAGGCCGAGGCCGGGCGCATCGCGAACCGACTGGCAGCGGGCGATGTCGTCGCCGCTGGCCTGGGAGCCAAGGAGCGAGCGTCACTCAGTCGCGCGCTGGAATTGTTGAAGCCGACGCGAGTGTCTCTGGAAGTCGCTGCGAGCACGTTTGCCGAGTGTTTCGAGATTCTCGGGGGGAACCGCCTGCTGGAAGCCAGCCAGTACTTTGCCCGCCGGCATCCAATCAGCCTGCCGAAGAAGTCGGTCCGGGAAGCGGTGGAGGAGATGATCGAAGCCAAACGTCAAGGAGGTCTAGCAGAGCGTTCGCTGGACGATCTTCGTTCGCGGTTGGGGCAGTTCGCCGAGGCGTTCGACGGCCCCTTAGTCGCCGCGACCGGCGACCGGATCCAGAATTGGCTCAACGGCAAGAAGCTGTCCCCGCAATCGGCACTGAATTACAGGCGCGTGATTTCCAACTTCACCGGTTTCTGTGTACGGCGCGGCTACCTGCCAAAGGGCTGGGACGAAGTTGACCGGGTCGAACGGCCAAGGGTTCGGCCTTCTGAAATCAGCATTTACCGCCCGGACGAGTTTGTCCGGCTTCTCGCGGCTGCGCCGCGGGAGTTCCTGCCCAGCTTGGCGATCGCGGGCTTCGCCGGGCTCCGGTCGGCTGAGATCGAACGGTTGGCGTGGGAGGACATCGACCTGCAGTCAGGCTTCATCACCGTGGGCGCCGCGAAGTCGAAGACGGCGAGCCGCCGGATCGTTCCGATCTGTGAAGCGCTGGCCAACTGGCTCGCCCCGTACGCCGAAAGGCGTGGCGCAGTGTGGACGGGCGATCACGACGGTTTCTACGACGCCCAACAAGCGACCGGCAAAGCGGCGGGCGTAAAGTGGAAAACCAACGCGCTACGCCACTCGTATGCGTCGTATCGGTTTGCACAGACGATGGACGCTGGGCGTGTGGCTGGTGAGTTGGGCAACAGCGCCGCTGTCGTTCACCGGCATTACCGCCAACTCGCTCTCCCTGCGGAAGCCACGAAGTGGTTCGCCATCTGCCCGTCAATGGGCGAGAACGTCCTTCCTCTGTCGGTCGTTTCGAAGGTGTAAAACTCGGCGCGACACATCACGGCACAGCGCCTTGGTTGGATGTGCACTCTCCCTCTGTAGAATTCTGGCTAGGTTGATGGGCGCTCGGCTTCACAGCGAGAGCGCCACCCCGACACGTATCAGGCTGTCTGTTCCTCGAGAGCCCGCCAAACGTCAGCGTCCGAGATGTGGGATGCTGGTTGGGCAGCAATCGGAGAGCGGCGACACCCGCGCGGGCGTACACCTCTCAGGCAGGGGTATCCTGCGTCTGCAAGAGGACCGCGCGCAACTGGGCCGCGGTGCCCGGAGCCAGGTGCACGGCCGGATCGACTTGGTAGATGCGGCGCGCTTCGCCGCTGTCCACGACTAGGCAGTTCTCACCGGTTGAGCCGTGAGACTGGCTCGCGCCGAATCCGGAGACGGCCTGTCCGGGGTGCCGGGGCGCAAACGGTGGCGATTGGGTGTCCAATGCGCGCTGGGTAATGGCTGACTTGGGGCTCGATCATCAGAAGCCATCGATCATAGTGAAGGCCTCAGCGGTTGGTGACGGTCTTTCGAGGATCGGATTCCTGCGGGTTTGACTCCTTTTCCTGGGCCTGCTCGCAGATCCAGGTGTGGGCGGAGTCGGCGACTTTGGCGAGGACCAACAGGTCGTCCCGCCCGAACGAATCGCTGGATTTCCATTGGCCGTTCTCGCGATCTTTGTAGAGGCGTGAGAACGTGGCGTTGTAGCGGACACCGATGACGGTGTCATTTCTCCAGATGGCAGCCTTGATGGCGCCGAACCGGACTTCATGTATAGGTTTGTCGTTGGGTTTTGGCATAAGTGTATCGGGTTTGTCTGTAATTGTTTCCGGAGTGGTCATCGCCGGAACCACTTGCTGGTGGAAGGTCGGGGAGCAGGAGGAGCGTGCATTTCGGCCTCACTGACCCGACGTTCGAGGCGGTCCAATCGGCTGGTGAGAGTCTGCCATTGAGTGCGTATCCGGGCGGTTTCGTCGGCGGAATCGCGCAAAGACTGGGCGCTGTCGTTGAACGCGCGCACCTTCTGCTGGAGCTGTTGTGACTGCTCGATAATCGCTTGGGAGGTGGCACGCTGCTGGTTCAACTCGGCGGCGAGGGCGTCGCGGAAGATCAACGCGGCGTTTGTGGCTGAGGTAGCGGCGGCTTGACCCGGAGGGATTACGGTTGTGGTTGGTGGCGTCAGGTTCGGACGGCTGGCGCGTTCTCGACGATACACCGTATGTGCTTCGTGGAGCACGTTACGGTCGGAGGGGTCCAAATAGCGGCCGACGGCGTACGGGGCGAGTTCGTCGGGATGCCAGACGTTGGCCCGGCATTCGGGTGGCAGCCGGCTGGGCAGGAGCAGCAGCACCGGAGGTGGGGATTGTTGGCGCGAACTGCTGCAACCGGCGAGGGCCAGAAGCAGGACACAGCCGAGGGTAGGTTTCAAGGAGGCGGGGCTTTTCATTGTGCATCAGTTTTGGATTGAGTGGACGTGACTGGTGTCAGCAGCCTGGGGCGGGTGACGGCCACCCTGGCCCGGGAGCGATCCAGGGTTTCCGTAACGTAGAGGTACATCTGTTTGCCAGCGGGAACGCGGATGTAAATGCCGTCACGGTGCAGTGTGTCGGCGAGGTCCTGGGCGTAGCGGCTCATGACCGAACTGGCCCCAGTGAGCGCAGCGTTGCGAGCGGTGCCGGGCAACTCCGTGCCGACCAAAGTGCTGCGGGCATCCTGCAGACCGGAGGCCATGCCGGACATAAAGGTAGCGAGGAAGAGCTTGACCTCGACCAGCGCGTCAGAGCGTAGCACCTCTCCGCGTAACCCGGCGCTGCCGTCGGTGATTCCCCACGTCAGAGCGGCAACATCCTCCTCGCGGTCGAGGGCGACGCCGTTGATGACGAGTTCTTCGCCGGTCTGCCAGACCAGTGTCCAGGCACCGTTGGCGACGATGCGCTCACGCATCCGATCTGCCCGCGCGCGGCCATGAACCTCCGTGCCCGTGGGAACGACCAACTTGCCGCTGTGCCAAAGGTCATCAGCGACCAGGGCGATGATCGGCGTGTCGATGTTGGCCGAGTCCACGGTATTCACTAGTTGGCACCTCAAGAGGCGTCCGGCTGGGGCATAGACACCGAGTGGCGGCTCGTTGGTATCCGGGGGCAAGGCGACAAAAATAGCGAGTTGGGCGAGGGGTGCATTGGTGGCCGGCGGTTTGGGTGGTGAATGGACGCCTGGCACCGTTCGACGTTCGACGGAGGTAGCGGCTCCGGGCGGTGCGTTCGTGTAAAGCGTGTGCGGGCGGGCCACACCGCCAGGGCGGAGGGCGCTTGCCAACCCGAGGACAATCACCACGATGAAGCCAGCCGCAATTAGGACACCGAGGCGACTGCGCAGAAAATCGAGGAACGCGGTCATGTTCAAGCCTCAGAGCCCCAGCTTCTTGAAGAAAGCCGCGAGTGACTTTTTGGGGGGCGTCGACACCGCAGGTGGTGCAGAGACGCGGACAGCCTGGTAATAGACGGGTGCGTTGGTGACTACGACCACCGCAGGCGCCACGCTTAGCACGGGAATACGCACGGGTGAGTTTGAGGAAGCGTTGACCAGGCTGGCCGGGCCTACGGGAACGACTTGCGGGACCGCCACGGTCGGCGGCGACTGTGCGGGAGCTGCGTTGGTCGGCTGGGGCGACTGGGGAGGGGACGTCGGCGTGTGAACCGACGGCGTGAGGCTGGAGGGAAAACGGCTAAGCAAGACCATGAACTCGTTGCGTGGTGAGAGGTCGTTGCGCGAACCGTCTGGACTGCCGGTGACGGTAAAGTACACGTGCATCTCGGCTCGCGGCGGGATGACGCCATTGGCATCGGTGAGCGACTGGAAGTACACGCGTTGGCCGGCGCGGACCATCAGGCTTTGGGGCAGATACCAGATCGGTTCGGCGGAGTGGTTCGTGAGTGCGATCCGGAACACCAGTGTGTCTTCAGCGTCGAACCGGAGCACCTCCTCGATGCGGATCGTGTAGTCGCTGTAGTTGTGCGTGGTCTGCGATCGGACGCATTCAACGCCGGCCACGGCGGCGGGCTGCTGCTGTTTGAGGAGGGGGTAGGCCCGGGCGGTGTCGAGCAGACCAAACAGGCGTGACGTGCTCGGCGGGCATGCTCGGTCCGATGGGGTTTTGGTAGCGGGTTGTTCGAAGTTGACCGAAAGCCAAGGGGTGTCGGACTCGAACAGATCGAGCACGTAGGTTTGGCGATTCCACACGACATTCATTGTCGCAGTGGCCTTCGGGACCAAGGCCCGGACGGAGAAGAACTCGTTGCCGGACTTAAAGGAGAGGAGGAAGCGAGCGTCGGGATGCAGTTCGGTCGCGATGAACGCGGCTTCGAGACTCGAAATCGGGCTGGGGAAGCGGATCGTGGTCACCCGATCGTTGGCAACGGGGATGCGAACGACAACCTCTGGGTTCACGGCGAGGCGCTGGACAGCGTTCGTTGACTCAGCGAGCGCCGTGCAGTTGATGAACGACATCACACAGCAGGCGGAACAGCCCGCCAAACAGCGGCACCACGCGACAAGGCAATGGCGGTTTCCGCGCGCTCCTGCTGCGTCCTCGCCACGGCTGCGGGTTGCACCGCCGAGGCCTTGGCAATCAGGAGTGCGGGTCTTCATAGGAAAGTTCGAACTCAGTAACCAGCGTGGGTTGGCGGCGCTTCCGCAACAGGTCGGGGTTGGGACGAAACATCAGGCGCAACTTAAACGGGATCACCTCGGTGAACACCGTCTGTTTGTAGAGGCCGGTGCGAAGCAACTCGCCAATGACCTCAATATGGGCCCGTTCCTCACGGGTTTCGATTGCGTTGATCCGAGCGACCTGCGGCTTCTGCTGAAGGCGGCGTTCCTGAAACTCGGCGGCTTCGGTGCTCTTCAACTGAATTGCCTGGGCGAGCGCGTTGCGGGCAAACAACGCCTGCAATACTTCCGGCTGATCGAAGTCTTCTGGGTTCCGGAGGAGGAGGGCCGTGGTGGCGAGCAACGCCTGTTGAACATGCAGATCGCCCGCGCCGGCGAAGGTGGTTCCGGGTGCCAGGATCCAGTTGCCGGCGGGATCGAGCACCACGAAGCGCACGCCACGCCGTGCCTGGCTAGTCCTAAAACAAGCGTGTTTAGGTCAGCTTCTGCACCGCCCCGGGTGATTTTGGAGAATGTCAGTCGTGATTCCTACAGATTGTGGTGTGACCGCGCCAAAGTATCTTGCTTGCATGCT
>Ga0116155_10002015_pt1 | contig 14147 bp, 19 predicted proteins | sample AD_UKC032_MetaG_FD_89890 | JGI IMG/M metagenome (GOLD analysis project Ga0116155, IMG submission 89890) | Active sludge microbial communities of municipal wastewater-treating anaerobic digesters from USA - AD_UKC032_MetaG | ecosystem: Engineered > Bioreactor > Anaerobic > Digestate | place: USA...
GGCCCTGCCACCCGAAGGCAGCGGGGCCGGCGTCGATCAGAGCGGGGGAATGCGCAGATTCTGGCCCGGATAAATCTTGTCCGGATCCTTCAGCATCGGCTTGTTGGCCTCGAAGATGACCGGGTACTTGTTCGCGCTGCCGTAATGGACCGCGGCGATCTTGGACAGCGTATCGCCCTTGACCACCGTATAAAAGCGCGCTTCGGGGGCCGGCGCCTCGACCGTCAATTGGTCGTCGACGTTATCGACGCCCTGCACATTGCCGGCCGCCAAAATGATTTTTTCGCGATTTTCCTGATCCGGCGTCGAGCCGGTAATCGTCACCTGGCCGCTCTTGTAGCTGACCATCAGGTTGCTCCACTTGAGCCCGAGGCTGTTGATGCGGTCGTATATCGCCTGGGCGGCCGCCTGGTTGAGGCGATTTTTTTCTTCAACTGAAATTTCGGCCGTTTCTTCCTTGTGGCCGAACAACTTTTCGCCGGCTTCCTTGATAAAACTGAACAATCCCATTTTCAATCTCCTTCGAGTTTTGCCGGCACCGGACAGCGCCCGCCGGCCATACCTTAAACGCCTGCTGTGACAGGCGCAAGGCAGTTCCCGGCTGGTTGTCGGTATGCCGCCTTCGCGAGCTGTCGATATCCTTGTCCGCCCCGGATTCTATATTCATCCGAGTATGCGTCCAAAGACATTGCAACCCGCGAAGGCCAGTGGCAGCCCTCGCGAAGATTGTTTGTCGCCGATGGAGAGCGTTGTGCACCCCGATCATGCAATGCCAGGCAAGTCGTCTATTTCAGCGTCGACAGATAGGCAATAACGTCGTTCCGGGCCGCCGCGTCGTCCAGCCCGTCGTACTTCATCTTGCCGCCCGGTAAGACCTTTCTGGGTTGGGCGATGTAGGCATCGACCTTGTCCGCCGACCAGGTGATTTCCACCTGCTTCATCGCATCGGAATAGCCGGAGAAATCGCTGACGGAACCGGCCTTGCGCCCCATCACGCCAAACAGGCCGGGACCCTTCTTGTTCTTCCCGGGCATGGCGCTGTGGCAGTCACCGCACTCCTCGGCAAAGACATCCTTGCCTTTCTTCGAATCGCCGGCAGCCATCGATGGCTGCGAAAAGCTTGCAATCGCGATGACGGCAAGCGCCCATAGTGAATGTTTTTTCATGCCTGGCTTCCTTTTGACGGAGTTCAGATGGCTGTCCAGAGGAACAGCATCACGGTATTGTTGTCCGATGCACGTCGCTCATTGCCATCCGAATCGGTATAGCTCGAACCACCCATGAATCGGTTGTATCCGGTGTATTGAACCCCCAGCCGGACATTGGCGAACGGCGCCCCCCACGAATCTTCCTTGCCCCACGGCGTCCAGTCGCCCTGAAGGATGTAACCCGAGGTATTCGGCCTCCCGTTCAGCGAACTGGCATAGAGCAGGCTATCGGTACTGCCGCGCGTATCGAAGATGCCGGCGGTGGCACCCCAAGTCTGGTTGTAATGGTAAGAACCGGCCAGTCGGAACTGGTTGAGGCTGTTCTTCAGGTTGTCGGCCTCGGCCACGCTCCCGTAGGTGTAGTTGAGCGTCTGCCACTCTTTCATGTAGCTCGCATTCACCGTGAAAATGTGCTCGCGATTACCGAGGAACTGGTAGGCGGCGTCGATGCCAAGGTCACGGTAATTGTTGGTTGTTCCCAGATCGTTGCGATCCGGCTGGACATTGGCCATGAAGCCGACCAGCCCGATATTGAAGTTGTCACGCTTCATGTCCTTGACGTAAGCAAGCCGCCCGTAGGTTCCCACGCCCTTGAACTTCCCGGCGTCGCCCGCATTGATCATGTTCAGGCCGGTCGGCGACAAGGTGCCGTAGAACCCCAGTTCGGCGTAGAAGTTCTTGTCGAACAAGGCGTAGGCATTTGCCCCGGCCACGCTTCCCGCCAGACTCTCGATCAGCGGCGTGGGGCCAAAGCCGGCGTTGAAATCGGAGGCCACATAGGGGAAACGCCACTGCGCCAGCGTATTGAACGGGTCGGTCAGCGTCGGGTTGTTGTTTAGCGACACGCCGATGGTGCTTTCCTTGTCACCCAGCGTCAAACTGCGCGCGATGCGGATGTCGACTTGGTCGAGACCCCATTTCTTCTCGACGCCTGAATAGGTCGTCTGGATGAAGGTACCAATATTGTCGGTCATGCGCCCCGCTAGGAAGATCGAGGCTTCCTGCATGGCAGCATTGTTGTTGGCGCCAAAACCCTCGATCTGGTCGCCTTCCGGCGCATTCTTGGCTGTCCGCGTCCAGTTGGCCACCAGCATCGCGGACAACGGAATCTTGATACCCTTGCCGTCGGTATCCGTATAGCCGCCAAGCTTGAAGTTCATCCCGTAGGGAGTCAGTTGCGGCCCATAGCCGCCAACGTGACAAGAAACGCAATCGGAACCGGTCTGCCGCGCATAGCTCGGAACGGCGTGAGCGACCGAAACCGAAAGGCCAAACAAGGCCGCCACGCAGAGCAACTTCCTGACGACCCGCAAATGTAGATTATCGGCGACCCTTCGCCACCCGGTTGATTTAGCACGCATGGTATTGATCCAGAAATTTAGACGGGCGGATTGTCCGACGGTCAAGCTTGCGAATCCCTGACGATCATTCGGCACATGGAATCGTGCCTTCGTCAGGTTTTCTTAAGCTTCGAACTGCGACCATCCGGCGACTTTTGTCCTGGAATCAACGATGAGCACAATTCGCGAATGGCTTTCAAAAAGGAAATTCTGGGCCACCCTGTTCGGTATCGAATCGCTGTTGCTGATATTTCTGGGCGTGCTGCTGTTCGCTGGCGGCAAAGCTGCGGTCGACCACACGAATACCCTGGAATTCTGCACGTCCTGCCATGAAATGAAGGACAACAATTACGAGGAATACAAGGACACCATCCACGCCAAAAACCGCACGGGGGTGACGGCGATTTGCTCGGATTGCCACGTTCCCCACGGCTTTGTCGACACGATGATCCGCAAGGTCAAGGCGGCGAACGATGTCTTCCAGCACTTCACGGGAAAGATCGATACCAAGGAAAAATTCGAAGCCCACCGCCTGGAGCTCGCAAAAAGCGTCTGGCTGCGCATGAAAGAATCGGACTCGCGCGAATGCCGGAACTGTCATGACGTAAAAGCCATGGACCCCGAGAAGCAGGGAAAAACGGCCCAGAAACAGCATCGCAAACTGGCTGGCGGCGACAAAACCTGTATCGACTGTCACTACGGCATCGCCCACAAGGAACCCCAGGGCGGCGTCGAGCCGCGCGATGTCGTCGAAAAGGTGGAGAATTAACAGATAGCAGTTTTCACGCGCCCACAAAAGCTGCAGGAAGCGATCACCCAATGCGAATTCTGATTGTCGAGGACGAGCCCCTGGTTGCCCAAGGGCTGAAGCAGGGCCTGGAGCAGCTTTGCTACACCGTTGATGTCGCCGGCAGTGCCGAAGAAGCCGAAAGCTTTGTGCGTCACGAAAGCTTCGACATGGCTCTGGTCGACATCGGCCTGCCAAAGGCCGACGGTCTGCATTTCATCAAACAGCTGCGGGTTCGCGGCCAGAAACTGCCAATACTGGTACTCACTGCGCGGGACAGCATGGAGGACACGATTCGCGGTCTCGACTCCGGCGCCGACGATTACATGACCAAGCCGTATCGCCTGCCTGAAATCGCGGCGCGGGTTCGTGCCCTGATCCGTCGCTCCAACGCCATCGCCGATGCCTGCCTCAATCACAATGGCTTGTGCCTGGACACTCGCAGCCATTCGGCAACGCTCGCTGGGGAAGCGCTCGATCTGACTAACCGCGAATGGGCGATTCTCGAACGCCTGCTCATGGCTTCACCCGCTGTCGTCAGCAAGGACAAGTTGGTACAAAGCCTGGCCGGCTGGGACAGCGACATCACGCAAAACGCAATCGAGGTGCACATCTCCCGCCTGCGCAGCAAGCTGTCATCCGGCAATGTCGTCATCCGCACCATTCGCGGAATCGGGTATCGCGTCGATGCACCGGAAAACTGAACCATCCCCAACGAAAGCCAAGCCGCCGAGCCTGCGGCGGCGATTGATCATCGCACTGGCAGTGCCGTTGACGATCATTCTCGGCGTCAGTTCGCTGCTGGATTTTCGTCTGGCGCGGGAAACTTCGGACTCGGCGCACGACCAGGCGCTCGCCGACACCGTCTTCGATATCGAATCCCATCTCCGAAACCACTCTGAGCCGGCATCCCCGGAATTCGACCTGACCGCCGAAAGCGAGGCCATGCTGCGCAGCAACGCACCTGACAAGGTCTATTTCTCAATCCGCGACAGTTCGGGCCGGACACTGTCGGGCGACGAAGACATCCCGCCGTTCGGGATGCCGAAAATGAATGGTGTTTTTTTCGAGGATGGTGTCCATCGCGGCGAGTCGGTCCGCATTGCGCTGCACCGATTTTCCCTGCCAGGCTCCGAACTTTTGATTACCGTCATGGAAACGACGGAAAAACGCAAGGAATCCAGGAGTCGCATCCTGACGGCAATGCTTCTACCCACACTGGCAGTGATTGTCGCCACCTTGCTGGCGGTGCTCTTTGGCGTGCGGCGCGGCCTGCTTCCGCTTGAGGAAGTCGAAAAAGCCATTGCCTCGCGCTCCCCAAACGACCTTCGCGAAATCGATCTCGACAGCTCCCCGAGCGAGATACGGCCGATGCTGCGCCGGCTGAACGAACTGTTTGCGCTACTGCGCGAAGCCTCGGCTGTGCAAAACCGCTTCATCGCGGACGCCGCCCACCAGTTGCGCACCCCGCTGGCCGGGCTGCAAACCCAGTTCGATCTGGCGGTAAACGAGGGCGCCTTCGAGAATAACAACGCGCGCCTCGAAAACATCGAAGATGGCATGCGCCGGATTGGGCGTCTGCTCGGGCAGTTGCTGTCCTATGCCCGAGCCGAAACGACGGCGTCACTCGCCGAAAAACCGAAACGCGTAGCCTTGGAGCAAATCGCCGAAAAATCGGCGTCGACGTTTCTCGACGCCGCGCTGGAAAAAGGCATCGATTTCGGCTTCGACATCTCGCCGGCGACCACCGATGGCATTTCGTGGCTGCTACAGGAAGCGCTGGCCAACCTGATCGACAACGCGATCCGCTACACGCCGCGCGGCGGGATCATTACCGTTCGCTGTGGAGAAACTGCGGGCCGGCCATTCTTGGAGGTCGAAGACAATGGCCCAGGCATTGCGGAAGAACACATGGAACAAATATTTGAACGTTTTTATCGCGTTCCCGGCTCTCCAAGCAACGGCTGTGGCTTGGGCCTACCCATCGTCAAAGAGATTGCTGCTTTACATGGTGCGGATATCAAAGTGACACAATGCGAATCGGGTGGCTTGCGCATCCGCATCGAATTCCCCCGACAAATTCGAAGCAGCTAACGCCCATCGATGCCAGGCAAGCACCGCCTCGCTTTCACAAGATCGGCGCCGAAAACGCAAACCTGCTTATTCCAGGTTGGATCTAAATCAGGAGTAGCTAGCGCAAAGTCCCGCCACTACTGATTTTTAGTTAATCGATTTTTGGTATGGGTACACGCTTGGGTACACGTTTTTCATGGTCTTACCTGATACGGTGTGATGCAATTAATTATGTCTGCCCACCGCTCCCACACCTCGATTTTGCGAAACAGTTGCTACGGTAATCAGCGTTGACGGCGAAAGACAAGCGCCAATTGGTACTTTTCGAAAACATGAACGCGAACCGTACCCGCTTTTATACCCGCTTTTTCATTCCATCCCCGCAACAGTGCTTTCTGACTAAGCGAATAATGCCAGCGAAATGTAGCAACTCAAAACTTGATCTAGCAAAGCAAAGACCCAACCGTTACTGCCGTGAGGTTTTCTTTGGACTGGTGCTTGTCTGCCAGTCGCACCACCGTCAGAATCACGGTCATGCGAGAAATATTCACCAATATTGCCGATTCTCTTCTTCCAGCCTTCTATCGAGTTGGGAGCTATGTCGTCATGACCATGCTCGACGATCCGGCAATCCTAGCCCTCGGTTTCTGCTGACCGATGCAAACAATCATTGACCACATCGTCAAGCACCCATTCATGTTCCTCATGGCAGTCGGCGTCCTCATCATCCTGAATATCGCGGCTTTTATCCGCATGCGGCATGAGTCCAACCTGAAGAAACGCAATCACTCGGAGCGTAGGAACGGCCTGCGACTGATGCCGAATACCAAGTGGGCGGCAAAGAAACGCAAGGACAACGGAAAGGGATAAATTCCTAACCGATGATGGTGTAGTAGCCGTTGCCGATGGGTACGACGCCGGTGGTCGGGACGGCGCAGGCGGCAATGATGAGGGCGGCGCCGACCCCCAGCAACCTACCAGCCATTGCGCGTTCTAGGCTGCGGGTTCGGGTACGGGTTGCCGTAGTAGTTGTTCTGCGGCGCGTATTGCTGCTGCACCTGGGCCGGATCGCGATAGCCTTGCTGGCCGGTGTAGGGATTGACGTTGCCCTGCGTCGAGTAGTTGTTATACGGATTGCGATCAGGCGCGGTCTGGTGATGCGGCTGAACATAGGTGCCGTCGCTGCGCATGTAGCCTTGCGTGTAGTTGTCGGCAAGGGCCGCGCCGGCAGCCAAGATCAATGCCAAAAATAGGTTGGTTTTCATGATTTATTATTTTCCCTCTTCTGCTTCATAAGTGTTTTTTTAAGGGCTTCAATAGAGCCAATAAATGTTGCAAGTGGATTTTCTGAGCACCACTTGTCCGCCCATGCCGTTATGGTTTCCAGTTCAACGGCGTGGACATTGTTGCCGGCTAAGTAACCGGCGCCCCATTGCTGGTAAAGGTTGGCCATCGGTTGGTTGTTTTGATGTCTGAATTCTATGTACTTCCCGCAGCTATGAGTGCCTACTCCAACAATTGATAACATCTCAGCGTTAGCTGCGGATGAAAGAGCCACGGCGCAAAACAATAGGCCGTTTTTGATTGCCTTCCGTAAAATTTTGCGCAGTCGATACTTGCCGTTTGTCATAGACATTTACTGACCCAATCCGTGGTTATGATGATCTCGTTTGCTTTGGTCGTAAACCTCAACAAAACTCAACAATTACAACTAGGGTATTGGCGGACAGAAAAATCCAAAAACATCGGCTAAACCTAGGCATGTCATGACTCCGGTTTCTTACCCTTGGGTCTGCCGCCCTTCCTGCCGTTAATTCTAGACTGCTCTTTACCGGCTTCAGTCTTTGGCCCGGTAGATAGTCCGCCATGCCATTTGCAGCGCCCACCGGGGTAAAGAGTCGTCAGCTTGCAAGGTGTCCCTGCCCTAGTCTTGGCACCGCACGGCAAATCCCACAGGTCGGCAGGCAATGCCGGTACATCAGGAATTGCCCCTCGATACTGGCGATCAGTGCGCAGCTTCCAGACGTACTGTTGCCACGCCCAATGGTCGCGCCAGCGTTTGCGCTTCTCCGATGTCGGATCGCTCATATAATCTCTCGCCATGCTTCACAAGATGCCCCACGATCAGCAGGAAGCCGCCGCAAAGGATGATTCACGCCATAGGCAAGGGGTAGGTCGTCCCGCCCGCCGCAATAGCCTTCTGACTTGCCGGGGCGGGCGTAGTATTGGCACTCGATACATGCCGTGACAGTCGCGTCGTTGGCGGCTTCCTGCAATGCCGAAATGATGCCGACCTTGTATTCGCGGATCAGTGACAACCAGCGATTGACCACCACCGCTTCGCCGGTCGCCTTGATAGTTCCCGTAGCTGAAAGGGCCAAGCTCACCCCATCCGCAGTCGCTTGAAGGATGATCGTCGCCGGGTTCATATCTCGACCTCGATCATGGTCTTCCCTGGCTTACCCACCGAAATATCCGCTACACCGCTACAACCCCGTATTGGTGCGGGTTTCGGCGTAGCGGCTTGGTCTTTGTTACCGCTACGCAGCGAATCCTCCGCTACATCAAAACCCGCATGGCTACAGGCTTCCGGCGATTTGTAGCGGTGTAGCGCCACTTCCGGCGAAAGGGCCAGATAACGCGCAAAGGCTTCTTTAAACTGGTCATGATCGAAGCCTTTCGCCACATCGTAATTGATGCGAAGGTTCTTGCTGGCGATGCCGTATTCCTTCAATTTCCTGGCAACCTGACGCGGGGTAATCGGCCTTCCCCGGTTGTAGGTCGCCCATGATTTTTCGTCATCGGCGCACAACTGCTGAATCAGGTCCGCCGTGCTGATCTTTGCCAATCGCTTCGACTCGAACACTTCCCGAATATCCGCCAACAGTTCGTTGCCCATGGTGCCGCCGTCCTCGGTGCTGCCCGACAGCTTGAGCGCTGCATGGCGGGCCATCTGCGGCCATTCACCACCGGCCATTTCAGCAATGGCAAGCAGCGGCTCCCAGTTGTCTTGTGCCCGGTCATGCAAAGCATGGGGAAGATCAGGGCGACAGCGCCGCAGTTGCTCCCGGGAGTCGGTGGCAAACCTCGCCAGCTTGGCCGATAGATCATCAAACAGACCCGGTTCGGCATGGCGCAGGCGAAGCACCTCTTCATGGGGAAGTTTGCGGCGCAGTTCCAGCACGATAGAACGATCCATGATGGTGTCGGCCATGTGCCCGATGCCGGCCAGGGCTTTCGCGCCCCAGACGTTGAAGCGTTTCGGGATATGGTCGTCGCCAACCACGCGAACGATGTAGGCTGAATCGCGTGTGTGGCCGCAGTTCAGCAGGCCGCGCAACTCTTCGTTGTCCTTCATGAAGGCGTCGGCCTCATCCACCAGCAGCGTAGGCTTCCAGGCATCCACCGCCCGAAAGAGTGCCGCCGGGGTGATGTTGCTTGCTGCCAATGGCCGATGCACCAGACGCCCCAGGAGGAACAACAGTTGCGACTTGCCGCAGCGTTTCTCGGGTGCGGTAATCACCGCCAACGGCGCAACCTGCACCACGTCCATAAACCACGTCATGGCAATCCACAGCGCCGCCGCATGGGCGGTTTCGTCAGGGCAGATAATGAAGCGTTTGACCGTGCCAGCCAGATCGGAAAGCAGCGCCGCAGGTTGAACCGGATGCGGCCAAGGTTCTACGTCGTCAAAGTCGATTCCCTCGGTGCTGCTTTTCTCCTGGCGCAACTCCTTCACCATCTTATCCAGTGTCGAGCTACGGATGTTCATTGCCTTGGCGACAGCTTCCCGCTGGCGGTCGTACTCGATGGGCGACAACTTGGCCAAGCGGGCCAGACGATCAGCATCCGGCGTTTCATCGTTACCAGGTTCAGCAGCCGGAGTGCCTTCAACCATTTGCGCCGCCAGCGAATCGAGAAACGATTGCCCGCGATGAACGGCTTCAATATCAGACATGACGTGCCCCTTTCATTTGCGGCATGACGGCGGATAGCGCGGACTGGATGCGTGTCGCTGCCATGCTCAGGCGTTCGCGGTCGGCGGGCGTGAATGGATGCCCAGCCAGCAAGGCGGATGCCGCCGCCGAAACCACCAGTGCCTCAAATGCGATGCCGCGTAGGGCATCCATCGCCGGGAATGGCCGGCGCTCCGGTTTGCCGTGGTGCTCACGCGGTGGAAACAGGTCGCTAATATCCAGGCCAACAGCGTCAACAACCTCATGGACAGAGCATCCCGCAAAGCAATGGATCAGCGTCTTGTCGTCGGCTTGGCGGATGCTCAACGAGGCGGATTTATCCTCGTGTGCAGGACAGCACGCCATCCAGCTATCCGAGCCTGTTTGACGTACCTTGTCCAGACGCGACAGAAGATTATCGACGTTGTTCATTTGCCCCCTCTTCTTCATCAAAGAAGCCGGGACGCGGCCATTCCGGCGAACCCAAAGAATACAGGGCAACATTGCGCCGGATCACGCCGCGAAACTCCACTTCGGGCAGGATCGTCGTGATGATGTTGTAGCCCTTGGCCCGCAGGTCATGCACTCGTGCCGCCGCCTCGGGAATGGCATGGTCAGCCGTCAGCACAAAAGAGAGAGCCGACTGGAATTGGCGGATTAAGCCAAGCACCTCGGCGCATTGTCGGGTCACCGTCGGCGCTATATGATGGCGGTGATTGATTGCTCTATTTGAAGCCGTGCCGGTGCCTGCCGTGTGCGGCTTTTTCTTGTCAGTCATGTCCGCCCCCTATGCCGCCAGTGCTTTGCGAAGGTCGCCGACTTTCCAGGCGGTAACGCGCTCCGACAATTTGCGGGGCGCAGGCAGGGTGCCGCGCTTGACCATGCGCCAGACGGTTGCTGACGAACAGCCGACAAGCGCCTGCACTACTGGCAGGCGAACATGCGCGGAATCGGGAAATGAATCGTAGTTGGTAAGCGCGTCAGGGATTGCGCTCGGGTCGGTATGGTGTGCCATGCTGTGCTGTCCTTTGATGTTTAGTGCGACAGCACGCACAATATGCACTACAAATGCGCGTTAATATCCCCCTGACAAATTACGCGCAGATTCCTTTTCTTCCTCGGATAAGGCATCAAATGCCTTTGCCTTCCTAGCCAAGGCAATCCATCGAGCATCCGCGCGTGTGTACTCATCACTCAAGGTCTTCGCTCCGCGCGCTGCTTTAACCATGGATTTCCAGGGTTCTTGTTTGACCAGCAATTTCGCTGCATCTCCTATCTTCTGGCCAGTTTCTTCAACAGCTAAGACCAGTATTGCCCGTTCATAATCACCCCACTTCTTCAACCTTCCCGCTCGCCCTTTTGCCATGCGAAAGCCCGGAACGTGGGTCTTTGCCATGGCGAAGCACAGCGCCATCCAATTCCAGCGCTCTATGTTGTGAGCATCAAAAAGAAGCCCCATTCTCCTGTTCTTCTCCTGAACAATGGAGCGCTCAATCTCGGCAATTTGCTCCTCCTGCATAAGCCAACCAATTACGGGCGGCTCAATTGGTTTCACCAAGTCGCCGCTGTATTTGAATACCATCGTCGCGCCCTTTCACGCTCTGCCCTCAATCAGAAGCCGCGCCAGCCGGGTAAGGGTGCCCGGTGTTCCCTCCGTCGAGGTAGGCGCGGCAAACTCGGTTATCCCAGGAACCGCAAGGCGTTTGCAAACTCTCCAACTGTGTCGCAACACCCAGTTGGATGAATGGGCTTTAATCCTTCTGGTACTTCTTCGCCGCTGATCTTAATCAGTTCGCATTGATTGTCGATTCGCTCAATCTCGCCGAAAGACGAAAGCCCGATGAGCAAGGCGCGTCGGATCGCGGCAACTGCCTCGCAGTCCAAGGTGATAGTATTTTCTTCAGCCATTTTGTAACTCCGTCGTAGTTGCTTCATGGTTAGGGTCGCCCCGATGGTGCGAACATCAGGGCTTCCCGCTTCGCCTGATACCGTCAGGCCACGGTCTTGCCCTTCTTCAACGGCACAACGTTGTAATCTGGTTTTCCGGCTTCCAGGGCTTTCAGCAGCTTGGCCCATTCATTCAGCGCCGCTTTCCGTTCGTCGAAATAGTCGTGCCGGTTATAGGTGCCTTCAACGCCTTTCAGCTTGTGGTTAAGGCAACGCTCGGCAACGTAGGGATCAACGCCCAATGCGGCCAGGTGCGTGCGTGCGGTGCGCCGGAAGTCGTGAATGGTGAAGTTCGGCATGTCGGCCAGCTTCGGCTTGATGTGCTTGGAGAGCGCCGCATTCAGTGTATTCAGGTCAATGTGCGGAATCATCCGGTGCTGCATCTTCCGCGCCGGGAAAACATAGGCACTGCCACAGGCCAATCGCTTCAATTCCTGCAACGTCTCGACAGCCAACGGTGGCAGAGGAATATCAATCGCCGCGCTGGTCTTGGTGCGTTCTGCCGGTAGATGCCAGACACCGCCATCAAGATCAAACTCCGACCAGGGGGCGGAAACTAGCTCTTCCTTCCGCACGGCCAGCAACAACAACAGGCGGACGGCGTAGTGATTCTCGATGGTGAAGGTGCCCACCTTGTCCTTCATCGCTTGGAATAGCTTGATGATTTCCTCGCGGGTCAGCCAACGGTCGCGGGTTTCTTCCTTGCCGCCAGCGTCGGCAATATCAAAGGCGCTGGCCGGGTTGTACTGGATCATATGGCGCTTGATCGCATAGTCGAATATTCGCTTCGTCCAGCGCAGCACGTCGTTAGCCATTGTCGGGGCACCGCGCTTAACGATGGTTTGCAGCATGTTGTCGATGTCGCGGGGCTTCACATCCTCGGCTTTCATCTTGCCCATGTTCGGCTTGATGTCGTTCTCGATCCTCGACCGGACAATGTTCGGATGCTTCCAGCGCCCGAGAATCATTCGCTCGAAATATTCGTCAGCCAGTTGCGCCACGGTCACGGCATTTTTCTCGGCCTCGATCTTGGCGACAGCTTCACGCTTGCGCTCCTGCTTCTCGCCAGCAACGTCATGGCCTAGTGCAACTTTAGCCGAAAGGTCTTTGGCGATCTTGCGGGCATCGGCCAGTGATAGCACGGCATAACTGCCCAGGTTCATGATTCGTTGTTTCCCGGCGAAGCGATAGCGGAACTTCCAGACAGGAATCGCGTAGCTGGCCGGGAACGATAGATACAGCCCGTCCCCATCCGACTTGCCCTCGAAACGTTCGCCGGTCTTCATCCACGCCCGAATCTGAATGTCAGTCAGTTTGCCCATGATTCTCCACCTTCAAATTCAATCGTCACGGTCATACGCTTTGCGCCGTGCCGTGATGCCTCTCTCAGCAAAGCCGAAAATGTACGGGCTAACTCCTTGTCGCTATCGCCCCGTCGTTTGTTGCCAACCTCGGCAACAACGCTTTCCCCACTTTCAATCAGCTTCCGATAGCTATGCGCCAATAGCCTTGCCCCATCAATCGACATGGCCGGGTAATGCCCGAGTGCCAGCTTGTGCTGCTCGCCGTCCTGACGAAACCGGAATAACCACGCGGGCATTTTGAGACTTGCCTTGAAACACAAATACAGGCCGCCCCCATCGCCGCGCATCTCGAAGCGTTCCCCGGATGCCAGTCATTCAGCAATCTTTTCGTCGGTAAGTTTGTTCATGCCCTATCTGTGTACTGGTAAAACCCGGTGTACTTGAAGAACAAATACACATACAGGTACACACAAATAATGCGCTTTCCTGATACGACATGCAACCTCACGAAAAGAAAAAGCCGCATGGTTAGCGGCTTCTGAGGGTGTTTTGCGATGTTCTGCAACAGGGTGAAATGTCACTCCAAATTTTGGATCTGCTCGCGCATCTGCTCGATCAGCAGCTTGAGCTCCATCGACGCCTGCGAAACTTCGGTAATCGCCGATTTGGAACCGAGCGTGTTGGCTTCGCGATTGAGTTCCTGCATCAGGAAATCGAGGCGCTTGCCGCAGGCGCCGCCCTGTTTGAGCACGCGCTCGACTTCATCGAGGTGCGTCGTCAGCCGGCTCAATTCCTCGGCGACGTCGATACGCGTCGCGAATACCGCGACTTCCTGCAACACGCGCTCGTCGCTGGCCCCGCCCAGCGCTTCGGTCAGGCGCTGGCGCAGCTTTTCGGTGTAGACCGCCTGCGCCTCGGGGATGCGCGGCGCCACGCGGCTTACGATGTCGCGCATGGCATTGACGCGGTCGACAATCGTGACGGCCAGTTTTTCGCCTTCCCGGCCGCGGCTGGAGACGAACTCGCCGAGCACCTCGCGCGCCAGCCCCAGCACGGTCGGCCCGAGCGCGGCAAAGTCGATGCTCTGGTCGCCAAACATCCCCGGCCAGCGCAAAACGTCGTTCACCGTCAACGGGTTGGCCGCCGGCATCTGGCGACAAACGCTGTCGTTGAGCGACCGCAGGGTGGCCAACAGATCGCTGTTGAGTTGCAGTTGATCACCGCGCGCCGCCGAGGCATTGAACGACAGGCGGCATTCGACCTTGCCGCGCGAGAGGCGCGCCGCCAGCAGTTCGCGCAGCGGCATTTCAAGCGCGCGCAGGTCTTCGCTGACGCGAAAATGAAAATCGAGGTAACGGGAATTGACGCTTTTCAGTTCGATCTGCAGGGTGCCGCGTTCGACATCGCAGGTCTTCACCGCATATCCGGTCATGCTACTGATCATTATTGGTGCTCTCCAGCTTTACAGGCCGGACGACTCGCCCGACAATGGCTCAAGTTCTGCATCATAACCGCGAGATCAATGGCGCAAC
>Ga0116155_10002017_pt1 | contig 14143 bp, 13 predicted proteins | sample AD_UKC032_MetaG_FD_89890 | JGI IMG/M metagenome (GOLD analysis project Ga0116155, IMG submission 89890) | Active sludge microbial communities of municipal wastewater-treating anaerobic digesters from USA - AD_UKC032_MetaG | ecosystem: Engineered > Bioreactor > Anaerobic > Digestate | place: USA...
CCTGGGGTATTCACATGTGCAGATGGTGAGCAATGGGCGGATGCTCTTTTATAAGGATTTTGTAAAGGCCTTGAAGACGGCTGGTTTGGATGAAGTGACCCTTTCATTGCATAGTCATTTGGAGGGGCCGTTCGAGCAGATCACGCGAGCAAAGGGCAGTTTCCGTCAGGCGATGAAGGGGCTGCTTGCCGTTCTTGAGAACGATTTTATTGTGAGCGTGGATATTGTCATTAATAAGCTGAATTACAAGAGCCTCGCACGGACCATGAAATTCTTTATCGGGTTAGGGGTCTATGAGTTCGATCTTTTGCATTTGATCCCGTTCGGGGATGCCTGGCAGAACAGGAGGGACGTTTATTACCCTATCCAAAAAGCGAAAAAATATCTGGATGAGGCTTTCGAACTTTCCAGGAAAGAACAGGTCTATCTTTGGACCAACCGTCTGCCGGCGATGTACCTCGAGGGTTATGAAGACTTGATCCAGAGTCCGCGTAAACTTTTTGATGAAGTGGCGGGGATGGAGCAGGAACTTAAGAACGTTTTGGAGACGGGGCGCCCGATGATCTGTTCGGGAGAACGATGCGGATATTGTTTTATGGAGGCCTTTTGTCAGGATCTGATGCGATTACGAAAGGATAAGTTTCTTTCTGCCAGACAGCCGCCGCCATGTTTAAAAAAGAAACAGCAGTTGAAGCCGGCCGTTTACCGCTTTCGAAAGGGCATGAGCCTTTACCGGTTCCTGGATTTTTTTATTGAACATCGGTATTATGTGAAAAGCCTGCGGTGCGGGCAGTGTCGCTTCAACCGTCAGTGCGACGGAGCGCACATCGAGGAAATACGGACAAAGGGTTTTAAGGCCCTGGTCCCGTTTAAAAAATAAGAGCAATGGCGAGCCTAGGCTATATACAAGTCACCCGCGAGTGCAATCAGAATTGTATGATCTGTTCTAATCCTCCGACGGGTTATTATTTGCCGCTTGACCAGGCCAAGAAGGAAGCGGACTGGCTGGTCGAAAAGCGGTGCGCAGGTGTTATTTTAAGCGGCGGGGAGCCTACGTTGTATCCGCAACTTCCGGAATTGATCCGATATTGCAAAGCCCGGGGGCTGTTTCCACGGATCATCACCAACGGGCAGAAGACCTGTGATGAACAGTATCTTCGCCTTTTAAAAGAATCCGGTCTGCAGCATTTGCATCTGTCGATCTATTCTTGCCGGCCCGCGGTTCAGGCGAAGCTCACCGGCAACGCGCAGGCCTTTGCCAACATTGAAAAAAGCCTTATGAATATCGTGCGGCTTGGCGGAATGACCGTGGATGTCAATATCGTGATCAATAAATATAATGCCGGTCATTTGTTGGAGACGGTTTCGTGGATGATTGAACATTATGGTTTTGTTCAACATTGTGTTTTCAACAATCTGGATCCGTGCATGAACCGCGTGGCGGAGCATCCGGATGTGGTCCCGCGGCTCAATGATTTTGAGCTGGAGCTTCACCGGGCGTTGCAGTTCTTGGCTGCTCATGGAAAAACATTCCGTGTTGAGCGTGTCCCGCTGTGCTATTTGACGGATTTCGAGCACATTTCCACGGAAACGCGCAAGATCGTCCTGAATGAACAGAGAGCGATCTATTTTTTGGATGACCGGGGAGAGGTGGAGCAGGAAGATTGGTATTATAAAAAAGGGGCTGCTTGTAGGCCCTGCAGGCTGAATAAGATCTGCGCCGGGCTGTATGCCCTGGGAAAAGGATATGATGAAGGGGAGTTGTATCCGGTTTTTATTGATCCTGCCGGGATCATTGAGAAGATCAAAGGAATTCCATGATATTCAATAACCTTTTGCTTGCTATGCTTTTTGGGTTCAGTTTGTATATTGCAGATCAGGATATGCGGACAAAACGCATCTCGAACCGGGTGATCGCAAGGGCGCTTTTGGCGGGGGTGTTGGTGTATGGAGCGGGCCTTATAGCTGGCGCGATGAGCGTGACGTATGTTCTTCAAGCAGGGCTGAACACGCTTACGGCTTTTGCCGCTGGATTCCTGATCTGGAAACTGAACTTATGGCCTGCCGGGGACGCGAAATTTTTCATGGCCTGTTCCTTTTTGATCCCTTTACAGTATTATTCAAAGCAGTTTTTCTATTTTCCGGCGTTTAGTTTTTTGATGAACATGTTCTTGATCTATTTGGTTTTTATGGGGTATAAATTTGCGATCTGGGCAGGTCAAAACATCGTTGCATTTTTCAAAAGCCGGGTGTTTTTAAGAAAGGGTTTTTTGCGATTTCTGAAGATGAGATGCAAACGATCCCTGGCCGTTCTCGGAACTGCGGGATTTTGGAAGAAACTGGCTTACCGGGTCATGTTCAAGGCTGTTTTTCAGGTGTCGCTGATCGCCGTGGCGTTCGTGTTTTTTACAAAGCGGAGTTTTCAGTTCCAGGCGTTCTCAGTGTTTTTTTTGTTCTTTCTGGGAGTGCGGATGGTATTCAGTGCTTTTGTTAAGACCTCAGGACGCCGGATGATCAAGGCGGAAACCCTTCAACCCGGCATGAATCTCTCGATAGATACGATCAAGCGGGTGAAATGCGATCGTGAATTCTTCAAGGGGATCGGGGCCTTGAGGGCTGATGGGCTTACTGTTCAGCAGGCAGAGGCCCTTAAAGAATATTTGTTGCGGAAAAATTTTCTTGATATCTATATTTATGACACGATCGCGTTCTCACCATTCATCGCCTTGGGGGCTGCGGCAACGGTCCTGGCGAACGGCTCTGTGCTGGATTTGGGCCCGCAGATCATGATGTAAGGTTCTTATTCCGAATCAATGAAAAGGTTTTTGGGGGTCAATGCTTGCGGCTGAACATGTCTTGTTTTTGCCGGAGGATTTAGCCTGATACATGGCTTGGTCAGCCAGGCGGATCAGGGCGTCCTTGGAAGAGACATCCGTTGGGTAGGATGCCAGTCCGATACAGACCGTGAATCGCATGTATCCGACCCCGGAGGGGGAGGGGAAGTTATGTTCAGCGATTTTTGTGCGCAGGTGTTCAGCAATCTCAAAGGAATTCTGTCCATTGCTGTTTTTCAGGATCATGGCGAATTCTTCACCGCCGTAACGGCAAACATAGTCTCCGGGTCGCAGGGACTCGGTCAGGAGACGTGAAATATCTTTGAGGATCTGGTCCCCGTGCTGATGGCCGCACGTGTCATTGAGCTTTTTGAAATCATCGATATCGATCATCGCCAACGTAAAAGGTTCGCCGCTTCTTTTGCTCGCTTCGATCTCATTGACCAGGTTCTTTTGAAAATAACCGTGGTTCCAGAGGCCAGTCAAAGAGTCGGTCTGGCTTTGGGCGACGACCATCTCATAAAGGCGTGAGTTCTCGATCGCGAGCCCTGCCTGATTGGCCAGCATGCGGAAAAAACGGATATCGGCATCCGAGATGGGTTTCTTTGTGAAAATGTTATCAGCGACGATGAGCCCGTTGATCTGGTCCTGCGCTTTGAGCGGCATGATCAGGAGCTCATGGCTTTGGAACTTTTTTAAAAACGGGTCATCTTTGAATTTTTCCACCTCTTCCGGAGGTAAATGCCAGGCGTGCCCTCTGTGATAAGCCTGGCACAACAGGCAGTCGGGCATATCCTTAACGGAGAACGTCATGTCTTTTAAGGAAAGGTAAAGATTGGATTCATGATAGGTCTGCTCGAGGCGTTCTTCATGGATCAGGTCTTCCATTCGCTGCTCGGATTGGTCAATGTATTTCCAGATCTTGTTGGCCTCTTCTCCGGATTCCGGGCCGATGGCCATTTCGCATTTGAGGGTTTGGTTCTTTGGGTTGAAGAGGAAAAGGATAGCGCGGTTATACTCAAGCCCAAAATGCGAAGTGACGCCTGTCAGAATAATATAGAGAACATGCTTCAGTTCGAGCGTTGTGCGCATCGCGCAGCTGATCTCATAAAGGATCCGTAAATTGCGTTCTGTTGGGTCTGTTTGTGAAGGCACCATAAGTCCACATCCGTGTTGCGTTCAACTGATTTTGTGAAAGATAACACTTTCTACAATCTTTGTCAAGAAGCATATTTTTGGGCCTCATGAGCGCCCTAATTTGTAACTATTTTATTTACAAATATTTGTGTTAATTTAGAAATGGCTTGGTTGAAACCGCTTTCTTGACACTCTCGGGGGGCTGTGTTATACTTGCACAAGCTTAAGTACTGGTTTTTCAATATGTTCGGCGATTTTGGGGGAAAAGATTGAGCTGGATGGACTTAGTGATATTCTGTGTGTTTGCCTGGTGTATCGCAGCTGGCGTAAAGCAGGGACTTTTCTCAGAAATATTTCGACTCCTCGGATGTTTTTTTACAACGGTCTTTGCGCTGCACTTCTTCCCGATGTGCGCGCAATTTTTTCGAAAGTTCATTCCGATCGCACCGCGTTATCTAGAGTTTTTTTCATATGCCTTTTTAGGGATATTTATTATCATGAGCTTTAAAGTCATGCGTGATGCGATGGACCTTTTTCGAAAGGTGCCGGAAGAGGGGGCGGAGATCTCTTCACGAAGCCGCATGTGGGGCGCGATGCTAGGCAGTGTGCGGGCGGTTCTGGTGTCAGGATTGATCTTTACGGCGGTTGTGATCTTGGATCATACTCCGACGCTGCGGGCCAGTCAGGCGTCTTTTAGCGGAAAAATATTGTTCCATGTATCGCCAACTATTTATAAAGGGATTCACAATAACGTGATCGAGAAGCTGTTCCCGAACGAGCAGATCAATTCGAAATTATTCCGAAGGTTTGAGGACGTCAAATATCTTCATAAAAAAATGCCATAAGAAGGTCTTGGTGATGATGGCTGGATGGCAGTGGGGAACTTGGAATGGGATTCATTCCCGAAGAGGTTATACAGCAGGTTTTAGACCGATGCGATATTGTTGAAGTGGTTTCGTCCTATGTTCCATTAAAGAAGGCGGGGCGGAATTTTAAGGCGTTGTCTCCTTTTCGGCATGAAAAAACACCATCGTTCATTGTCAGTCCGGATAAACAGATATTCCATTGTTTCAGCAGCGGGATGGGTGGAAATGTCATTAGTTTCATTATGCATATGGAACGGTTGACTTTTCCGGAAGCTGTGAGGCTTTTGGCTGATCGCTGCGGGGTTGCGATCCCGCAAGCTGTTTCGGGGATTTCCAAAAAAGATGATCGTGACGATGTGTTACGTCAGATTAATGAATGGGCCGTTGAATTTTATCACCGTAATTTGTTGATGTCGCGAGAAAAGAACGCGGTTTTTGCCCGGGAATACTTGAAAAAACGTGGAATTAGCCTGGAAAACGCACGAAAATTTCAGTTAGGGCTGGCTTTAGAAGATTGGGATGCTCTGGCTCGATTTTTGCTGGAAAAAAAGGCAAAGGCCGAATTATTGGAAAAGGCCGGGTTGGTCATTGCACGCCAGGGAAAAGAAGGGCATTATGACCGTTTTCGGAACCGGATTATGTTTCCGATTTTTGATGTTCGAGGCAGATGTGTGGCGTTTGGCGGTCGGGCTTTAGACAGCGGTCAGGATGCGAAATATATTAATTCACCCGAAACTCCAGTTTACAGTAAAGGGGCCCATCTTTACGGGTTACAGTTGTCAAAACAGGCGATCGCTCAAAAGGATCAGGTGATCGTTGTTGAAGGGTATATGGATTTTGCGATACCGTTCTCGGCAGGAGTGGATAATATTGTCGCGTCGTTGGGAACGGCGCTAACACAGCAACAGATACGGTTGATCCGTCGTTATACACACAATATTGTTATGCTTTATGATGCGGATCCGGCAGGACAGGCTGCCATGATCCGCAGTCTTGATCTGCTCATTGAAGAAGGAATGCACGCGAGAGTCGCCGGCCTTGAACAAGGCGAGGATCCGGATTCGTTTGTGAGAAAATTCGGGGTGGAGGCGTTCCTAAAACGGGTGTCAGAGGCTAAAGAGGCCGATGATTTCAAGATGGATTTTTTGTTTGAAAAGATCGATCCGTCAACTTCTGAAGGACGTTCTAAGATCGCCTCTGAAATGCTTTTGACGATCAACCGGTTTCAGGATGAGAACCTGAAAGTGGAAGCGATCCGCAAATTGGCGGGCCGGTTGTCGGTTATTCAAAGCTCAATGATGACTCAGCAGGCTTTGATCACGGAGCTCTCAAGGATCGCTCGTCAGCCGGACAGGCAGGCAGGTCGTGTTAAGGCTGAAGAGCCGGCCGACGACCAATTTAAGGATGTCCCTGCAGCGGAACGGGACCTTTTACGGCTGATGCTTGTTGACGCTGATTTTATTGGACCGGTCCAATCAGAGGTGACCCTGGATGGTTTTCAGCATGGGGGCGTCAAGGAAGTGGCCCGGTGTATTTTTGAACTGTTCTCTCAGCATGGAAGTTTTGAACTGACGCTTTTGATCTCCCGGCTTGAGAGGCAGGAAATGATCAATTTTGTTTCCGGGCTGGTGTCGTCAGGCTCTTCGGTCGTTGGTAACAAGAAAAAGATGTACCGTGATTGTGTTGATAAGATGAAGAATGATAACATGCGTCTGGTTCGAAAAAGCCTTCTCGCCGCGATGGAAGATGCCAAGGCAAGAGGCGATGAGCAGCAGCTGGCCAAGTTGGCACAAGAATTTAACCGATTATTAAAGAGGTGAGATACATGGACACAAAGGATTTGCAGTCCGATTTGGAAAAACTCGTTTCAATGGGGAAGAAAAAAGGTTTTCTGACCTATGATGAAGTGAACGAGACTTTGTCCGAAAAGATCGAGTCATCAGAGGATATCGATCAGGTTTTCGATATTCTAGATGGAAAGAACATCAAGGTCATTGAGTCTGAGGACCTGGAAGCTGTTGAAGTGGATGAGGAGTTCTTGGAGGAGGAGTCCCGCGAACAGCAAGTCCGTCGTGTCCGGGCCGAGCAGACGAAGGATGACATCTATTCTGACAAATTTATTCCATTGGATGATCCGGTCAAGATGTATTTGAAACAAATGGGGTCGATCCCATTGTTGACCAGGGATGAAGAGATCGCTTTGGCCAAGCGTATTGAGGAGACCGAATACAAACTCGCCGAGGCGCTTTACTGCACCGCCTATGCACGCAAGCGGGCCATTGAAGTGATCAAGAAAGTTCTTTCGGAAGAGATCAATGTGGAAGATGTGATCAAGGATGAGCTGGAACGCCGGCCGAAACTCATAAAAGATCTCAAGCGTATTTTAGCCCAGGTGCGGCAGACCCGGGTTGGCTCTGAGAAGTCGGCGAAGCTGTTAGCGGAGTTTAAACTGACCGCTTCTTTTAACGAGCAGGTGATCGATGAGATCGTCATGAAGAAAAGACGCCTTGAAAAGTTGGACCGGTTGCTTAAAAATAAATCCAAGAAAAAAGAGAATGAAGAACTTTATAAAGAGCGCGCGCTGTTGAGCAAGGATCTTGTTCAGCCGGCAAAGGTGATCAAAGAGCAGCTTAATGATATTCGTATGCGCCGTTCCAATTTCAATAAGGCAAAAAAGTTGTTGGTCGAAGCGAACCTCCGTCTAGTTGTCAGCATCGCTAAAAAATATATTAACCGCGGACTTTCGTTCCTTGATCTGATCCAAGAGGGCAATATGGGTTTGATCCGTGCGGTTGAAAAATTCGAATATCAGCGAGGGTATAAATTTTCGACTTACGCCACTTGGTGGATCCGTCAGGCGATCACGCGTTCCATCGCCGATCAGGCCAGGACGATCCGTATTCCGGTTCATATGACCGAGACGATCAACAAGATCATCCGGGTGTCACGTCTCTTTGTTCAGGAGTTCGGCCGTGAGCCCACGCCTCAGGAGATCGCCAAGCAGATGCGCATTCCTGTGATCAAGGTCAAGGAGATCATGAAGATCTCTCAGGTCCCGATTTCTTTGCAGACACCGATCGGGGATGAGGGGGACACGAACTTCGGTGATTTCATTGAGGATAAAAAGGCGGTTTCGCCAGCCAACGCGACTTTGCATTCGATGCTCAAAGAAGAGATCCATTCTGTGCTTGAGACCTTAGATGAGCGCGAGCGCAAGATCCTGGAGCTGCGATTCGGTATCCATGATGGGACCAGCCGCACGCTTGAAGAGGTGGGTTCTGAATTCAATGTGACCAGAGAGCGTGTCCGTCAGATCGAATCGAAAGCCCTGAGGAAACTCCGCCATCCGACACGTTCACGCCGGATCCAACAGTTTTTGGATGTGTCACTGAAGGATGCGGAAGTGATCTTTTAACGATGAAATGTCCTTTTAAGGCCTCGGGAAACCGGGGCCTTTTTTGTTTTAAAGCTGTTTTTTAGTTTTTTAAATCATGATATACTTACAATGATTTCAGCTTTTCAGGAGGGACACCATGCGGCGCTGGATTTTGATTATCGGATTTTTGATCGGTTTCATGTGTACGGGATCGGTCTTTTCGGCAGACGATCAGGCGATCGACCCTCAGGTCATTGAACTTTCCAACAGGATCATGCAGGACATTTTTTCGGAGGTCAAGACCTCCCAGCCCAAGTTCAAGGAGCTGGCCCAATTCAGCGATCAGAATTTATTTAAGAACGCCCAGGGAATCTATGCGATCAAGTATGAGTATAAGCCGGTCGCTCAAAGTGGCGATGCTTCTCAGCAAGACCTTCCCTATGAGCTGGCGGTTACTATCGACGGCATGGAGCAGTGGACATTTGAGCCCCGCAAGGGGATGTTCAATTATGGATTTCCTTTGCTGAAACTGAAGATCTCGGGTTATCAAAAAAAGCATCCGATCCGTACCCAGTTCGATATCGATCCTCTCGTCAAGAAATACGGCCAGATCCTGGCGGACGAACAGCAAAAGCTCATGCCGCTTAAGATCATCATTGAGCCGACAAAGTCTTCGTTCACCACGGATGAGGACGTGATCGTGGAAGTCGTCCTGCGCAATGTTTCTAAACGCCACATGTATGTCCGGCCGTTGAACAAGGACACATTGTATTTTTTGATCGATGATCAGTACTGGGGAACCAAACCAACTGAGGCGGCCCCGGATGAAGTGCAGAAGATCCTTTATTCTGGAGAAGAAGAACGGATGAGCTATCGGATCGGGGTTTTTCAGCAACCACAGACTATTCACATGATGTGTTTTTATCGGATGGCCATTCATGGGGTCAATCCATTTGGTGTTCAGGAAATCTCGATCGTTGAGGCGAAGAAGTAGCGGAGAGTTTAAGATTGCAGATGGTTTGCGATAGGTCGCGCTTGTCTGGGGGGACGCGCTTTTAAAGCCTTTCCGAGTGCAGTAATGCGTTAATATATAAGGGGTTATCAAAGTTGGCTTTTCCTACCGATTTTAACAAAGAAGTTCTGGAAAACCTCTTTACAGGTTTCTAAAATTCAATTATAATTAGGTTCACTTTTTGATTTATATTAGTATTAATTATATAAATATTTGGATTTTCGGGCCTATAGCTCAGTCGGTTAGAGCAGGGGACTCATAATCCCTTGGTCCCTGGTTCGAGTCCAGGTGGGCCCAGATTTGTAGAGAGTTCTTTTAGATTTTGCTTTCGGGCGCATAGCTCAGCTGGTTAGAGCGCTGCCCTCACATGGCAGAGGTCGAAGGTTCGAGTCCTTCTGTGCCCACCATCTTTTAACGATTGAACTGAAAGAAGGCATTGTGGCTGGATCCAATGTAGTGGAGACGCTCCGAAAATTAGTCGGGTTGCAGAAGTTTGATAATGAGATTTTCATGCTCAATCGAGAATTGGAGGAAAAGCCGGTCGCATTAGAGACCTTAAAGCAGGAGTTTGAACTTAAAAAAAGCAAGCTCAAGGATTTGGAAGCACGCTTTAAGAGTGTTCAGGTTGAGCGTAACACTCTGGAAGGGGATTTGGCCGCCAAGGAAGAAAATATTAGAAAAGCCGAATCTCAATTGGCCCAGCTCAAGACAAACAAAGAATATCATGCCAAGATCACAGAGATCGAGGGTCTGAAGGCTGAAAAGTCTATGATTGAAGAAAAGATCCTCATGTCATACGATAAAGCCGATGAAGTGAGGGTCCAGGTTGAATCTGAGAAAAAAGTTGTCGCCGAGCAGGAGCAAGATTTTCAGTCAAAAAAGAAAGTCTTGGATGATGAGATCAAGGGCATACAGGGCCGAGTGGGCCTTTTGAAGGCTGAGCGGGAAAAGCTTCTTCCGGACCTGGATAAGGCCCTCTTGGCAAGGTATGAACGCATTTTGCATAATCGTGAGGGGCTGGCTGTTGTGCCGGTCAAGAATCAGGTCTGTGGCGGCTGTTTCATGAACATTCCAGCGCAGGTCATCAATGAGATCAAGAAACACGAGGAAATGATCAGTTGTGAGATTTGCGCCCGTATTCTTTATCTTGAGGAAGAACTGGGGTTGTGAAAAGTTTAGAGATCTATACTGATGGGGCGTGCAGCGGAAATCCCGGTCCTTCTGGGATCGGATATATCATCCGTCAGAATGGAAAAGTGGTCGGTGAATTTTCCCATTTTATCGGGCAGGCGACCAATAATATCGCTGAATATACGGCGCTTATTTATGCGCTGCAGGAAGCCTTGATCTTGAAGGCTTCGGATGTTGAGATCCGTGCCGATAGCGAGCTTTTGTGCCGGCAGGTATTGGGTGAATATCAGGTCAGGCACGAGAATATCAAACCGCTCTTTGATCAGATCCAGCATTTGGTAAAAGGTTTTCGTTCGTTTAGGATCAAGCATGTTCCGCGGACGGAGAATCGAGATGCCGATAGGCTGGCAAGAGAAGGACTCAAACAAGGGCAGGCGAAGGTGTTTGCCTCGGCACAACAGGCCGGGGAGGAAAGTCCGAGCTCCGAAGGATAATGCACCCTGCTAATCCAGGGCCTGTGCACCACGTGGGGTGTACGGCGGGCCTTTTACAAGGTTTGCCGTGGACCCGGCATGGTTCACGGAGGATCAGAGCAACAGTGACGATGTCCCTGCAAAGGGAAGTGAAACGGGCAATCTCTGCATGGAGCAATGCCAAATAGGAGGACACATCCGGAAACGGAGACGAAGCGATCCGCTTCGTGTATGATCCTCGGGTAGGCAGCAAGAGTTCATGGGGCAACCCGTGAAGTGAGTTGAATAAACACCGCCTCGTTAGCGCATAAGCTTTTTTCTGCGAGGTCACAGAACTCGGCTTACCGTTTGCCCTTGTTCTTATTTTAGATGAAATTGAAAATGAAATAGGTTGTTTTAAATGAGGAGGGTTTAACATGTCAGGACATTCAAAATGGGCAACCATCAAGCATAAAAAGGCTGCTGCCGATGCCAAGCGCGGTGCGTTGTTTACAAAGTTGACAAAAGAGATCACGGCGGCCGCGAAGGCCGGTGGCGGGGACACGGAATCGAATATCCGTTTGCGTACGGCGATCCTGCGCGCGAAGGCCTATAATATGCCCAGTTCCAATATCGATAATGCTGTTAAAAAGGGAACAGGGGAGCTTCCCGGTGTCATTTATGAAGAGGTTGTTTTTGATGCGTATGCTCCGGGCGGAGTGGCTCTGTTAATCGAAGGGCTGACCGATAATAAAAATCGCACGACAGCGGAGATCCGCAATATCCTTAACAAAAAGAATGGCAGTATGGCCGGTGCCGGTTCAACATCATGGATGTTCACGGCGAAAGGCGTCATTACGGTCAAGAAGGATAACGCTTCTGAAGACCAGCTTATGGAAGTCGCGCTTGAAGCCGGGGCTGAAGACATCGGAACAGAAGGTGATCTTTTTGAGGTCACTTGTGAGCCAGCAGCTTTCAATCAGGTCAAAGTTGCTTTGGAAGCAAAAAATATTGTAACGGAATCCGCTGAATTGACAAAGATCCCGAGTTCGACCGTGCGAGTTGTTGGAAACGATGCCAAGCAGGTGCTGGCATTGATGGAAGTCCTGGAAGAGCATGAGGACGTTCAGGCGGTTCATGCCAATTTTGATATCCCCGATGAAGAAATGGAGCAGATCTCTGCTGAGTAAAACGGTGATCTTGGGAGTTGATCCAGGGCTCAAGGCAACCGGATATGGCGTGATCGAGGTTGTTTGGCAGCCGGATCGCCGTATCCGCCTTCTGGAGGCTGGGACCATTAACCCGAAGTCGCGAGATTCCATGCCGCTGCGTATTGATTCTGTCTATAAGAACTTAAAGGATATCATCCATCAGCATGCTCCTCATTTGATGGTCCTTGAGAAACTGTTCGCGCATTATAAACATCCAACAACCGCTTTTATTATGGGGCATGTCCGCGGGGCGATCTGTTTGCTCTGCGCTCATTGCCAGATCGAACTGGCCGAATACAGCGTCAAGCGGATACGCAAAGCGCTGGTCGGCAACGGAAGTGCCACCAAGCAACAGACGCAGTTGGCTGTTGCCAAGGTCCTGAGCGTTGATCCTTCAAAATTGACACTGGACGCCAGCGATGCTTTGGCATTGGCCTTGGGCCATGCTTATATGCAACGATTGTAGGAATGAAAAGGATATGATCTCAAAGATCAGGGGAAAATTTATTGAACGGCGCGATCAAGCGGTGATCCTTGAGGTGGGGGGGATCTTTTATGAGATCCTGGTCTCGGATTCCGTGATGGGAAGGATCGAAGACCGCATGGGCCCCGATGCTTGTTTGGAGCTGATCACGTATTACTATATCCAGATCGGGCCGGCAAAAGGGAACCCTGTCTTGGTCGGATTTTTAAATGAGATCGAGAAAGATTTCTTTCTTGATTTTATCAAGGTCTCTGGTATTGGCCCGCGGGCTGCGATTAAAGCTCTCAATCAGCCGATCTCCACGATCGCCGAGGCGATCGTCAAGGGCGAAGAAAAATTCTTGACGGCTTTACCGGGGATCGGTAAGCAAAAGGCCAAGGAGATCGTGGCCAAGCTTCAAAATAAGGTGGGCAAATACGGGTTGATCCAGGATGAGGGGCCAGGAAGTTCTTTTCAGGCGGCGAGCAAGATTGGAAAAGTCGAAGCTTGGCAGGAAGAAGCGTTGGAAGTTCTGCTGCAGTTGCAGTATAAAAAAGCGGAGGCCCAGCAGATGATCGAAAAGGCGCTTGAACGCAATGCCTCGGTCTCTTCTGCCGAACAGTTGCTTAATGAAATTTATAAACAAAGGATCGCAGCTCATGGATGAAGAATCTCTTCGTTATATGAAAGGCGCCGTTGAAGCGCTGTTATTTATCAGCGAGAAGCCGGTGGCCCTTGAGCAGTTCAAGGAGGCCCTGGAGACCGTGGAGATCCAGGATATCCGTTTCATATTAAAGGAGCTTCAGCAGGATTATGAAGAACGTCAGACGGGCATCACGCTGGTGGAGATCGCTGGCGGGTTTCAGATGTTGAGCAATCCGCAGTATGCGGAATATATCCGTAATTTTTTTAAGACGAGGGTTAAGGAGAAATTGTCCCGTCCGGCCCTGGAGGTCCTTGCGATCGCGGCGTATCGCCAGCCGGTCTCGCGCGGGGATATTGAGATGATCCGCGGGGTTAATTCGGATGGGACCGTGGCCCATCTGCTGGATAAGAATTTGATCAAGATCGTCGGGCGGAAAGATGTTCCGGGCAGACCTTATTTGTATGGGACTACGAAACTTTTTTTGGAATATTTTGGCCTTAAATCATTGAAAGACCTGCCCAAGCTTGAGGACTTTGTGGATTCTGTTGGGGCGATGGAAGACGAGCGCGGCGCCGGGAATCTTTTTTCCAGCAATAAACCGGTAACGGTCGAGGACGCGGTCCAGGATGTCGGGGAGGACCATGTGGAGCGGTCGTTTGCCACGCAGGACCCGGGGGGGGAATCTGTCCCGGAGGACGAGGTCCTCTCGTCCAGTGAGCCAGCACCTGAGGAATTCTCGGATGCGATGGCCCGGCGTGATATCGCTCAGCAGGAACATGTCCTGGATGGTCCTGCGGAAGAAGCGGGAGATCTGAAAAAAGCCATGGATGCGATTAGCCGCGGTGAACATGAGATCGAGCAGGATGCTCAGCGCCCTGAAGGGTATGAGCAGAGTTTTTACGAAGAGATGCAGCAAGAACAGGCGCCGGAACCCTCAAAAGATTAAAAGGTGAGGTGAGTATGTCATTAAAAGAATACCGAGCAAAAATCGATCAGTTGGACGAACGTATCGTCA
>Ga0116155_10002018_pt1 | contig 14142 bp, 17 predicted proteins | sample AD_UKC032_MetaG_FD_89890 | JGI IMG/M metagenome (GOLD analysis project Ga0116155, IMG submission 89890) | Active sludge microbial communities of municipal wastewater-treating anaerobic digesters from USA - AD_UKC032_MetaG | ecosystem: Engineered > Bioreactor > Anaerobic > Digestate | place: USA...
CAGAATGACGAAATTGCAGAGCCTCAGAATGACGACTCCTCATAATTAATGAATCACTGTAGTTACCTTCTTCTTATACAAATGTAAACAAATCTTAATACATATTGCCCGTTATTCTTAAGATTCCTGCAAAATAGTCGAAATAATTATTATACAGGGCGAATAAAAACCACAAAGCTTTCTTTTTTACTGTCATTTCTTCGGGAGTTCAACTAACTAATACAAACTGTATTAGGGAGAGGTATTTTTAATGATCACACTTGACGCAAACTTAGGTCTTCCTTCATCTTCTTCTTTCTTTTATCTTATTGCAAAATTAAGAAAACAATACGGATGTTCAAATACAAATATTGATAACTCTACTGAAGCTTATGCGGCTAAAGGAACTCCTGACGCAAATAAAACTGAAAATACAGATAATGTAAATAATATAAACGATCTTAATATTAAAGAAAACCTTGATTTTGAACAACTTGTGGAGGATTTAAAGCTTAATGTGTCTGAAAATAGATTCGCCCTTCTTTTAATGATGCCTTCATCAGAATTATTCCAGCTTCTTGAGCTTCTCGGAAAGGAAAATCTCTTAAACGGACTTAAATTTTTTACAAAAGAAAAAATTATGGGCTTTATTGCAAAACTTCCTAAAAAAGACCTTCTTAAAATGCTTTTTTACATGTTCACAGACAAAAAACAATTAATAGAAAACCTTCCACTAAAAGAACTTCATAACTTTTTAAGCAGTGATAAAATTGAAAAAGGGCATTTTATGAAAATTTTTGAACTGCTCCCAAGACAGACTCTTGCTATTATAGCAGGACATTTAACAGGCAAAAAATGCGATAAAATGTCCCAAAAAGATTTATTAAAAGAAATTGAACCTTTTAAAAAATATCAAATGACAAATGGCGTTAAAAAACTTGATGAAAAGACGTTACGCGGCTTTGTAACCACTTTGACAGAATCATTTCCTAATTTATACAATGAATTTTCTCATATTGCGCTTTTTAATGTCAGCGCAAAATTTGCAAAAACTGATCTTATTGATGCAATGACAGTTATTGATAACAGTAAAATAATGGATATGCTTTCAGAACTTCCTGATAAACTTTTAGCCCTGACCGTTTCGCAGATAGACCCTGAAATATTCGCTAATGTACTTTTAGCAGACCATAAAGACCTGCTTGCCAATCTGGTTATGTCCAATTAATTTTTTATATTAAATTGTAAGGAAAAAATGAAAAAGTTGATTTTTGTAAGTCCTTAATTTGCGGGTGTTTTGCCGAAGGCAAAACACCCGCTATACCCTTACCCAGCTCGCGCCGCCCGCAGGGCGGCGCGAGCTGTACATATCAGCGTTTTAAGTAGGTAACAAAAAATTTTCAGGTTTTTATCTACCCAACCCCAACCCCTTCCCTTCAAAGGGAAGGGGTTGGGGTTGTTTGTTTGCCTCACTCGCTTCGCTCGTTCGGCAAAATTTAATAAGAGCTGAAAATTTTTTGTCTGTTACTTAACAAATCAACGAAAACTTATTTTGATTGACATAGAAGAGCATTAACCCAGTCTTTAAAGATATAATTTGCGTCCTGTGGTCCGGGACCGGCTTCCGGATGAAATTGGACTGTATTTATATTGAATTTAGGACTGCAAAACCCCTCTACCGTTTCATCATTAACATTTATATGCGTTATTTGCATATCCTGCGGCAATTTTTTGGAAGAAACAGCGTAACCATGATTTTGAGCGGTCATCATAACCTTATTTGTTCTTAAATCTATGACAGGATGGTTGCTTCCCCTGTGTCCAAATTTTAATTTATAAGTATCAGCCCCGATAGCAAGAGCAAGAATTTGATGACCAAGACAAATTCCGTAAAGAGGAAGCTTTCCCATAAGATTTTTAGCTGTTTCTATTGCCCCTTTTGCTTCTTTTGGATCACCGGGTCCGTTAGAAAACAATACCGCTTCAAAATTTCCGTCAAGAATTGTCTGAGCAGATACATCATGAGGGAATATGCTGATTTCACAGCCAAGAAGCACAAAATGCCTGATTATTCCTCTTTTAATTCCAAGATCAATCAAAGCTATCTTCTTTCCATTGCCTTTTATAACGTCAACATCTTTTCTTGAAACCTGTTTTACAACATCATAAGGGAATTTAAATTCCTGCAACTGTTTTTTCAAAGAATCTTTTAACTGTTTGCCCAATGCGCCTGTAATGTCCTGCGTGGTTATAACACAATTCATAACGCCTTTTGCCCTGATTTTTTTCGTTAACATTCTTGTGTCAACGCCGCTTATGCAGGGTATATTGTTTTCTTTTAAATATTCTGAAAGGCTTTTAACGCTTTTCCAGTTGGATTCAATGTCAGAAAGCTCTTTAATGACAAATCCTCTTAGGTGAATCCTTGCGGATTCGACGTCTTCTTCGTTAATTCCGTAATTTCCTATAAGCGGATAAGTCATAACAACAATTTGTCCGGCGTAGGAAGGGTCTGTCAAAATTTCCTGATAACCTGTCATTCCGGTATTAAATACAATCTCGCCAAAGGAAGTTGCGTCTGCCCCGCAGGAAACCCCCTGTAATTCTGTCCCGTCTTCAAGTATTATAGTTGCTTTCATTATTTTTCCCTTTTTACGCCAGATTCTTATGAATAATTTCTTTTAATAATGTTTGATAAGGCATGTTTTTCTCTTTTGCCAGTTTTTTAGCTATTTGAATATCTATAACATTCAGCCTTATTGTTACAGGCTTTGTTTCAGGCTTTACAACCTTCCATTCAGCAGTTTCTATGTCAGATTCATCTTCAGGATTAAAATTCTTAATAAAGTCCTCCGCTTCACATTCAGGACAAAACCATTCTTTATTTTTATCCAAAAATAATTCGGATTGGCATTTTTTACACTTTTTAATCATTTTTATTTACCTCCTGATTCCATTTTATTATATATTTTCTGCTTGCAGGATATACGGTAATAATTTTAACAGCATTACTTTTTTTATTTATTATACAAACAATAACTAAAAATCTTTTCTTTTGAGTATGCCCAATTACTTTTGTTATGCGTTCATTTAATTCAGTTTCAATATAAACATTTGAAAATACCTCCAGAATTTCGTCCTCTGAAATATCAGAATGATTTACCTGATAATGTATTTTATTAAATTTTTTATCAAAACTAAATTCAATTTCCATATTATTATTAATCTTACACCAATAGTATGTACATGTCAATACAGCATCTTAATTGTCATTGTATACAAGAGTTCCAAAGCCTTTATCTGTAAAGATATCTAGCAGAAGGCTGTGTTCAATTCTTCCGTCAAGAATATGCACGGCGCTTACGCCTTTTTTAACGGCTTCCATGCAACAGTCGATTTTAGGGATCATTCCGCCGGAAATCGTTTTATCATCAATTAATTTTTGAGCCTCTGAAACGCTTATTCTCGAAATTAAAGAAGATGGATCGTTCACATCTTTTAAAAGTCCTTCTATGTCTGTTAAAAAGATTAGTTTCTCGGCTTTTAAAGCTCCTGCAATAGCAGATGCCGCATAATCAGCGTTTATATTGTACGAATTGCCTTCCATCTCTCTTGCTACAGGCGAAATTACCGGAATAAAATCTTTTTCGATAAGAATTTCAATAAGTTCCGTATTTACTGTTTCAACTTCGCCTATAAAACCGACATCCTGACCGTTAATAAATTTTTTCTTCGCAATAAGCAAATTCCCGTCTTTACCGCTTATTCCAACGGCGTTTAACCCTTGATTTTGCAAATTTGCGGAAATTTCCTTGTTAATTTTGCCGGAAAGAGTCATTTCAACAACTTCCATTGTTTCTTCATCCGTAACCCTTAATCCTTCAACAAATTCGGATTTTTTTTGGATTTTATTTAAAAAATTATTTATTTCAGGTCCGCCTCCATGTACAATGACAGGAAAGATTCCAGCCATTTTCATAAAAGATATGTCCTGAACAACCTGTTTTTTTAAGGTTTCATTAAGCATTGCGCTTCCGCCGTACTTAATTACAACAATTTTATTTCTGAAAGACCTTAAATAAGGTAGAGTTTCTACTAATATTTTGGCTTTATCTATGTGTTTTTGCATATTTACACTCATTTATGTTCTGTATTCACCGTTAATCTTGACATAATCATACGTTAAATCACATCCCCAAGCTGTAGCTTCTTCTTTTCCGTCTTTTAAAGCGAAAAGAATTTGTATTTCCCGTTCTTTTAACACATTTAAAGCCAGGTCTTCATCAAAAATAACCGGCTCTCCGCTTATCAACGGACTAATTGCGCCTGCTGCGCTTGAAAATTCAACGTCTGCTCTGGAATGATCAAAGTTAGCTCCTGAATATCCGGCGGCGCAAACTATTCTTCCCCAGTTGGCATCTGATCCGAACATTGCGGTTTTCACCAGGTTTGAATTAATTATAGACTTTGCAATCTTTCTCGCATCCTCTTTAGTTGATGCGCCTTGAACTTTAACTTCAAGAAATTTGGTTACGCCTTCTCCATCCATAATTATCTGCTTTGCAAGATACAAAGTAACATATTCAAGAGCTTTTTTGAACTTGTTATAATCTCTATCTTCAGTTTCTATAGGGGAATTTCCCGCCTGACCGTTAGCAAGCGCAATTACCATGTCGTTTGTGCTGGTGTCCCCATCGACAGAAATCATATTAAATGAATCATCAACACATTCTTTAAGACATTTTTGCAATAATTTTCTGTTAATATCAGCGTCAGTTGTTACAAAAGCAAGCATTGTAGCCATATTCGGATGAATCATGCCAGAACCTTTTGCAATTGCTCCAAATCTTACTGTTTTTCCGTTTATTTCCGTTTCTATAGCTATTTCTTTTGGGAATTTGTCGGTTGTCATTATACCTTCAGCGGCTTTACGGGAAGATTTTTCGGCATTATCCATTTTGGGAAAAAGATTTTTTATACCCTGAGAAATGACCTCCATAGGAAGCTGAACGCCTATAACTCCTGTTGAAGCCACTAAAATCGACTCTTTACTGACATTAAGGCATTCCGCATATATTTGCGCCATTAATTCAGTATTTTTCCTGCCGGTTTCACCGGTGCATGCGTTTGCGACACCGCTGTTTATTACAATTCCGTTAATATTATTGATTATTTTTTGTTGATTCCACAGAACCGGAGGAGCTTTGACGCTGTTTAAGGTGAAAACTCCCGCTGCTGTTGCAGGAACATCGCTTTTAATCAGCGTTAAATCTTTTCTTTTCTTTTTAATTCCAATATGATCGCCTGTTGCAGAGAACCCTTGCGGCACTGTTATACTTCCTGCGATTACATTTATGTCTTTTATTTTGGTATTTTCCATTTTTTTCCACAATTTTTATTAAATATATGAAAATTTTAACATTATACATATATTTAGAAAGAATTATTTTATAAAATATTTCAAAAAATATACAAAATTAAAGACAAAATGGCGCTGTCTGCAATCCTGTTTTCTCATCCAGCTTGAATAAAATGTTCATATTCTGTACTGCCTGACCTGAAGCACCTTTAACAAGATTGTCGATCGCTCCTACAACGATTATATTACCGGTTCTGCGGTCAATTTTAAAGCCCACATCATAAAAATTGGAATTTCTGACCCATCTTGTTTCAGGATAAACCTCTTTTTCAGTAATTCTTATGAAATACTCTTTTTCGTAATATTTCATAAAAACCTGTTTAACATCATCATAAGTCAGGGATTTATCAAGCAATTTAGCGTAGCAAGTCGATAAAATTCCACGTTGCATAGGCACAAGAGTCGGCGTAAAGGTTAATTTTATCTCTTTACCGGCAAATTCACTTAATTCCTGCTCAATTTCCGGTGTATGTCTATGATCCGCTATTTTATAAGCTTTTGTTGTTTCATTACATTCAGCAAAATGAACTCCCTGGCTTAAAGACCGTCCAGCTCCTGTTACGCCTGATTTTGCATCCACAATTATTGTTTCTGTATCTATTAAACCTTCTTTTAAAAGGGGAAGCAGGCTTAAAATACTGCAAGTTGTGTAACATCCAGGATTTGCAATAAGCCTTGCGTTCTTAATCTGATCTCTTTTCCACTCACAAAGTCCATATACAGCTTCCTCAAGAAGTTCTGGAGATTCATGTTCTGTTTTATACCATTCTTCGTAAACTTCCCTGCTTCTTAACCTGAAATCAGCTCCAAGATCAATAACTTTAACTTTATCAAGAATCTTTTTTGCGATTTTTTTGCATGCTATCCCGTGAGGGAGCGCAAAGAAAATCACATCAACCTTTTCAGCCAGTTCTTCGATGTTTTCTTCAATGCATTCATGGGAAATAATATTTTTAAAATTGGGGTAAATGTCGGAATATTTCTGTCCAACGTTACTTTGAGAGGTTATATAAGAAATTTCAGCCTGCGGATGGGCTGAAAGAATTCTTACGAGTTCTTCTCCCACATATCCTGTTGCTCCAATTATCGCTGTTTTTATCATTTTATCGCCTTGTTAGTTTTTATGCTCTTTTTCAAAAGGGTTTTGCGACATTTTAATTGCGGCAATAAAGAAAAGAATAAAAACTACTCCTGCAACTGTACATTGTAAAACTTCTATGCCACTCATTATCAATTTTCCTGATTTTATTCTTTATAATCCGAATAATTTGTATTATTCATTTTATCAACCGCTTTCCACATTATAAAAGCCAAAATTAATATAACAATCATTCCAAATATATCATCAAATCCCATATTATTTTCCCCCTTTTAATTTATTTAAAAGTTTTTGAAGCATGTCTTTTTTATTAAAGTAGCCATTAAAAAAGATTATTGCAAAAGAAATTCCCGCGAATATTAAAATATAGATTAAAAGAGTTTTTACGCTAAAAATTAAGGAAATAGTTCCTGCTACTGTTAAAATTAACGCATTCCAAAGGTGGTTTCTTTCGTTAATAAGTATGTCTATTTCTTTTTTTAATGCTTCTGTGTCCATAATTTTATTTTACTCTTTTTCAAATTATAAGCCAGAGTATTAATAAAATTTTAATTTAATAATTCATTGCGTTTTCATTAATAACCTTAAAAGCGCATGAAACCCCGGCTACTTTAGGAATAGAAATAAGTGAAGTAGTGCAGGGTTGGGCAATTTGAACTAAATTTCCTAAATCGTCATAACTATTTTGATTTCCACGAGGATAAATTCCTCTTTTTGTCAGATCAAAGGCAAATATATCTCTTCCATAAATATTTGGTCCGTTAAAACCATTTACATCGACATAAACGTCAGTACATTGTTCATATACACCATTTATTTGATACATAATACTATTACATTGTGATTTATATGAATCATAAAAAGCAATGAGCATACCATTTGCTAAAACAGCTCTCGGAAGTTTGGTAAAGTTTATCCAACTATTCACATTATTAAGCGTCTTAAAATAAGTATGAAAACATATTCCGGATTGAGTATTTTTGGGACACTTTTTAATGCATTTTAAAACGGTGCAATATTTTTCCATTAGTAAATCAACATTATTTGAAGGAACTATATTAACCATTCCGTCTGAACTATCAACCATTAACATTTTTGTGCCCTGAATTAATGTAGAATTAGCAATTTTTAATCCTGATATCCAAGCTTTTTTTTCAATGGTTAATATAAGAGAAGGAAGCGTTTCTGCCGCAATCACTCCAAGTATAAAAACAACAAGTAGTGTTTCCGCCAGAGTAAAGCCCTTGCGGGATTTATTTTCTACCCCCCCCCGTAAAGTTTACTGTACGCATTTACATCTCCTTACAGTGTTTTTTACTACGCAACATTTTTATAAACACTTACAATAAGCTGATATAAACTGTCTATCCGGTGGTTTAAAACCTTTATTTGCTGCCTGAAGTCTTTATCTGTATCATCTATACGCTGAGATAAATATTTAATATCCTGTCGAACATCTTTTATGGCATTTTCCTGTTTTATATCAAATTTTTCTATTTTTTTATCCAGCCTCGCATAAAAATAAAATACGATTAAGTTTATCAAAATCAACTGTACAGGATTTACAAGTTTGACTGCTTCTACAAAAAAATTTTCCATGTTTATTCCTTTAATTCAAATTTATATTTATTATAACTTACTTAAAAAAATTTTTGCATTAAAATTTTCTTGTATAAAGATAGTGTATATTGTCATCCTGAGCTAAGCGAAGGATCTTAAAAGTTGACTATTAATAAGATTCTTCGGCTGCGCCTCAGAATGACAATTTTGCTATTTTGGACTTTTTCCGCATTCTTTTTACCTAATTCGCAATTTCGGCGAATTCTCGTTCTTTTAAGTACTCATTTGCTTTTGTAGCGGCAACAGCTCCGTCAGCAACGGCGGTAATAATTTGTCTTAGCGGCGTAACTCTTATATCGCCCGCCGCAAACACTCCTTCACAGCTGGTGGCAAGATTTGAATCGGTTTTGATAAATCCTCGTTCATCTAACTGTAATTGATCTTTAAAAAGCTCTGAATTCGGGGAATATCCGATAAACGGGAAAACCCCGTCTGTTGCAAGCTCAAAAGCCTCGCCGGTTTTAACATTTTTTAAAGATAACGATTCAACTTTATTCTCGCCATTTACTGATGTAACAACCGTGTCCAGTATAAAATTGATTTTCGGATTTTCTTTTGCTCTGTCCTGATAAATTTTATCTGCTCTTAATGCGTCTCTTCTGTGAATAATATTTACCTTTGAAGCAAATCTGGCAAGATAAAGCCCTTCTTCAACGGCAGAATTCCCTCCTCCCGCAACTGAAACCACTTTATCTCTGAAAAAAGCGGCGTCGCATACAGCGCAATAACTTACACCTCTGCCTATAAGTTCATCTTCTCCAGGAACTCCCAGTTTTTGCGGCTGCGCTCCTGTTGCTATGATTATAGAATTAGCTTTAAAAATGCCTTCTTCGGTTTCAATTCTCTTAACCGGAGAATAAAAATCAATGCCGGTTATTTTTTGCATTAAAAATTTCTCAATATTAAATTTATCTGCGTGTTCTTCAAATTTTTCCGCAAGGTCAAACCCGCTTATCATAGGAAAAGCAGGATAATTTTCTATCTCAAGAATTTTGTTAAGCTGACCGCCTGTAACGCTTGTGTCAATTATAACAGTCTTAAGAGCGGATCTACAGGCATAAATTGCCGCTGAAAGTCCGGCAGGTCCTGCGCCTAGTATGATAAGATCATAATTATATTCTTTTCGTTCGTTCATTGTTCCTCATCCCTTTTATTTTGCAAATAATTTATTTATATTAGCATTATCGTTTAATAAATACCCTCTTATTTTATATTTTACCCTATCAGATTTTATTTTTTTACCGTTTCTGTAATGTTCTATTATAATTACGTCTGTTCCCGAAAAAGCGCTCTCCTCTACGGTAATTTGAGGGGTTTCAGTTTCAACGGTGTTTTCATCTTCATCTTTTCTTGTGAATATTGCTGTTTTATCTATTACTTCGTTTATGGTTATTGACGCTGTTGCGCCGGAAACAGGATTTGACAGGGTTATAATGTCGCCCTTTCTTTCAAAAGTCCAGATATCAGAGCTTCTCATCCTGAATAAATCAGGGTTATTAGTTTCTTCAAGCACGCTTAAAACGCTCCATGTCCCGTAAAATTCTTCGGGAAAGTCATCAACTACAGAAATATTCCCTTTAATAACCCCTTTTTCATGAGTAAATTCCTGTTTTTTCAGAGATTCATCAAGCATAATATCGGCATAAAGACCTTTAGCATAGGCATTATTAATGTTTACGCCAACAATAATTAAGGCTAAAAGCACTGTCCGTTTAATATTTAACGCTAAATTTATCAAATTCACCTTTATACTCTTCTTCAATCATTTCTACAAGTGTAACACGGGCAGATGTGGGACCTTTTTTGCACCATTCAATCATTTTGTCAACTGCCGCGACATCGCCTTCAATAACCGCTTCGACTCGTCCGTCAAGAAGATTTTTAACCCAGCCTTTAGTTCCAAGTTCTGCGGCAATTTTTAATGCGGTCTGTCTGTAATAAACGCCTTGCACTCTGCCGAAAATCCAAAGATGTACTCGTTTTTTTGTCATTTTAATTCACTATAAACAGTAATTAAATTACAGGATACTTCTTTTATTATAATGAACAAAAAAACTTTGGTATAGTAATATCAAGTTACAATCAAAAGAGTATTATTTTTTGATAAGGTTTTTGCCGGCGTAGCCGGCAAAAACCTTATCAACTCTTCTTCCCCTCCCTTAGGGAGGGGGCAGGGGGAGGGAGATTTAATACTACATTGATTGTAACTTGGTATGAGAAAGAATAGAAAGTTTTTAGAGGCGCCCTTATTTAAATTGATATAAAAATAAATATGTAACTCGAATTGCTAATTAGTTGAAACGCTGAAATAGATTGAAATTTTATTTTAATTTTTTATGCGGCTCGCAGGCAAAGCCTGCGAGCCGCATGCCTTAAGAAGGCGTAGCGGCTGGCAAAGCCAGCCGCTACGCCAAATATAAAATTATTTATTTAGCAATTCAAGTTATGTAATTTCATTTTATTTTTTTTATGTATATAATCTTTGAAAGAATATTATATATTAATAATGGAGTTTTAAGAGAAATTTAAATGCCTCATGTGTTAATTGTTGAAGATGATCGTCTAAATTATGAATTAGCCGCTGAATTGCTTGAATTTGCCGGTTATTCAACCGCAAAAGCAGAAAATTTAGACGAATGTTTAAATGAAATAAATACTAAAAAACCGGATTTAATTCTTATGGATATGGAACTTCCGGAAATAAAAGGGCATGAAATAACAAAACTTTTAAAAGATAATTCTAACTTTAAAGATATCCCGATTATCGCTTTAACAGCCAGGGTAATGGAAAAAGACGTAGAAAAAGCTTTTTCGGCAGGGTGTTCGGGATTTATTTCAAAACCGTTCAATGTATCAACTTTTGCTTCAATAATAAATAATTTTATAAACCCGGAAAAACAAGAGTATTTTTATAATAAAAATATCAAATATTCAAAAAACGCTATAATCGCCGATCAAAAAGAATTTTACACTAAAAAATACAGGAAACATAATATTCTTGTGGTTGATGACAACCAAATGAACGCTGAAATCCTTAAAGAAACGCTGGAACAACTTGGACAGAACGTAAAAATTTTATATCACGGCAGAAATGTTCTTGAAACAATTGAAAAAGAACAAATTGACCTTGTTTTGTTGGACATAATGATGCCTGAGATTAGCGGCTATGACATAATAAAACAAATAAAAGCAACTCCTGCAACTCAAGATTTGCCGGTAATTTTTGTAAGCGCTCTTGATAGCGCCAGAGATATCGTAAAAGGCTTTGATCTGGGTTCTTATGAGTACATAGTAAAACCTTATAAGCTTGAAGAAGTAAAAGCAAGGGTTTTGAGTATTTTAAAAATTAAAGACCTTCAGGATCAGCTTAAATCCGAAAAGAAAATTCTTGATTTAATTTTTGAATTTTCAGAAGACGGAATGATTTTATTAAATTTCAATTTTGAAATAATTTCCTGTAACAATAGATTTCTTAAATGGATTGAAAAAGACAAAGAGAGTGTTTTAAACAAAAATCTTTATGAGGTTTTATCTTTTGAAAATAATTTAAAAGATTTTTGCGATTTATATTCATATTTTGATTTTGAAATTCAAAATAATGAAAATAAGAAAAAAAGAAGATTTATAGAAGCAAATTGTTCCAGAATACCAACTTTGTCAGAAAAAGAAGAAGGCGGTTATGTAATGATTTTAAGGGATATAACCGCAAAAAAAGAAATTGAAGCGCAAAAAGAAACGTTTGTCGCTACTTTAACGCATGATTTAAAAACGCCTGTAAGGGCTCAAATCACAGCTTTAGAGCTGGTCTTAAAAGGAAAATTCGGTGAAATTAATAAAAATCAGAACGAAATATTGTCAGAAACCCTTAATTCAAATAAATACATGTTCAGTATGCTGGACAACCTGTTATCTACATATAAGTATGAGAATGGGAATATAATTATAAAAAAGCAGGATACAAATATTAACGAGCTGATAAAATCCTGTTACAGCGAGTTAAAACATCTTATCGAAGAAAAAAAACATGTTATAGATTTTAAATTTGAACATGAAACGCTTAATGCGTTTATAGACCCGCTTGAAATTAAAAGAGTAATTTTAAATTTAATATCTAATGCGATAAATTATACTGATGAGCGGGGGAAAATAATTATATCCACCAAAAAAGAAAAAGGGAATACGGTTGTTTCTTTTATAGACAATGGAAAAGGCATGTCAGAAGCGGAACAGGCACTTTTATTCAGTAAATTTACAAGTTATTCCAAAAAATTCAGGCAAGTAGGGACGGGCTTAGGTTTATATCTTTCAAAACAAATTATAGAAACGCACGGAGGAGAAATTTTCGTGAAAAGTGAAGAGGGGAAAGGAAGTTGCTTTACCTTTCATATTCCATAGAATAATATTGGCATAACAGTTTCTTTTTTGGATTAGTATAGATTATGGATACTAAAAAAAATAACTGCGATTAAAATAAAATATGTCTACTCAAATAAAAAGAGGGATTTCTTAATGTCAGAAAAAAAAAATCCTTTAGAAAAGATTACAAATTTTATTAATTTATATAAATTTTATTTGTTAATAGCCGCAATCATTGTAAGCGGTATATTTTTTATGAATTTTCCCGCTAAAAACCCAACAACGATTAATGAAATGATTGAAAAAGCCGAAACGTATAAAGAACAAGGTAAAATGGCATTTGCGCTTGAAGAATATAATAACTTAGTTCGACTTTATCCCAATAATTATGATATTCATTTAAATCTTGCCGAGGTTTATTTGGAATTAAACGAGGTTGATAAAGCTAAAATTGAATATATACGGGCAATAAAACTTGGAAATAAATACAGATTTGACGCTGAAATTGCTCTTGCAAAGATTTACGGCGAACAAAAACGTTATGATATAGTCAAAGACATTCTGAAAAATATTGATGACGTTAAAAAGAAAAAAGATTTGGAAGAGCTTGGAAATATTTGCCATAACTGGGGAATTTATTTAAAAGAAACCGATAGACTTGAAGCCATAAGAAAATTTAAAGAAGCTCATAATTATTACAAAAAAGCAAAAAGTAAATTAGCCAAAAATGCTCTTGAGCAAATTAAAGAACTCTATGCGGGAATTTCAGACACACTTGTGGAATATAATGAAACTCAAAAAGCGATAGAAATTCTTAATCTGTCTATAGCTTATGAAGATAATGCTTTGGCGCATTATAAACTGGCTAAAATTTATGAGAAAACTTCACATGCAGAAAAAGCTCTTGAGGAATACAGTAAATCTTTTGCGCTTGATGATAAAGCCGGAAATATAAACGCATACATAAGCCTTTTAATGAAAAGAGCAAAAGAATTGCATGAAAACGGCGATATTACTAAATCGAAACTTTATTATTTAAGAGCAAAAAAACTTGATTCAAAAATAAATATCCCTGAAAATGCGGAGAAACAGATTCTATTTAATTTGATCGCAACAAAAATAAATGAAGATATGGACAAAGATATTCTTATACCTGGAATAGTCTTTAAATTCAACAATATCACTAAAGATGCAATCAACAATTTAAAAGTAAAGATTGTTTTTACAGAAAATGATAAAGAGTTAAGCGCAAAAATACTGACTATAGCAACTGAAAAAACCCCGATTAAAGCAGATGCTGAAGCGTCTAAAATCAGTGTATATTCTGATAAACCGGTAAAACATGTATTTGATGATCATGATTTAACAGCGCAGATTTATATTTCTCAACAAACGCCGGATGAATGGAAATTATTGAGAAAAATAGAAATAATCAGGGAAAGAAAACCGGTACAGATAAATGAATAATGTATATTCCGCTAACCAACCCAAGCTGCTATACCAATCCAAATAAGTTTTCGTTAAGTAGGTAACAAAAAGTTTTCATGTTTTTATCTACCCAACCCCAACCCCTTCCCTTCAAAGGGAAGGGGCTTTTGTTGTTTGTTTGCCTCACTCGCTTCGCTCGTTCGGCAAAATTTAATAAGAGCTGAAAATTTTTTGTCTGTTA
>Ga0116155_10002019_pt1 | contig 14141 bp, 12 predicted proteins | sample AD_UKC032_MetaG_FD_89890 | JGI IMG/M metagenome (GOLD analysis project Ga0116155, IMG submission 89890) | Active sludge microbial communities of municipal wastewater-treating anaerobic digesters from USA - AD_UKC032_MetaG | ecosystem: Engineered > Bioreactor > Anaerobic > Digestate | place: USA...
CGGGGTTGAGGCGTATGGGCTCGTCGGGTTCTACTCCACCCTGCTAGGGCTCCTCGCGTTTGCAGATCTTGGTCTTACGGCGACCCTCAATCGTGAATTGGCGCGACTTTCCGTGAACAAGGACGCGGGCGACGAAATGGCTAGCGTTCTCCGGACCTATGAGTCCATTTACGTTTGCATCTCCTTTGTGATCGCCACGACACTTTGGTTACTAGCTCCGGCAATCGCAGGAAAATGGCTGCAGCTGCACGCTCTGTCGACAAGGGAGGTCACAGCAGCAATTCGCCTGATGGGAATAACAGTTGCGCTTCAGCTGCCATCGAGCTTGTTTGTAGGCGGCCTCGTTGGATTGCAGCGACAGGTCCTTACGAACTGTCTCCAGGTTGGGTGGAGCGTTTTCAGAGGAGTTGGAGCGCTATGCGTTCTGTGGCTTGTTTCGCCCACGATCCTCGCATTCGCGTCCTGGCAGCTTTCGTCGGGCCTGGTCTACTGCTGCGCAGCCAGAGTTAGCCTGTGGAGAACCATGCCTTCCGCAGGCTCCGGATCGCGATTCGCCTGGAGAATCATCCGCGAGACGTGGCGATACGCCATTGGAATGGCGAGCATGACGCTTCTCGGCACCTGCCTCACACAGGGAGACAAGCTATTCGTGAGTAAACTGCTGCCACTCGACGCCTTGGGATACTACACGGTAGCGTGCTCCCTGGCACAAGCACCTCTGTTGCTTTCTGCCCCAATTGGCACTGCTGTCTTCCCGCGCCTCACTGGGTTAGTTGCCAAAGGCGACCTCCGAGCCGTCAGATCTCTTTATCACCTCGCTTGCAGTATGGTGAGCATTGTCGCAGTTCCCAGCGCTCTAACGCTTGGGGTCTACGCGTACAGCTTCGTCCTTGCCTGGACAGGATCAAGAATGACCGCGCAGCATACAGGCTTGGTTGCCTCCCTTTTGATCGGCGGCCAGGCCCTACAGGCACTTACGGCTATCCCCTGCTACCTTGCCCTTGCACATGGCCACACGAGGATACACGTGTGCGTTCAGCTTGGCAGCTTGGCGCTATTGGCCCCTCTACTACTATTCTCCATACGACACGCTGGCATGATTGGTGGGGGGCTGTCTTGGTTGGTAGTGAACCTCTTTATACTTCCCTTGTATATGTACGCAGTCCATCGACGCTTCATGCCCGGCGAGTGTTTAACGTGGTGTTTAGAGGATGTGGGTCGCCCGCTCCTCTTCGCTGTACTACCAGTTCTCGTAGCCCGGCTGCTGCTGCCAACACCAACTGGTCGCATTGCCACAATGGCCTTTATTGGGGCCGTCTGGAGTGCTTCTGGAGTGCTCGCTGGCATGAGCATTCCCGCTATACGCGACACGTGCTTCCGCCGCGGCGGTGTTTGGTTGCGCTGTCTCGTTAGCAGAGAGTAGGTGGGCGTGCATACCCTACGTTGGCAGGTCTACTGAGGTACCGACATGAAGATAGCGGCCGTGACAGTGACGTGCAATGACGACCACAATGTTAACCAGTGCGTCAGCTTTTATGAGCAATACAAGTCCGCACTCAGCATGCACATTATTGTGGATAACGGCTCAGACCGGGCATTTGTGGGGCGCCTTGAGCAGTTGTTTCCGACGTCCGTCATTATAAAACGTACCGAGAATAGAGGTACGACTGCGGCCTACAATGACGGAATTCGGCATGCACTGACTAGTGGGCTGGCCGACTCTATCATGTTAATTTCGAGCGACGTGAAGATCACTGCTAAGGACATAGGCACATTGCATGAGTTGCTCTTTTCTGACGGGCGATATGGCATAGTCGCACCGATACTCCTTAGACGCGACTCGTGCGAGATTGAACTCTACGGAGCCGGCATTACCAAGGACTTAAGGATGGACAAGGAGAATGTTGGTGAGGTAGTTACAGCTTCGTTGCCCTTAAGCAAGGAGGTGGCGGCCGTTCCCGGCGGAATTAGCCTGGCGAAGTGCGAATACTATCAGCAAGTGGGGCTGCAGGACGAAAGGCTGTTCATGTACTCGGATGAGGTGGACATGGGGATACGAATGGCTAGAGCTGGCCTCAAGGCTGTGGTTACGAGGAATGCAGTGGCGTGGCATCAACACATCTTACGCAAGAACGCGACCTGGCGCGGAGGATATACTGAGTTTCTGATGAGGCGCAACAGAATATACTTGGCATACAAGCATTTTGGTTGTCTCAGAGGATTGTACGTCTTCCTGCGCCAGATCATACGTGCTCCGCGCGTGGGGGTCTCCTTCTACAGGAACGGCGCGTCGGGGCACCTGGCGTATTACGTTTTGGGATGCATGTGCGGACTTTTTAGGATCCACAGAATGCCGGCTATGATACTAGAGGGCCGCACGTGAGGTGCCGTCTTGGCGAATCCAGGAGATGCACCGGAGGAAGAGCGCATTCACAATGTGTGTGCTTGACTTTTGATTACGAGCTCTTTTTCGGACAGTCCGGCACTGTGGGCCGGTGCCTGTTGGAACCGACGGAGCACATCCTTGCCCTCCTGTCACAAACCGGCCATGCTGCAACGTTCTTTGTCGATGCGTTACTGCTGGAGCGCCTCTCCAGTGTGCGACAGGAGGCAAACACTTACCAGCGCGTCCTGGAGCAACTATGCCGGATGATCAGTAGGGGGCATCGTATCGAGCTTCACCTGCATTCCTCCTGGCTTGACGCCAAGTACGACAATGGATGCTGGGTGTTCCCCCATCACGGGCACTACAGGCTACAGAGCCTTCCCACGACCACCGTGACGGACTTGCTGGTACGAGGTACTGAATTGCTTGAGGTGGTTGGGCGTGCGGTATCAGCCGACTACAAGGTTGTCGCATTTCGAGCAGGAGGCTGGTGCATACAACCCTTTGGCCCTTTAAAGGAAGGATTCAGGAAGGCGGGGCTTGTGATAGACTCCTCTGTTGCACCAGGTCTTCGCGATCGGGGTGGTGTTCAGGTATTCGATTTTTCCCACGCCCCGTCTGCGCCACTTTGGAGATTTAGCGACGATCCCTGCGTGATAGATCTACAAGGTTCGTTCTGGGAGGTACCGATTTCCGTTTACCGGAGGACCTGGCGGGACCGTGTACGGACGCTGTACTATATGAAGACCAGGCGCGAAGAGCGCTACGGCGATGGTACGGGCGCGGACGGGGGCATTCAATTACACTCCAGCTTGTTTTCGAAGCTCCGGCCATATGACGCTATACTTTCCACGGACGGAAGCAGCAGGGGCCTGCTTGGCAGGTATCTTCGCACAGGAACGGGCGGATTGGCTGTTGTCCTTAACCACCCCAAGTATCTCTTGAAGGAGACCGGGATCATGAGCCTAGGCGAGTGCGCGCAGTACCGCAGCGTTCTCCTGAAGGACGTTATTAGTCTGGTGACTTCAGAGCGTGGGCGCGATAATGATTGAGGCATTGCGTCCTATTGCAGGGGTGTTAGTCTTTGTGGCAGCAGCTGTGTACATCGCTTTGCGCCCTCTCGGCTATTGGGGCATCCTGCCGCCACTAATGGGCGTGCTCTTATTTGTCGCCTTCTGCAATCGCGTGACAATCGGCGTGTACCTCCTTGTCTTTGGTTCATTCGTCGCGGGAGCGACGTTGGAGCTTGCGGGCATCCCTGGTGTTGGCGGAAAGGTAGCAGGTCTCGCCGGGCTTGCCCTCATTACTTCACGCGCGCGGCTTGGCCACATGCTCCGAACATGTGAAGATGGTCTAGGGCTGCTGTGCTGGCAAACACTAGTGCTCGTGCTCTTTTATCTTTACGGCAGCATGGATTCATATGCGACGGCAAAGCTGGCGAACTGGGTGGTCGTGTGTGGATACAACTTCGTCGCGTACCTGTACCTCTGCAGAAGCCGGGAAACCGATTGGTTGCGTCTGGGTCAGCTTGGTATCCTTACTGGTCTTTTGTATCTGGCCGTAAGCACTGTGCATTATCCGGATCTGCGCCCGGCGAGCCCCGTTTCGATTGGGGTAATCCGCGACTTTCTGAGTGTCAATAGGGACGCGGTCTTTGACTACCACGTTCTGGGGATGTATGGCGTCTTTGGATTAGCCTTGATGCTGGGGTTCCGAGCCAACGCCGAGCTGTCCAAGCGAGATGAACTGGCCGTGCTTGCCTATGCCTGCATGGCGATGGTGCTTGTGGCCTGGAGTGGTGCCCGCCAGTACATGGTCATGCTCGCGTTGGTTGGGCCAGTCACGCTGTTGTGCCCTAATATAGCGAGGCGTTACCGTGTCTATGCGGGCGTCTGCATCGCGATGCTCGCTGTCGTGCTTTACGTGAACCTGTGGCAGCAATTTGACTTTATAAATGAGGTCCTTTCCCCCGACGCACGTTTCAGCGATAGACTCAACCGCGGATTAACCTACGATGCAGCGATTGACGCCATTGTGGAAAAGCCCATGTTGGGTGAAGGTCTGGGCGGCTACAAGGGCCACCTCTACACGCCGGAGAAACACGGCGAGGGGTCGTATGCCCACAACCTTGTCCTTGAACTCCTCTCGGAGACGGGAGTTGTGGGGACCGCACTTTTCTTGCTACCGCTCCTGGCTGTGGGATCCCTGCGTGCCCGGTTCGCGGCTCTGAGGCTCCCCTGTAGCTCCAAAGCCGGCAATGTGGTCGCCCCTTTGTTTCTCTGCCTCCTCCTGAGAAGCATGATCAGCTCCGATTTGGTTACGTCGTCTGCCGTCTTTGCCATCCTTGTAGCCTTGGTCTCAGTAGACCAGCGCAGGACAGTCGCGAGTAGGTCTGAATCGCCAAGGGCCAACTGCTGCCGATTACCAATGGGATAGAGGCAGCGCGGCGGCGGTAGGATAGGTAGGCAGCTGTGGTGAGAGGCGGGAGGTTCTGACTTGGTAGGCCGGCTGACAATGTTTGACCACGAGTACCTCCTGAAGGCCCATAGTCCGGAGGCGCACTCGCTTGCGTCGGCTACAAAGGAAAATCCAGATGACGAATGCGCGTATCCTGTTCTACTTGCCCGACAGCATAATCCGCCGAAGTAGCGTTCTGAGCTCTCAGCTCCTCGGGCAGGCGAGGCACGTGTCTAGCCTGGGGGCCCAATGCTTGATTGTTGCCCGTGAAGTAGATGCGAGAATGGCCGAAGCTGCTCAGCTATCGATCGAGGACACGTATGGCCTCCGCTCGGCCCTGGTGTGCTGCTCCGAAGGCGTGCCGCTTGTCTCAAAGCTCCTATCATGTCGCAGGGCGAAGTCACACCTTGCTAAGAGCCTGCGAGCATTTGCGCCTACACACATTTACACCCGCTCCAACCTTGCGTTTCGCAGTGCAATGCAACTTGCCCGTACCCTTGGCGCGCGGCACGTACACGATGTACGAGGTGTTGAGGCAGCGGAGGCAGCAATGAACCCAAGCTGGCTCCGACGAACGGTGTATCCGCAAGCACTACGGCGAATTGAACGCCACGTTCTTGTTCGCGCTGACCGGCTAGTCTGTGTATCACACAGACTCGGGAGCTGGATCAAGGACGAGAGTGGACGCACAGATTACACCGTTATACCATGCTGCGTCCAAGCTAGCAGGCCAATGGTCAGTGACATCGAGAGGAGACGCGTGCGCCAGCAGCTCGGGTTCCCTGATCATTCCAAGATACTATGTTACGTCGGAAGTGCACTCGCGTGGCAGAAGATCAGCAGCATTGTCGGCCTGTGTCGCGGAATGGCACTGGCAAATACCAACTGCCGATTCCTCTTTCTTACCCTCGATGTTGCTGCTATTCAGGGTGTTATTGCAAGGATCGGCCTTGATGCTTCGCGGTGCCATGTGACCTCCTGTCCTCACACTGGGGTACATGACTATTTGCAGGCCGGAGATGCGGGTATTTTGATGCGCGATGATACCCTCGTGAACAATGTCGCCTGCCCGGTGAAGATAGGTGAGTACCTTAGTGCCGGGCTGCCGGTTCTCCTTAGCCGCGGAATCGGCGACATGAGTGATCTCATCGCAAAGCACGGCGTGGGCCTAGTCATAGAGGACAGCCCTAGTGCGTGCTTGCGGGCGCTGGAGTTCCTCAATTGTGGTGCCTACGAAGAAGTGTCCCGCCGGTGCAGACTCTTTGTCGAGAAGCACCTCACGTGGAGCGCCTACAGTGAGGAGTTTCGCCAGCTCTACAGCTACTAATCGGAGCATATAATGTTGGACATTTGTCGGTTCGTGGTGTATACTTGATGCATGAGCCAACAAGACACACGAAGGTTGTCGCCGAGTGCTCAGGAGGCCCTGCGGGTTCGGGTGGTTCAGGCGATTCGGGGCGGGATGGGCAAGAGTGCGGCGTCTCGGGCATTCGGCGTATCGCGGACATCCATCGACACGTGGCTCAAGGCAGTGGAGGCGGGCGACATCCGCTCGTTGCGTTCCAAGCCGCGGGGCCGACCCAAGGAGTCCCGGCTCAAGGGTCACGAGGCGGCGACGGTGGTTCGAATGATAACCGACCGTTGCCCGGATCAGCTCAAGATGCCGTTCGCGTTGTGGACCCGGGGGGCGGTCCAGCAGCTTCTGGCCGAACGCTTCGACGTGGCGGTTTCGGTATGGACGGTGGGGCGCTACTTGAAGCGGTGGAACCTCACGCCGCAGAAGCCGCTGCGGCGCGCGTACGAGCAGAACCCGGAAGCGGTTCAGCGTTGGCTGGACGTGGAGTACCCGGCGATCGTGCGGCGGGCTAAGCGTGAGAACGGCGTGATTTACTGGGGCGACGAGATGGGCTTGCGATCCGACCATCAGGCTGGGCGCAGCTACGGGCGTCGAGGCGAGACGCCGGTCATTCCCGGCACCGGCAAGCGGTTCGGCTGCAACATGATCTCGGCGATCACCAACCGTGGCGAACTGTCCTTCATGATCTTCAAGGAGCGGTTCACGACGCCGATCATGATCGCTTTCCTGCGGCGATTGATCCGGCTGAACTCCCGGAAGGTGTTCCTCATCCTGGATGGTCATCCGGTGCACCGGTCGTCACGTGTGGCCAGGTGGCTTGAGGAGCATGACGATCAGATTTGTGTGTTTTTCCTTCCGGGCTACAGCCCGGAGCTGAATCCCGACGAGCTCTTGAACCAGGACGTCAAGACCAACGCCCTTGGTCGCCAGCGACCGACGCACCAACGGGCGATGATGCATCTGGTTCGAACGTACCTGTGGAGCACGCAACGACGACCCGATATCGTCAGCAACTACTTTCGCGAGAAGCACGTGGTCTACGCAGCGGCGTGAGAATGTTCAACATATAGTGCTCCCCGTAGTAAGAGGCTTCTGGCGAAGCGGTAAGCGACGGCACGGGAGGCTGGGCTTGGGGTTCTGCACTCAGCGCCAGGTGAGCTATGAGCCATTCATTCGGACCCATCCTTTACGTAGACTCTGCGGACTTTTCTAGGCCGCTATACGGTAGCGGTGGGGCCACAGTCTGTGGATCTGCGATCAGACACGCTGCGAGCAGCTTCGTATTTGTGGGATATACGTCTGACGATGATAGGTTGGGCTATGTGACAAGGAAACGCCTGTATGGTGTTGACTTCAATTTCATGCCCATTGGTAGAGCCCCATCAGGTAGGCGTTGGGTGCCGGAGGCCATGCGTTTCGGCATACTGCTGCAGAGGTATCGGCGGGGGATAGCTGACCTGGGCATAACGCGGCTGTTTACGAGGACGTATTCTGCTCTTTGGTGGTGTGCATTTAGCACAAATTGGCGGGCATACTACTACGCCCCTGGATTAGGCAACCCGCTGCTGATCGGGAGAAGGCCTGCATTGGGACGTGTGTTTTCGGGCGTCTATAACTATCTGCAAGGACGGGCGCTCGCGCGAACCACGGTTGCCTTTGCCGCCGCCTCCGAGGATGAGATCGCGAAGCACAACCGCTATTTGACTTCGGTGGGCTTGACGCGAAAATATGAAAGGCTGCCGACAGCTGTTAACACGGATCTCTTTAAGCCCAGGCCAAGGCACATTGCGCGAGGTAGGCTGGGAATCGCGCCTAGTGCAAAAGTGTTCGTGTATTCGGGTCGTTTAGCCAGGGTCAAGGGCATCGACCTGCTCCTTGAGAGCTTTCGCACTGTTCGGAAGCGTTATTCCGACTCAGTGTTCCTCATGGCCGGCCATGGAGAGGAGGAAGAGTGGGTCAGGAGGACCATTGAAGCGATGGATCTTGGGAACTCGGTTGTATTGCTGGGCAATATTCCGCCGGAACAACTTGCTGTCGTCATTGCTGCAGCAAACGCCTGTGTTGTTGGATCCCATACCGAGGGTTTTTCGCTTGCAATGCTAGAGCATGCAGCATGCGGCCGACCCATCGTCAGCACTGACGTTAGTGGGGCTAGGGACATCATTTGTGATGGCGTCAACGGCTTTATAGTGCACCAGCGCGACCCGGATATCTTTGCAGCGAAGATGATTGATGCCACGGCCCTATCAAACGTAGCGCGGTACTCCTGTCGCCTAGTTGAAGAAAACTACAGTGAGGAGCGCTTGTGGCAGAGCGTTCTGCAGCGCGTAAATGCCGACTAAATAGCTGCTCTTGAAAAGGAAACTGGCTGGCTCCAAGGATATCGGTGATGGAAACAAGAAACAGATACCCTTGGAGACCAAGCCATGGAAGGCAGTGTCTCATTGGGCCGAGCCGGACGCAAGCGGCTGCTGGAGGTGTACCGGCGGAGTCCGGAACCGGCGGTTCGGCTGCGAGCCCACATCATTCTGTTGCTGGCGATGGGATACCCGTGGGCGTTGATTACGGCGACGTTGTTCTGCAGCACGCGGACGATCGACCGCTGGAAGAAGCGGTTCGAGGGGGGCGGTGTGGGGGCGCTCCTGGGGGATGGCCGAGGACGACGGCCGGTCTTCGGGGGCGGGCTGATCGAGGTTGTGGTGCACTGGGTGAAGGCCCACGTTCCTCGCGATTTCGGTTTCGTGCGGAGCCGATGGTGCTGCGGGACCCTGGTGACCCTGATGGCGGAGATGTACCACGTCCGGGTCAGCCGGGAGACGGTGCGGTGATGGCTGCACGGGGAAGACCTGGTGTGGCGTCGGCCGCGGCCGGTGCTGGGGCCGAAGGACCCGCAGCGGCGGGCGAAGCTCCGCGGACTGCGGTATTTGCTGGCGAATCTGGCCGAGGACGAGATTGCGGTGTTCCAGGACGAGGTGGACGTCAACACGAACCCGAAGATCGGAAGCATGTGGATGGTTCGGGGCGAACAGGCGGAGGTCCAGACACCGGGAACCAACGAGAAGCGATACCTCGCCGGATCCCTCAACTGGCGGACGGGGGAGTTGATCTTGACGGAGGGGCGTCCGCGAGAGGGGCGATCGAGTGCGTTGTTTGTGCGGCACCTGGAGGAGCTTCGACATCGGCTCCGGCGGTATCGGAAGATCCACGTGATCTGCGACAACGCGATCTTTCACGATCCGGAGCGGTGCGGCCGGATCCGGGAGTACCTGGCCCAGTGGGGGCATCGGATCGAACTGCACTTTCTGCCGAAGTACTCGCCGGATGCGAACCCGATCGAGCGGATCTGGTGGAAGCTGCACGAGGCCGTCACGCGGAACCATCGCTGTCAGACCATGCAGGAACTGCTGGACATGGTCTTCGACTGGCTGGCGGACCGCCGACCCTTCGAGGTAGAACGCGATGTCTACGTCCCCCGGCCTGCCGCCTGACCACTTTCCCTATTGTGGGGAGCCATTTAGCGTGATGGAGTTGGTGAAGTGGCACGGTTAAGGGTATTAGCATCCGTCTACGCCTGCGGCCCTAAATGGGGCTCTGAGATCGGCATGGGGTGGAATTGGATATCTCACCTTGCGCGCTACTGCGAAGTGACCGTGCTTACCGAGCGAGGGTTTCAGGACGATATTGCTGCGGCAGCGTCTGTTTTTTGTGGCGCTGCGGAGCCGAGGTTTTACTATATCGACGTTGAAGATAAGGGACGAAGGCAATTCTGGAAGCAAGGTGACTGGCGGTTTTACTGGCACTACCGAAAATGGCAACAGAGAGCCTTCGTGGTTGCAGGCGAGCTCACAAAGAAGATGGGCTTCGATGTTGCTCACCAATTGAACATGATTGGATATCGGGAACCAGGCTACTTGTGGAAGCTCCCGCTGCCTTTTGTATGGGGGCCCATTGGTGGGCACGCACAGATGCCATGGAGATTCATGCGTATCCTCGGCTTGCGTGCCGCTTTGAAGTACACTGCCCGAAATCTCCTGAATGCCGTGCAAATGAGGACGCATGCTAGGGTTAGAGTTGCAACCACACGAGCAGCAGCACTCATCGCCGCAACAGAGGCGGATCAGAAGGCGATCTGGAGTGTTCATCGTCGAAGAGCAGTCTTGATCAATGAGACTGGCACTCGTCCGCTCGAGGCTAGGACGGGGAGAAGCACCTACAACGCCGACCGCCCTTTCCGTTTGGCTTGGTGCGGCTTCTTCGTAGGCCGCAAAGGAATGCCGTTAGCCCTGAGAGCGATCGCCTCTGTCCCGGCAGAGAGACCCGTGGAACTTCACATAATCGGCTACGGGCCGGAAGAAGCACGGTGGCGGGCGTTGGCCAGGGATCTTGGGATTGATGCGCGGTGTCGCTGGCTTGGGCGATTAGACCACAAGGACGCCTTAGATGCAATGGCTGAGTGCGACTGCCTCTTGTTCACTAGCTTACAGGAAGGAACCTCCCATGCGGTGCTTGAGGCTCTTGGTATGGGCCTTCCCGTAATATGTCACGACTGCTGTGGGCATGGAGATAGCATTGATGAGGGTTGTGGCATCAAGATTCCGGTCGTATCGCCGGCAAGCAGCATAAAGGGCTTCACAGCTGCCATCGCGATGCTTGCCGGAAGCCCGTCATTAATGACGCAGATGTCTCGGGCAGCCGTGGGTCGCGCTGAGGCATTGTCTTGGGACAACAAGGCTCGCCAGATGGTTGAGATTTACCGGCGCATACTGCACTCCGGTTGTAGCCGCACCTGGCCCGACGACAGCACAAGCAGCATGCGCAAACATGAGAAGTCCGAGTAATATTAGACCTGGTCGCTCGCGCTTGCGGCTTAGGATCCGGTCGGTCGCGAATCGTATTCGCTCCGGGTTGTATTTCAGCCTGCGGTGCTCCTGGGTCCGGCGCAGGGGCATGGTTCGCATTCCATGGTCCGTTGATTTGTGGTCACCTCACCGAGATATCAGCCTCGGCGATCGGGTACAGTTTGGCCGAGGATGTATTGTTCACTGCGATACAGCCATCGGCAACAGCGTTCTTCTCGCGCGGAACGTCGCAATCATCGGCCGAAACGATCACCGGATCGACCTCGTCGGCAAGACCATTTGGGATTCTCCCCGGGGAGATACCCTGAAGGTGTTTATTGAGGACGATGTCTGGATTGGGCACGGGAGCATTATTCTGTCCGGAGTGCGAATAGGCCGGGGCTCTGTTATCGGAGCGGGTTCCGTGGTTTCCAGGGACGTGCCTCGGTATTCGATCGTTTGCGGCGTGCCAGCACGAGTCATCGGACAGCGATTCGGAAGCGACCAGATCCAGGAACATGAACGCATTCTGGGCTGCTATGACTCCTGTGAGACAGTTAGGAGCTGAACGTGGCGGATGCAGCGTGCAGTGGGTGTGGGTACAACCAGCAACGCCCAGTAGGCAGTAAGCGAGGTTGGGCTTTGTGGCAATGCGAGCGATGTGGCACAGTATGTGTTTGGCCACAGCCTACGCCCGAGCAATTGGCATCGATTTATTCGTGCAGTGCGGGCTACTTTGCTACGGCCTCTAAGGATTTGGCCTTGACCTCGTCGTCTAGTGCTTGGCTGGTTGACGCGGAGCTGCGGGCAGTCGGGATATCTCCCGGACGGTTTCTGGACGTCGGATGTAGCACCGGGCAACTCATTTATCACCTGAGGGCGCTGGGATGGTCTGTCGAGGGGATTGATGTTAATCGTGAGGCAGTGCGCACTGCTCAAGAGAACGGCCTCGATGCATCGTTATGTGAGTTGGAGGACTACATAGGCCACGATGGTGCGTTCGATGTTGTGTACATGGGGGATGTTATTGAGCATGTGCGTGTTCCCCTTCGGACGCTGAGATCGGCTCATAAGCTATTGCGAGGGGGCGGGGTCCTGGTCGCGCGGACACCAAACGCGGCCTGCTCGTTTGCTAAGGCGACCTTAGTATTGGCCAAGCAGGTGCATTTCCCGTGGCCGCATTCCGAGGCGCCCTACCACTTGCACGAATTTACGCCGATGGGCTTAGGAGAGCTGTGTGACCGTGCTGGCTTTGAGGTCCTTAGTGTCAGACTTACCGGTAAAACTCCCTTTTTGTATACACTTGGTAGTACGGGGTTGTTTGACGAGTTGAAAACCACAATGAAGCATAGTGGCCGTTACCGGCTTAACTCTCACTTGTTGTTTAGCTTGCCGAAGCTCGTGGGCACGGCGGCCCTGCTCGCGCCATTTTACGTGTATTCGCGTTTCGCCGACCGAGTTCGGGCGACTGGTCATGCTATTAGATTGATTGCTCGTCGTAGGGACTATCGATAAAAGAGCACGGCATGGGTGCGCAGGTCGAGCACGAGTGCTGCGTCAGTGAGCGTCGGACCGACGTTCTTGGAGTTGAGTTCAATCTCGTCGACTACCGTGCCGTTACCGAAGAGATTGCCGCCTGGCGCAATGCAGGTCGGCGCGAGATCGTGGCGATTACGAATCCGCATAGCGTCCTGCTCTGCGCTCGCGATCCCACTATGGGTGCGGCCACCCGGAACGCTGGCCTGGTTCTTCCGGACGGCACCGGCATCATCTTGGCAGCCCGAATCCTCGGTTATCAGCACAACGGTCGCGTCACCGGCCCGGCCCTGATGCTCTACCTGTGCGACAAGGGCCGGGAGCTCGGCTTCCGTCATTACTTCTACGGCGGCAATGAAGGCGTCGCCGACCAGCTGGCCGAACGTCTCTCCGAGCGTTTTCCCGGCCTTCAGGTCGGTGGCACGTTCTGCCCTCCCTTTCGCCCCATCACCGAGGAGGAAGACAAGGAGATCGTACACCGCATCAACGCCACGCTTCCGGACATCGTTTGGGTCGGCCTTGGTGCTCCCAAGCAGGAGAAGTGGATGCTCGCCCATCACGGTCGGATCGCCGCCACAGCCATGATCGGCATCGGCGCCGCCTTCGACTTCCACTCCGGCAACGTCAGATGGGCTCCCCGTTGGATTCGGAAGTTGGGAATCGAATGGGCCTGGCGACTGGCCCTAAACCCCCGCCGCATGTGGCGACGAAATCTGGACAGCCCGATCTTTCTCTGCAAAGTAATCGCTCAGCGTCTCCGCGGCGCCATTGCTGGCCTCAAAGCACAACGCTACGAGCCCTGACGGCAAACAACCGATCGCTGGCAACCGGAAGCGAGCTTCCGCTACAAATCAGTATCACATCCACTTTCCCGCGCCGGCTCGCTGGCTGCCGCTCCCGTAACTGCCTCCGTCCCCGCCGTCGTCGTCCCCGTCGCCGCCGTCGTCGTCCCCGTCGCCGCCGTCGCCACCTCCGTCGCCGCCACCGCTGCCGTCGTCACCATCGCCAGCGGCTCGCCCGGGCCGTGCAGGGTCACGTCCCCCGCCACCGGGGGCGGAACGTCCTCGCCGCAGCGCCGCCGCTGCAGCCGCTCCAACTCAGTGAGCGCCCACCAGTACCATAATCGGCTTGGATGAGGGCAGGGATCGTGCGGCGATGGATTCAGCGTCGGGACTTCGCACGGAGTCGCCGGCGTACGACACGGCGATATTGCTTGCGGTCGGCGCGGTCGCGACGTTCAGCCACTCGGTATTCGCGGATGGCCTCCGGATGGGCGTGTCGCCAGACATCCGGCCGTAGCGCGGCGTAGTCTTTGTCGCCGGCCAGCAGACGATCGAGCACGTCTTTCAGATAGACCCAGACGTCCAGGTCGTTGCGGACCGCGCTGCTGACCAGCGTCAGGAAGTCCGCGGCACGATCACCCGCCGGCACGCTGCCGATGAATAGCCAGTTCTTCCTTCCGAGGGCCACCTGCTTCATCAACTGTTCGACTTCGTTATTGTCCATCGGAACCCGGCCGTCGCTCAGGTAGGTCTGCAGCGGCTCCCAATGGTTGCGCAGGTAGCCC
>Ga0116155_10002031_pt1 | contig 14097 bp, 11 predicted proteins | sample AD_UKC032_MetaG_FD_89890 | JGI IMG/M metagenome (GOLD analysis project Ga0116155, IMG submission 89890) | Active sludge microbial communities of municipal wastewater-treating anaerobic digesters from USA - AD_UKC032_MetaG | ecosystem: Engineered > Bioreactor > Anaerobic > Digestate | place: USA...
AGCAGGCGTCGGTTCCGGCGCAGTTCGAGATTATGAAGGTCACCTGTACATTGGCACTTCATCCTGGATCTCAGCTCATGTCCCTTTCAAGAAGACCGACATTTCCCATAATTTCGGATCTTTTCCCAGTCCGATACCTGGCCGTTATTTGATTCTCACCGAACAGGAATGTGCCGGTAAATGCCTGACGTGGCTCCGTGATAATGTTCTGTATCACAAAGATGAATTACTGAAGGAGGAATGTGCGCCGGACATTTTTAAAGTCTTGGACAAAATCGTGACGCATGTTCCAGCCGGCGCCAACCGCGTGATTTTTACGCCTTGGTTATACGGGGAACGATCTCCAGTGGATGACTGCCACATTCGGGCTTCCATATTCAACCTCTCCTTGGAAAATACTCGTGAGGATATCGCCCGCGCCGTTTATGAAGGTGTGGCTTTTAATTCGAAATGGCTGCTTGCTCCTGTAGAAAAATTCATGGGTCAGCCGTTTCAGTATCTCAATTTCATCGGCGGCGGCGCCAATTCTGATATCTGGTCACAAATTTTTGCTGATGTTTTCGGCAGAAAAATCCGTCAGGTTAAGGATCCTATCTATTCCAATGCCCGCGGTGCGGCATTTCTTGCGTCGATGGCTTTGAAATATATTTCACTTGAGGACATTCCTAAGTATGTTCAAATTAAAGCTGAATATACTCCGAATCCGGACAATCGGAAATTATACGACGAGCTGTTTGGTGAATTTGTCAGCTACTATCAAGCTCAAAGAAAAGCATGCGCGCGAATGAATAAGAGCGCAGGGAATGTGTGTTCGCTGACAAAATAGTTGCAATAAAGTAATGAGGAGGAGACGATTCGATGGAATATGCGGAAATCATGAAAAGAAAAGATGCAATTTTATCCAAACCGGTGCACCCGATCCCGAAAGACAAGCTGGCCTCTGAGCAAAAGCTCTATGCCGAGCGCTGCAAACGCTCTATTGAAATCTTCGAGAAAGCCAAGGCAATGATCCCGGGAGGAGTTGAGCACAACCTAAGCCAGAACAAGCCTTTCCCGCTAGCCATGGACCGGGCCAAGGGTTATAAGATCTGGGATGTGGATGGCAATGAGTATATCGATTATCTGATGTGCGGTGCGCCGATTATGCTCGGCCATAGTTATGAACCTCTCGATGAAAAGATAGTCGAGATTATCCGACAAAAAGGGCCGGCAACCGGTTTAACCTCGGAATACGAGCTTCTGGCTGCGGAAGAAATCATCAAGCACATGCCTGGTGTGGAAATGGTCCGTTTCCTTCAGTCCGGTACGGAAGCGGATATGGCAGCGCTGCGCATTGCCCGGGCCTATACCGGCAAAGTTAAGATCATCAAGATCGGCGGCAGTTATCATGGCTGGTCTGATCAGATGATCTGCTCCGTTCATATTCCCAGGACCGGTAATTTTGAAGCCAAAGGGATTCCCGCGGAATGCTTTACCCACATCGTTGACGTACCGCCGAATGATTTCGAGGCACTGGAGGCGGCTTTTAAGGATCATCAGGACAAAGGTGGCGTCGCCGGTGTGATAGTGGAACCGATCGGCGGAGAGTCCGGTGCCCATCCGGTTCATCCGGATTGGAATAAAGCGATCCGGACATTGTGTGATCAGTATGGATCACTGCTGATTTTTGATGAGGTTGTGACGGGTTTCCGTCTGGATATGGGCGGTGCTCAGAAGCTATACAACATTATTCCCGATATAACGGTCCTCGGTAAGATCATTACGCACGGTTATCCGTCATCGGGTGCCGTGGCCGGACGCAAAGAAGTGATGAAAGTCTGTACGGGCAGCATGGGCGAAAAGATTTTTGTGGGCGGAACACTGGCGGCCAATCCCATTTCCATGGCAGCCTGTTATTACGCCCTGAAGTACATGGCCGAACAGGATGCGGTGGCAAAGGCGACTGCCTATGCCAACAGGCTTACACAGGCTCTCAATGATCTCTATGCGACACGTCCTGATCTGGGATTCTTTGTTTATAATTTTGGCGCCATCATGCATTACATGACGACCGCGTTCTTTTCAATCGATCTGAATGCGTCGGACGCGCTTACACAGATTTTCACACGGAAACAGGTCGCGGACGACTATCAGGTCGTTACGATGGCTCATGGATTGTGTACCCTGGCGGGAACTCGCATGTACACCTGTATGCAACACGATGATGAAGCGTTGAAGAAAACGTTGGCGATATGGGAATACGTGCTTTCACTGATTCCCAGAAGCTAAAAATAAAATTATTTAACGAATAAAGGAGCGGAAAACGATGAAAAAAAACAAAAGCCCAAAAGTTTTCAAAAAGGAAATAGGTCCCTTCGCGGACAAACCCATTGCCTTGCCCGAAGGCATTGATATGGAAAATCATGTCATCGCCACCTACTGGATTCAAGCTGATAAAGGTTGGGATATGTCCGTGATGGGACAAGTTCTTGCCATTGAGCAGACCACTGGCACCTGGGTGCCGGTTCCCGGTGAGACACCGGAGGTTCGCGCCGGTCACGTTGCTAAAGTGATCGGCGTCTATGAGGCCCCTTATTATGAATACGCGCTGCCTCCGGAAGTTACGAGCCGGCAGTATATCATACAGATCGCCTTTCCGTCGGCCAATATCGAAGATCAGTTGCCCATGATGTTAACCTCAACCATCGGCAATATTTCGATGGTGCCCAATTTTAAACTACTGGACCTCAGAATCCCCAAAGCCACTCTGGATCAGTATAACGGACCGAAATTCGGCACGGACGGCTGGTGGAAAGTTCTTGGCGTTAAAAAAGGACGCCCGCTGCTCAACAATATGATCAAGCCTTGCAGTGGTTATCCTCTGGAAGTCGGTGCTGAACTCTTTCGACAAGCTGCGTTGGGCGGCTGTGATGTGATCAAGGATGATGAATTGATCGCCAACATGCGATACAATGATGCAGTCAAACGGGTTAAGGCCTACATGAAAATTGAAAAAGAAGTGTACGAAGAGACCGGCGAACATACGATCTATACCGTCAACGTAACTGACCGCCTGCCGCGGATGTTCGATCTGGCGAAACGTTGTGTCGATGCGGGAGTAAACGGTATGATGGTCAATTATCTGGCGGTTGGTCCGGAAGCCATGCGTGCGCTGGCTGAAGATCCGGCCATCAATGTACCGATCCTGGCCCATATGGATCTAGCGGGTGCGTTCTACATGTCGCCCTACCAGGGGATTGCCTCGCCGATTATTTTAGGTAAGTTTCCTCGTCTGTGCGGTGCAGATTCAATCGTTCTGCCTTTCTCCATGGGTGGGAAGGCCATGTATATGCATGATCGTTTCATGAACACCGTGCGTAACTTGACCTATCCCATGGGTGCCCTAAAGCCCACCATGCCGATGCCTTCCGGAGGCATTACACCGGCCAACGTGGCGGATATCGTCAATGCGGTAGGCAAAGATATCATGATCGGCTCTGGCGGAGGTATTCACGCCCATCCCCAGGGGCCGAGGGCTGGCGCTCGCGCATTACGGCAGGCCATTGATGCGGCAGTGAAAGGTATCAAACTGGAAGAGTACGCCAAAGAGCATGAAGAGTTAGGTGTTGCTTTGGGTGTTTGGAGCAAGAAAACCGATTTCAAGATCTGAAAAATATTTGAGTGAGTTGAATTGTTTTTTTCATAGGGAACGGTTTGAATCACCCATTCGGGTGGCGCGACGGTTCCCTACCTTTTTAGAGGAAGTTAAGCGTTGAATTATTATCTGCATGACGACCCCGACCTGCCTGTGGCCTGGGCGCCGTGGTTCTCCCACGAATATATTTCGTACTTTTCCGTCCAGGCCATAGACAGTCTGATATCTTTGCCGTTGGTTCCTGTAAAACCAAATCCGCGTCACGGCGATAAACTCTGGCCGGTCGGCCCCAAACATATCGATGTTTACAAGGAAAGGTATTATGAGCTCCGCCAACTGGATCCATTATGGTCTTTCGATTATAAAAAACGAAATGGCGATTTTGCTCTTGAAGCGCCTTCCGGAAAAATGATTGAACCATGGAAAGTGCTGGTGATCTATAGCACAGAGCCGGATTTGTATCTGGACAATGATCTGACCCTCCAAAAAAATCAGAAAGTCACGGGGGGGTCTCATGGATGGCGGCACATGCAATTCAAGCTTCTGGGAACAACATACGGCATCGCACCACAATCTTTCCGCGTTCATAAAGATTTGGCGGAGCTTGCTTTTGAAAATGGCGACGAATACTGGGGGTGGCGCTATCTTTCTCGATGCGGCCATTATCTGTCGGACCTCGGGCACCCTTTTCATGTGAAGGCTTTACCTATTTCTTTCTTGATGAAGAAAATATTTTCAAGGCATGAACTCTTTAAAATTGTTTCGGCCATGCATCAGAGTTACGAAGTCTATGTCGAGCGACGCTTTCGTGAAGCATTTGGCCCCTTCAAACAGGCCTTGTTGCAAGGCGCTCGAGAAGGGCAGTGTGGGCGAGGGGATATCCAAGCCCAATTAACTACTTATATTCAACGAGCGGAAAAAAGGCACAATCCGATTTTTTATTATTTATTCGATAGGTTTGGCCGAGAGCTACTGAGCGCATTTGATCAGATGGACGCAAACAGTCAACTGGACGCGTCGATACAGACCAACCGCTGCTCCGCCGATGCGGCCAGAGTTATTTTTAAAGAGACCAATCTTTCCAAACTGGATTTTCTCGATAGGATTACAGGGGAAATTCTTTTTGATGTCGGCAGAATGTTGGGACTGCTATTTACCAGGTTTTCATCAAAATCATGCACGCAAGGCATTTTAGGCCTTAATTGATGATCCTGCCGGCTTTGATCGCAGCGTTTATTTTCCCTTTGCTTAAAACTTGCTTGCCGTTGATGAAGACGGCTTCGATACCGGAAGGCATGTTGCTGGTTTCCTTAACCGTATTGTTGTCGTGGATGTTTTTCCAGTCGATCACGGTGATGTCGGCGGCTAGACCTTCTTTCAAGAAACCGCGATCCTTGATCCCATAGCGCTCGGCTGTTGCACCCGACATTTTATAGACAGCTTCTTCCAGAGAGATGAGTTTTTTCTCGCGAGCCAGCTGGAAGAAACGAGGGAAGTTCCCCGACAAGGCCGGATTCTGTACTCCCCTGGAAAGGGGAAGGGCATCGGTCATGAAGAGGGATGCGTGATGGCGCATCAAAGCCTCGATGATCGGCAGATTGCTGTATGAGTGATTGAGGACTTGAGCAACACCTTTACTTTTCATTGCTATGTCCAAGGCGTTGTCGAACCAGTCCATACTCCGTTTTTGCGCTATTTGATCGAGAAACATGCCGTTATACTGATTGAGTTCCTCAAAATTCGCATAGGTGATCTGGATGTCTTTCGTTCCGAAGCCGAGGAACCTCTGGATAAGACCAAGCTCACTTTTGAGTTTGGAAAGCATTTTTTTATCGTTATAAGCTTGGGGCACCTTGGCGAGGAACCATGCCGGCAGGATGACATTGATGATGGATTGGCCGCAGTGATAGGAGTAGGTGTCGAACTTTACGTCCACGCCTTGTTTGATTGCCCTGTCGATGCGTCTAAGAGCGTCTTCAAAGGTCTTGAAGGTTCTCTCGCCCACAAATATGAGATGGGAGATCTGAAGCCGTACTTCTGTTTCCCGGGCAATGTTCAGCAGCTCGTTTATGGCTAGCAGATTATGAGGTTCGTAGCCGTCGAAGGGCGAAACATAATCCAACAGGATCTTCGGGGTGCTCATCGGGTATCCCGGTGCGAGCGAAGAATAAGCCCGGAGATGGACCGTCAGCAATTTGTTTTTCCTTTTCACAAGCTTTGCGATTTCCCGGAGTTCTTCGCCCGTGGCGAAAATTCCCGGCTCATACTGCAAACCTATGGAAACACCAGCCGCGCCTTCATCCATGGCTTGTTCAAGCAGAGCGAGTATCTCTTTCATTTCATCTTTGTTCAAAGGTGTCGCATTGAAGCCGCGGATGGAGGTTCTGGTCGTGCCGTGGCCTGCCAGAGTCATCATGTTGTGGGTCATGCCGCTTCGCGTTACATGATCGAAATACTGCGTCATTGTATTCCACTCAATGGTCATAAGGTTGGAGAGACCCTTCTTCTGAAGCAAGTCCAAATAGGATGTATTTTTGCTAAATCCCGCCACGCCGTAACCGCATTGACCGGCGACAAAGGTGGTTACACCTTGAGCAGTGAAGGGGAGCTTCATTTCATCATGTCCTTCGATGGGAAGATACCAGTCCATGTGAGAATGGGCGTCAATGATACCCGGCATGATAACCAGTCCCGTGCAGTCCATCATCTGGGCTTTCACCGGAATTTCGCCTTCAGAAATATTTTCAATCCGATTGTCGCAAATCAGCAGATTACCCTTGAAGCCTCTTTTCCCCGTGCCATCGACTATGAAGCCATTTTTCAGTAGAGTATAATTTCCGCCGCTGCACTTGATTGCTGTTTTCTGCGTTGTATCTGAAGCCGGCGCGGCGTGTGCTTTTCCCCCGGCAATCTTTAGCACGGGTAGGGCGGAAACTAGGGCGAGCGTTTTACCGGTTGCTGACAAAAACTTTCTTCTGGATGATTTGGTCTTTAGCAGAGCTTTCACGCTTTCTGCAACGCGGCTTACCGAATTATTGTTTTTCATTGCAACCTCCCGAGGAATCGTTTACTTGCTGATTTTTTTAAGAGCCCCTTGAACTTCTGAACTGCGAACCGCCGCTATAAAATCTGTTATCGACGCGGGTAATGTCGTAACAGGTTTGCCTGTTGATAAGGCTAAATAATATATGTGAGCGACTTTCTCCAGAAGCTCCGCGTGGAGAATGGCTTTATCCATGTCCTTGCCCAGTGCCAGAATCCCATGATTCTGAATGATATAGGCGTTGGCATTATTGGATAATTTTCCGCCCACATTAGTAGCCAATTCCGGGCTTCCGGATAGGGCATAGGGAATTATCTCAATCATCTGGCCTAGTGAAAAAGACACCTCATCAAAAAGAGAGGGTATCGGCGTGTTGATGACACCAAAAACGCTGCCATAGATTTGATGGGTATGGACGACTGCATTGACATCCGGGCGATTCTGGTAAACAATACCGTGCAGACCTGATTCCACGGACGGCTTTAAACCGTTTTTTACTTCGATAGCCGAGTTGTCAAAACCGACCACACAGATGTCATCGACGGAAATCTCCTGATATCTTAGGGATGAGGGTGTGATGGCCATCGCAGTATCACTGAGGCGTACCGAAACATTGCCTCCTGAACCCCGGTGAGAGCCAAAATAACCTTGATCGGAAAGCCAGAGACTGGCCGTAAGAACGCTTTTCTTTTCATTTTCATATGAAATCATAAAATGCATTGAACCTCCTGCTTAGGATTTATTGGTATCTAAGAATCGTGATCATGCCGCCTAAATTCTTTTTTCTGAATAAAGATTTTCATCAATGTAAAAAAGTTAAAATTTTTGTTGACTTCATGATTTAACAGTATTAAATTAATATCATTAAATTAACAATGATTCAAGCTTATTGGTTAAAGTAAAGACAACAAGGAGAGTGGAAAAAACTTTATATTTTCTATTGCGACAAAAAACAAAGAGGCTTTTAGAAACTATCCGTTTTTCATAAGGCTTTGTTTTTTAAAATCTGAAAGGATTGAGGAGGGAGCAATGAAGAGACTATGGTTGTTTTTGCTGTCATTGGCGTTGGTCATTGTTTTTAGTGCTTCGGCCTTCGCGGTGGATGTGAAGTTCAGCGGCGAGTATTTCGCAGCCGGTATGTATCTGGACAAGGTCGGTTTAAATAAATCAAAATATACTTATTATCCTATTAAAGATTTTACACCGATACCTACCACCATTGATAGTGGAGAGACGAGTACAGCTTTCTATTTTCAGAGGCTGCGCGTGCAAACTGATTTTATTGTTTCTCAGGGCCTGAAACTTGTCACCCAATTCGATGCCATGGAAAGAGCTTGGGGTGCCAGCAGGTCAACAACCGATTTGCCGGATTCACGATCGATAGCAACCAGAGCGGAAAATGAAAACATTGCCTTCGATATAGCTTACATTTACTATGAATCGCCTATCGGTTTATTCCAGGTCGGCTATATGCCTGATTGGGGATGGGGAACCGTTTTCAATGATAGCGAAAAAAACAATCCTACCTTGGGCGTAATCCAATACATATTACCCATTGAACCGGTTATACTCAGTGCCACATATTACAAGCTCGTTGACGGGAACCATACCGCCGTAAATTCCTTATCAACAGCTACCGATAGTGATTTAGATAAGTATATGTTGGGTGTTACCTATGGATACAAAACGAATTTCGAAGCGGGGATTCTCTATGAATACATGCGCGTTGCAGCTGACAAACCCGTTCCCGTTTTTGGTTACGTGCTGAAAGGCATGGGTTTTGCGCCTTACTTTAAAGCCAAGTATGGACCTGTTTACATGGAAGGAGAATTGATATACGCTTGGGGCAAACTAGAATGGGAAAATCCCAGTGATATGACGGGCCCTGATCAAGATCTACAGATTCTTCTGGGTTACCTTAATGTTGGGGCCAATCTGGGGATGTTTTATGTCGGCGGCACCTTCGCTTATGTTTCCGGCGATGATCCTGGAACCAAGGATAAAAGGGAAGATGGTTTCGGTGTTCTGGACGGCGGAAGGGATTTCAATCCCTGTTTGATTATGTTTAATGAGGAGCTAAGTTACTGGGCAGGTCCACTTTACGGCTATCCTGGAGATGATCCTAATAATACATCTGTTAACGGCAGTCCGATGAAAAATGTCTGGTTCTTACAGGGCAAAGCCGGTTTGAGACCTACCGATAAACTGGATATTATGGCCTCGGTTTCTTATGCCAAGGCCGACAAGAAACCAACTGCACAATGGCTGCACAAAGATTATGGTTGGGAAGTGGATTTAACTGCCACTTATAAACTCACGAATAACTTGTCCTATATGCTGGGTGCGGGTTATTTCTTTACAGGCGATTATTATAAAGGCTGGTCTGATGCAGATACGGATCTTTCGGATGATTTGCTGGTCATCAACAAACTGACGCTTACATTTTAGGGATTTATTAAAGAGTTGATTTTAAATCCCCGGGAGGGTCGATAAAGAACTCCCGGGGATTTTTTATAGGGGACAAAGCTCATGTCGGCTGATTTCAAATCCATTCTGGTGACGGGTGCCAACAGCGGAATAGGACTGGCAACGGCGCAGTATCTCGCATCCCAGGGATTTCATGTTTATGCGGGAGCGAGAAATACGGCAGCTCTGGAAGAATTGTGTAAAAATCCCAATATCACACCTGTACAACTGGATGTGACAAATGCTGAAGATGTCATCAACACTAAAAAAATTATAGAACAGAGGCAATCAGCACTCTTCGGTTTGGTGAACAATGCCGGAATTACCAAAGCAGGACCATTGATGGATGTCTCCGTTGAAGATATGCGCGCCCAGTTTGAAGTAAATCTATTTGGTGTTCATCAAATCACGCAGGCGGTTTTTTCTTTGCTGCTGCAGGCAAAAGGACGAATTGTCATGATAAGCTCCGACAGCGGTTTTTTTGCTACGCCGTTTGTCGGTCCTTACTGTTCAAGCAAATTCGCCCTGGAAGGCTATTCGGATTCGCTGCGCCGCGAAATCATTCCCCATGGTATGAAAGTAATTTTGATCGAGCCCGGCCGAATCATGACGCCGATATGGAATAAGGGGGAGAAAATTCTTAAGAGTGGAAAAAATGTGAAGTCGATATTCTGGAGAGAAGCAAAGGCGATGGGGAAATACGCAATCCGCAAGGGAAAAACCAGCGGACTTCCGCCAATTGAAGTCGCTAAAATTGTTCATGCCGCCCTGACTGCTAAAAACCCCAAATTGCGATATATTGTTGCGGAAAATAAATTCGAGTACCGGATGATGAAGATTTTACCGTCATGGTACGTTGATCAACGGGTAATCAGAAAAATTCAAAAGGTGACAAAAGAAGAAGAGACGAAACGCTAAATGTAGATGCTCTTCGTCTGGTGCGCTTAGTCTTTACTCCCTTTCCACCTAATCATCAATTCTGACGAATACCTATCGACCTTTCATTTGCTCCCGCAACCAATCCCTTGCTACGTGAACAGTTTCGGTTTATCCGAAGCTTCCGTGAGTCATAAAAAAAGATTTAACAAGGCGGAACAGGCAGGAGTGGACTGGTAACGAAATTATTATATGAATCACCCAAAACATGCTATAAACATGTTAAATAGATGGAGGGCAATACAATGAATGTGCAAAAAATATTTCAAGCGTTGAACGAAGATGAGAAGAATTCGGCTCTTGGTATCATTTGTCGCGAATTGGAAAAGCAGGGTTATACTGTATCCATTAACGGCGAGAAGGTAACATCAGAAGGGTTCTTTAACGGTGAACACGAAGAAATTGAAAAAAAGAGCGGACCATTAAACGTAGTCTTAATGAAGGCATCGGCCGTGCAGAAAATAAAATTTGAACAAGAGTTCGGCATTGAGTTTACGGATTTTCGTAAATTCATCATCAAGCAAATGTCATAAATGTCATAGATGACAAATCTAAGTCTGGATATCAAGACAGGTATTCTGGTTTCTTCGTAGTTATAACTGTGCAGTTCTGCCAGAACGACTACTAAACCCAGGCCTGCTTTTAAGGAAAGAAGATTATGAAAAAGCTTTTAAAGACAGCAAATATTTTGACCGTCGTAGTTGTTTCAATAGCAATCGTCACAATGCTTTCTTGCACTTCCTATTTATTCAATAAATACGTTGAAGGCCAGCGCAAAGCTGCCAATCTAACGATTAAATCCGTTGACATTCCCGGTTTTAAGATTGCCTACGCGGACGGAGGCACTGGCGATACCATGATTATGCTTCACGGCTCTGGTGGAAATAAAGATAACTGGTTATACTTGGCGAAATACTTTACCCCCAATTATCGTGTAATTATTCCTGACCTATCTGGTCACGGTGACAGTTCCAAACCCCAGAACGCGAATTATAGCCATATGTCTCAGGTGGAAAGATTAAATTTATTCGCCAAGGCGTTGAACCTGACAAAATTTCATTTAGTCGGAAATTCTATGGGTGGCAATATTGCCGGTAATTATGCAGCGGATTATCCGGACATGGTTAAGACACTCGCGCTGCTCGATGCCTCCGGTGTTCATGCGCCAGTAAAAAGCGAATTAATCCTACTTTTGGAAAAAGGCATAAATCCTGAGCTTATTCAAGATGTCAATGAATATGATCAATTCTTGGAATTTGTTTTTGTGAAACCACCTAAACTACCTTCATTTATGAAACAGTATTTAGCGGAACAAGCATTGGTGGCGGGGCCTATTGACAAAAAAATATACAAAGACATGTGGAGTGATATGTACATTCTGGAAAGCAAATTAAACAAAATTACAGCTCCCACTTTAATTGTGTGGGGAGATTCGGACAAACTGGTTCATATCTCCTCTGTTCCGATTTTTGAGAAAAATATTAAGAATTCTAAATCGGTAATTATTCAAGAATGTGGCCATGCCCCCATGTTGGAAAAACCGGCAGAAACAGCTGCAGCCTATCAGGATTTTTTGAAGGGGCAAAACTAATGGATAACAAGGAAAAAGGATATTGGGGAAGAAGGGGCCCCTTGCGCCTCTTCCAGAATTTTAACTGAGCATCGGCTTCACTGGAAGTTGTCCAGGATATGATAGGCAGGCGAGAAGACCGGTTACTGCAAGCTTCCTCAGGGCTGGAAGGTGGTATAGTGGCTAGTGGTTCAAGTTGTGGTGTGGTATCAGGCGGTGCTTTAGGGCTCGCACTGATGCACGATAATTTGCTGAAAGAAAGAGGAATTGCCGCAGAGGTTGGAGTACTGTCTCTAATTGGAGAATACGTCAGATTGTTTGAAGAAAGCTATGGTTCATCCTTTTGCAGAGAAAGAAGCGGCGTGGATTTTTATACAGCCATGGGACAGTTACGCTTTTTTTACCCGGTGACAGAGTAGCAAGATGTTTTTGGCATATTAGAGGCTCCATGAGGAACCTGTATGATACCTATCAAGAGAAAAATCTGCTTATGACGGATGCGGGTCTGAGAAAAACACAGGGTGAACCAATACATTGTGCTCAGGCTGTATTAAAAGGCATAAGAAATCGCACGGGGATAGGGGACCCGCTCCTTGAGCGTCTATCTTTCGTTTTTGACGGGGGAGTCGGCCTTAGTGGGGGAGCTTGTGGCGCGCTGGCTGGCGCAGTTATGGGCATAAATCTGCTTTTGGGCATGAATATTCATGATACTAGTTTTCTCCAAGCATTTAAGTCATTTATTATCGGTCATGTTAATCTGCTTCTAAATGAACCTGTTGATGAAGAACCCGACCCTTTTAGCGTCGGTAAAAATATCTTAGAAAAATTCAGAAAGGAAGCAGGCGCTACAGACTGTTGTAAGATTACGGAAAAGAAATTCTCTGACTGGACTGACTTTCAAAAGCATATGTCTTCTTCTGACAAATGCTCAGGATTGATAGAGCTTGCCACCACTGAAGCATCTAGTGTTATTCAAAGCTTGATGTAAATAATTCTTAATGCACAACTGCGATGCCAAAACCTATGCTAGGGTGGTCGGGTTCTCAAGATAGAGAACGGGAATTGATAAGGGGAAAACTCATAGGGCATTATTACCCTCTATTTCGTTAGCTAATTTTGCCGGCCCAGATCTGAACCATACCTTCTGACCCTATAAATATGTTTCGTATAGGCTAGTGATGTTCAACAATATCCAAAGTTATAGATGGACAACTAATCTTTATCTGAATCTTGAAGAAGGTTTAAAACTTATAAGTATGTGACGTAAATCTCACAAAATAAATATTTTGTTGGCGAATGTAAGGCAGGGTCAGCAACGGCGCTGCATTTTGTGGACATTTTCCCGTAATGCTTAATCATATAAACATCGTCACACTCATACAAGGCGCAATCAGCGCTGCCGCACAGTCATCAATATTCCAAAACCCAGAAGAAAAAGCCCCACGAAATAGACCGGAATCGTAATAAGTGGAGAAGGATGGCCATCAAAAACAAATTTGGCTAACGCCAATAGGGCGTCTGAAAGCATGAAGACACAGGCGCCCACCACGGCCATCAGACGGACGTCCGACATTATGGCAAGCACAGTCATCATGGTAATCACAGCCAGATAAGCGAGAACAGGTATCATCAGTGAACCGAGACGGGGAACAAGGACAATGGCCATGGCCAGAGCAAAAAGCATTAGGGGTATTATCCAGACGCGACGTGAGCTTGCAGAAACCCGGCGCATCCAGAATAGGGCGAGAAAACCGACGTGTCCCAAAAGGAAAGCGGCAAGGCCCGGAACAAAGAATCGGACCCGGTTGATGTCGAGAATGACGTCGCCGGCACCGCAAAACAGCGCACCGGCCAGCATGGCCATTCGCTGGGAGATATTGATTGACCTTGTAAAGAGGATGGCCAGCGAGAGGCTCAGCGCCGGGATCACCTTGATGGTGAAACTTCTGGTAAATTCGGGGGCAAAAATCTTAATGACCATGAAGAGGACAGCAGCCGCGATATAGACTGCCATGAAAGGAAGATAAGGGCTGGTCTTGTTTTTTTCCATACCTAAATTCATAACGACAGTCTGGTGGGATTGCAAGAAAAAACTGAACTTAAAAAGAGCCCTACTGTTACATAGAACTCCTTTCCTTGTTCTTATTGTGTGTGGTTAGTCCCTATTCAGTGTTTCATGGGCGTAACTCGGGAGTGTCCATCTGAGTTCTTTTACTTGTTACTTCCCGAACGGTTGTCTTTCTTTTTTTCTCAATTTATCCAATATTTCAATCAGTAACAATTAAGGGCTGAACTCCAAAACTAATTGTGGTACATATGTTTAGAATCACTACTGTCCCAACGTTTTAGTTAACTGATGATGCAAGTTATAGAAAGCAATGAGAATAAGCAATAAAAAGTTATTTATCGATTTGAAATATTTTTCTTTGGAATGCCATAGTCTCGCAT
>Ga0116155_10002035_pt1 | contig 14087 bp, 6 predicted proteins | sample AD_UKC032_MetaG_FD_89890 | JGI IMG/M metagenome (GOLD analysis project Ga0116155, IMG submission 89890) | Active sludge microbial communities of municipal wastewater-treating anaerobic digesters from USA - AD_UKC032_MetaG | ecosystem: Engineered > Bioreactor > Anaerobic > Digestate | place: USA...
ACGGGGCGTTCGATAGCTTGGCTACCTTAGCCGCTGCCTCGGCACCTCGCCCTGTGCCCAGGTGGACATAGATCTCGGTCGTCTTCTCGTTCCGGTGGCCCAACTGACCACCGATAACCCGACGATCGCTTTCCACCTGTGCCAGCTGCGCACCGCGGGTGTGCCGCAACTCGTGAAAGGTAATCGCCTTCACGCCGGCCGTGGCCGCGATGTCGTGCAGCGCCCGACGAACAACGCCCGACGGGTAGCCCACGATCTCGCCGGTACTTCGAGACGGGAAGAGCCAACGCGACCGCGGAAACCGCTGACTTCGCCACGCTAGATATGCACGCATGACCCTGACAACGTCATCGTCGAGATCCACGTCCCGCTTGCGGCCCCACTTGGGCTCGCATAGCTCACCACGCTGAACCTGTTGCTTGACCTCAAGCTTGGCCGGCCAACCACGGCCGCCCAGGCGCACGTGCTCGGGTTCGAGCGCGAAGACCTCACCTTCACAGACGCCAGTTCGGATCACCAAGAAGAACAGCGAGTACCAATAGACGCCGTCCTCATAGCCCTGAGCTGCGGCGATAAAACGATCAGACTCCTCGATGTCATAGAAACGCATCTCGGTCTCGGCTGCTGCGGGCCATTCCACATCCAGAACTGGGTTCCTTTCGATGAGCCCCTTCTTCAGAGCCCGGGCAAAGATCGCGTTGAGCGTGATTGCCAGGTTCTTGATGGTGCTCATGCTGTAAGGCTCCCCGGCCTCTTCGTTGGTGAGCTTGGGTGCCTTGCGGGCCGTCGGCAGCAGAAGCGGCTTGAGGACCTTCTCCTCGAGGACCTCGGCCGAAATCTCCTTAAGCAAGAATCCCTTCAGCGCTGGCGTCAGGTGACACTCAAGCTGCGAGCGCCGGCCTTCCCGACAACGAATGCTGTTGGGTCTGCGCCGCTTGTTCTTGATGCCGAGTACTGACTCCTCCCACCAGGTCTTGGTGAACTCGTCAAAAGTCACACCCCTTGTGGGCGCGATATTCTGTGCTTCGATCTCATGTGTCGTCGTCAGCACGTTATTCAGTTGGCCGGTGTTTGCCGCGGCCTGTAGCAACGGGTCGAGCTTTGCAGCCTCCTTTCTGGACAAGGCGTATCGCCTCCGAAATTCCTTCGTCCGGTTGGTGCTCGGGTCGCAGTAACGAAACCTGATCTCGTACAAGACCCTGTCCTTGGTGGGGATTGCTTTGATCATGGGATTCTCCGTCATCCCCGAACCACTCACGGAGAGCCCGCTCTGGGTTGCGGACCCAATCCTGAAGGACGCGAGGATCAAAGACAAGGTCACGACCAACGCGACCAAACGGAATCGCTCGGCGTTTGGCCATGGCGTAGATTCGGCTTGGTGGCACGCCCAACAGCTGAGCGGCCGCTTGGAGGCGGATGTAGCGGCTGGGTGACGCAGGAGGGACCTTCTCCGAAGCAACGGCCATTGGTAATGACTCCTCGAACTTGGCTCCTTGGGCCGTTGGACGGAGTTTGCTCGCGTGGGTCACATACAACTCAATGACACAGCGGCCCGGCTTCCGCCCATTGCCGAAAACCGGTCAAACCACGATGGTTGACTGAGACTGATCTCCAGGAGTGGCGACGCTTAGGCAAACGGTCCTGCCGCAGCCCGCTACTTGCGTTTCACACCGATGGGGAATTTGAACTCACGTTCGTAGACATCCAACATGAGAGCCTCGAGCTCGTCGCCGTACTTCAACGGCACCCGTGCGGAGTCATGGATGGGCAGGCACACCACGCCCTGTCGAACAAAGTGGTTGACGATGCGAGCCATGAGCTGCGAATCGCGCCACTGAAGATAGAGACCGACCCCCGTGCCGAAGTGGCGTGCGATGGGCTGATGTCGATCACAACAAGCCCGAATCACCTCTGAAACAGTGAGCCCGTGCAGCTCAAGGAACTCCGTGACTGGATCTTCCCGCTCTTCATCAGGGTCGGTGAGGTCATCGCCACCCGCAGCAATGTTGTAAAGTGCGCTCGTCGCGGACGCTCGTGACTTTGCGTTTAGAAGGACGTTCAGGACTCGCTTGGCAAAATCACGCAGTTCCGGGTATGCGACAAAGTCGTAGGGGTCCGCATCAACAGCGTGGCCCTCAAGGTGGTACAGCATAGTCGCATGCAAACCGCTGTAATCGAACTCCACAGTGGGTTGGCCATCAATTAGCAGGTGCGGCCGCGCAGACCGCGGCACGTTTTGGATGCCACCGCGGTAGAACCGCCCGCCGGACTGCCAGTTGCGCTTGAAGATTCGGCACCACTGGCGCTGTGCTTGAAAGATCTTAACCTGTTGCGGCGTCATCCCGTGACCCGCAGAGAAGGCCTGAGAGCTACCAGCCACAAGCGCATTGAGTTCCTCAACGCGCCGGCGCAAGCGCGTGCGTTCCCGCGTCTCAGGGTACTCGAGCAGGTGCCGGTCTTGATCGCGAAAAATCAGAACCTCCGGCATGGGCACAAACTCGACGTCGAGCTCGAAATCAGCGCACTCACGCACGAAGTCCTTGAGCCCGTTGATCGGCCAGACCCTCGTGCAGAGCTTCGACCAACTCGACCCTCGGATGACGCCGATCAGGCGGGCCCTTTCTAAGAGATCGAACACCGTCTTCACCGTCTTGTAGCGCCAGCACGAAGGCTGGTATCGGCCCGAGTATCGGTAGGCGCCCCTGCGCAACTGGACCGACAGCATGTCGCCGTTCAGCGCTGCTCGTACGAGGTTGCTCACGAACACGTGTGCGAGCTCCACTTGGCCGTCGGTGGGACTGCGGCAACCGCCTTCGCACAACGCCCACCGGGCAACCTGCGCGACCCTGTCACTTAAGAAACGAAACCGCGGGTCAAGTAGGGTGGCGCGGTTCAGCAGTGTGGCGCGGGCCTTGATGGCCGAGGCTAGCTGTGACTCCAACAGCATCTCGGGATGCACGCCCGCGGTGCGAGTTGGTACGGGCAACAGTCTGGAAATCACAGGAGGATTTGGCCGACCGCGAGGCACCGGAACCCGGTAGTGGCCGAGACTGGGTCCTCGATGGTCTGTTGGTTGTTGTCTTACGGTCAACACTGGTGGAAAGCGAATTGGCATGGCTATGTGCCTCCGTGAGAGAATCCACAGAGGCTGCCCGAATAGCTCGACCGGCATCATTGCCGAAAACTGGTCACATTGGTTCGAGGCAAATCCCCTTGAGCGGCGACGTTGCAAAGAACGGCGCGAAACAAGCCCGTCGGGACTGACGCGCAAAAAGATCTCGCTTCCGTTCGAGAATAGCCGCCGACCGTTTCGTACCGATGTTCAGCGGGTCGGTGGGCGCTTGGAAACCTTCCGCATGAAGAGTCGCGGCCCATCGCCTATCAAACTCTCGACCTGAGGCCAGGTCGGACGAAGCCATAATGTAGGCGATCCACCCAGCCAACTTTGTCGTGCCCGCGGGCCGGCCCTTTTTGCCACTCGATGGTCGTCGCAACATCCTGGCCAGCTTTCGACGGCGCCCATCGTTCGGCAGATCGCGGATCGCCTGCCTGATGCTGGCAATAGCAGAGGTTGACCGCCACTCAGGATCGGCTTGAAGGAACCGCCCTGCCGCTCGTACCGCAGCGTCGAGTTGAGTACCGCCGCCTTTTAGTTCGACAGCCTGAGTTGCTGCCAGCGTCGCTCGATAGATACCGCGAATCGAGGCTGGTTCTCGATAGACCAAAGAGAGTGCCTCCAGGCGACCGCGAGCCGCATTGGCAGTACGAGTAAGATAGAGCGCCTCGAAGGCGGGAATTGCCATACCGACGAGGATCCTAAGAGCCGCAAAAAAGTCGCTACCGGCCAGGGCGTCTCGCCAAAATTGAACGATTCCTGGCCCGCGTTCAACCTCGTCAAAGGCCTCACGAAACCACCTCTTGACCAACAGGCGCTCGGGCACTCCGGAGTCACTGAACGACGTCACTGGCCTGAAGGATGTGCTGCTGCAACAGATGATGTTCAGGAGCGCGGGCTCGACAGAGCGCCGTTTCGGCTGGGGAATGGAGCCAGCCTCTTGTTCTTTGAGTGCTTTGGCCGGCGATGTTCGTTCAAGACCAGATCGAACGCGGTCCTCATCCGACTGCCCCTCGCCGCGGGCGCGCAACTTTTCGAGGTACCACTTCATGGCATACTGGTCATCAGCGCCATACGGGCACCGGTCTACTCGTGGTTTCCAAAGGCTGTCAGCCTGTCTCCGGGACCACGGAGCCTCTTCGAGGAGGAGCTTGGCAAACCGAGCAACCCTGCGGTCACCCCAATTCTCGACTTGGTCTTTTGACATTGAAACGGTCCGGCCTCCTTGCATCACAGTCGACCCAGGGCAGCACTTCCGTCAACTGAAACAACAGCAGAACTCGGCGTGACCAGTTTTCGGCAATGGAGGAGGACGCTGCCAGAATGCAACAAGGTCCCCATGGCTACAACCCTGGAGACCAACATGTCACAGTCCCAAAAAGCCTCTCTGACCAGAAACACCACGCTGACTCCGGCTCCCGTCGAACGATCGCCCGGTGAGGCCATCTCCTACCACCGCGGTCGCGTCACACGGGCGTTCGGCGATGCTGCGACCGCAATCGTCGAGGCCGGACGGTTCTTGGCCGATGCACAACAAGAGCTGGGGCCATTGGGCCTGTGGGACGAGTTCTTGAGCGAGCACGTGCGACTCAGCATTCGCTCGGCACGGCTACTTATCCAAATTGGTTCGCACAAACCCTTCGCAAACGGCAACATTGTTGCCGCGTTGCCAAATGACCAGCAAGCGCTGGCCTGCCTTACTCGCATCCCTGAACAGGACCTGAGTGAGTTCGTGAAGTGCTGCAGAGGGAGCATCCAAGGCATGTCCCGCGCCCAGGTCAAATTCGCCGTGAACTCGTGGATCCAGGGGCATCACGAACTGTCCTCGCCCGCGCCGAAATTGGCGCGCCCACAATCGCGACACCGGTCACAGGTGAAGGCCGCAACCAGAGCTGCAGAGCGGCTTGCTCGATTCTTGGACGAGATCATCGCCGACCTTGATGTGGCACAACTGAGCGTCGAGGACAGCGCAAGGCTCGCCAGCAACCTAGCCCCAGTTTGGAACACCATACTGCGACTCAACCAGATTGCGAAAATCCTCGACGAGGTTCCATGCGATGAGGCCCAGGACGCCATCAGGGCGGACGCCAACCAGCCCTTCTAGGTTGCCGACTGCCCCGTTGGATACAGAGCCACACATGCCATGTGTATTGGTGAGATGCCTGCGGTCAATATTGCCGCTCCTCATACCTCGTCGATGTACGGCCCAAGTGCGCAAGCGCCCAGCAGCGCCGAGCCGTTTGCCTGGCAAAGAGGCGGACTACGCATCTTAGCATCTTCGCCCAGGATCCTAGGCGCTCATAATCACGCTGCCACTATCAAGCAAACCGAAGGAGTGAGTTCAATGCCAAGGACCAAGGAAATAGTCCCCGTAGCTTCTGAAGAACGGCACAGTCTCGCGGCCAGCGGATCGGAACCGTTGACGCCATGCAACCGCGCCAGCTGCCAACCCCAGTCCGAGATAGAGCTCTTCCGCCAGGGCAAGGGGACCGTGAACCTGGCGTGCCTCGGCGACGAAAGCAGTCGAGAGCTTTGGAGCCGCCTGGCCTTGCCGGCCGTAGAGTCCCTGATGCTGGACTTAGGTGAAGCAGGCCAAACAGCTGCAAACCGAATGCTCGCCACTGTGGCGGGCCAAACTTTTGCCGATTGGAGCTACACCACGGCGCAGTTGCGCGCAGTGGAGACAGCCCGCAGGACGCCAGGTGACAATGAGTTCTACCGCGAGCTGATGAAGCGTCAGAAGGAGAGCGTCGAACGCATGATGAGTTGCCTTGAGGCTTTGGATGGCTGCCACCCCCGCAACGTCCGCCTAACGGTAGGCTCAGCCGCCAACATCAACCTCGGCACACAGACCGCGGTACGCAGCGATGCCGACACGACCCGACGACCACGCACCAAATGATTTTGAAACGTCGACGTCGCGTTTCGTTCCTCGACGCCTTTCCGGCGGTGTCGATCGTCGGGGTCGATCGCCACAAAGCGGCGGCTCCCGGTAGCGACATGACCGTCGCTATGACGTTTCAAAGCGGCAACATGTCCGCGACCTACCAAGTCGCGTTGAGCTTCTCGTCCTGCCACTTCGGCGGCCACCGCCGCTGGTTGCTCTGTCCCGGCTGTGGGGCGCGCCGCAGGGAGCTACTGGTTGCCGGACTCACGCTCGGCTGCCGTGGCTGTTTCGGCACCCGCTACCGCTCTGCATGGCGATGGCCGCGCCTCCCGAAAGAACTACGCCGCCCCTACCGACGTCGTGCCGCTATCCTGCCGGTCAGCGACAAGCACGCCCCGGGGGAAACGGTGATGCCCACTACCGCCTGAAACCCCGAAATTTGAAGCTTTGGCGCCGCGTGACCATGGCCACGCTCCAGAAAGGCCAAAATCGACGGTTTGGCGATAGGGTGTGATTGCCGAAAGTGGCAAATTTGGCACATTTGGCCACAACCGCCTGAAACCAGGACAGTGCGGTGCGCGCCGCCCATGAGTTTTCAAGAAATCGTCCCAACGAGCGCGTGTTGGGCCCGACGGGTTCTCGACACGCAAGCACGCGTCCATTCGTCGAGCTGGTGCGGCGCCAAACGGCTCGTCGGCGTTGGAAACATGCGTGGCCACCAGCGGTACAAGCCCCCACGACAGCTGCAGCGGCCCAAAATGAACTATGGCTATCAAACCGGGTACCCGCCCGGGGGAGATCGCGAACTGAGGGCCGCATCTTAGGGCCCAATTTTGGGCGGACAGAACTGGGACCTGGCATTTTTTGGGGGCCAACGGCCGGTGTCACTGTGTCGGTCGAACGCCCTCAAAATGGCCCCGTAGGCGCGTTTGCCTGGCCGCTGTTGGGTGGTGGCGCTCGGCCAATAGGCAGACGTCACCGGATTTCGAGGTTTGGCGATCACGATAGCTTTTTCGCAGGCGCCAACCAGCACAATGCCAGCTGAACTTGTCCCTTGATCGCCTCTGCCCTTGCGACTACCGATCTTGCCAAGGGGGTCCTCGTGCAAGAACCAGCTACGCCCGCCGTACCCGTCCCCGAACAAGGCCAGCTCGTGCGCGTGCGCCAACGCCACTACATCGTGCAAGATGTTGCCAGTGGCTCGGTAGAGCCCAGCCGTGCTGAACAGCACCGGGTGCGGCTCGAATGCTTAGATGATGACCAGGTGGGCAGCACTTTGGACGTCATCTGGCAACACGAAGTTAACCCCGTGGTACACGACCAGCTCGGCTTGCCCCGCCCAGAAGCCTGGGACCCCAAGGAGCGCTTCGACGCCTTCTTGCACGCTACCCGCTGGTCACTCTCGTCGGTATTAGAGGGGCTGCCGTTGCAGGCGCCCTTCCGCGGCGCCATCCAAATCGAAGATTACCAATTGGAGCCGGTGGTGCGCGCCTTGCGCATGCCGCGGGTGAACCTGCTCATCGCCGACGACGTAGGTTTGGGCAAAACCATAGAAGCCGGCATGGTGATGCAGGAGCTCTTGGCCCGCCAACGCATCCGCCGCATTCTCATCGTCTGCCCGGCGTCGCTGCAAAAGCAGTGGGCCGAGGAAATGCTGTACAAGTTTGCGCTCAAGTTCGAAGTGGTCGACCGCGCCTACATGCAGCGGCTGCGCAAAGAGTACGGTAGCCACGTCAACCCCTGGGCCAGCTTCCCCAGGCTCATCACCTCAATGGATTTCTTGAAGCGTGAGGCCCCCCTCGAAAACTTCCTGAAATCCCTCAAGAAAGAGCGCACCGGCGGTTTACGCGATTGGGATCTGCTGTTGGTCGACGAGGCGCACAACGTCGCTCCGGCCGGGCGCAAATCGTACATCCGCGACTCCGACCGTACCGACATGATGCGGCAGATCTTGGGGCACTTCGAGCACCGGTTGTTTCTTACCGCCACGCCGCACAACGGCTTTACCGAGAGCTTCACCGCACTCTTGGAAATGCTCGACCCGCTGCGCTTTTCACGCGGACCGACGTTCAACAAGACGCACCTCGATGCCGTGATGGTGCGCAGGCTCAAAGACGACATGCTCGATGCATTTGGCAACCGCCGTTTTGCCAAGCGCGAGGTCGAGCCCCTGCCGGCCGTGACCTTGGCCGGTGCCGAGCGCGAGCTGTTCGACGACCTCGACAGCTACATCTCGAAGCGCCTCGGGCGCGCACACGGCATCGACCGCTTGCCAGTACAGTTCGCGTTGACCCTGTTGAAGAAGCGCCTGTTGTCGTCGCCGTTGGCCTTTTTGAACTCCATCAGTGTGCATCAAACCCACCTCATCACCGACGGCGAGTTGAGCGAGGAGAACGCCACCGTTGTGAGGAGCCTAAAAGACAGGCTCGCCGAGGATTTTGCCGACGACGACGAAAAAGACCACACCGAAGAAACTGCCTTGGCCGAGTCTGCCGGCTTCTTCGACGTGACGCCCGAAGAACGGCAGTTAGTCGAAAAGCTCAAAACCCGAGCACAAGCGGTGGCCGAAAAGCCCGACCAAAAACTCGAAGTGTTGTTCCGCTTTGTGGTCGAGAAGCTGTTCACGAACGGCCAATGGAACAACGAGCGGCTGCTGATTTTTACCGAGTACAAAGACACTCTCGAATACCTGCGCCAGGCATGTGTGGCCCGCGGTTGGGGCGAGCGGCTGACCACGATGTACGGCGGCATGTCGGAGCATGAGCGCGAGCGCATCAAGTCCGCATTTCGGGCGGCCCCCGAACAGGAACCGATACGCATCTTGGTAGCCACCGACACCGCGTCGGAGGGCCTCAACCTGCAAGACCATTGTCGCTACCTCATCCATTGGGAGATCCCGTGGAACCCCAACAAGATGGAGCAGCGCAACGGCCGCATCGACCGCCACGGCCAAAAGGCCAAGGTCGTCTACTGCCAACACTTTGTCTACGACGGCTGGGAAGACCAGCAATTCTTGGATGTGGTGGTAGACAAGGTACGCACCCAGCGCGCCGACCTGGGCAGCGTGGGCGATGTCATTGCCGCACAGGTGGAGGCGGCGCTACGGGGTGAGACCAAGCAGATCCGCACCCCCGAAGACCGACGCAAGCGCCTCAAAGCCGAAGTGCAGGCCGAGGTCACCACCCAAGACCGCATCAGGGCGCTCAGCCACGAGCTCGCCCACGCCCGCAAGATTTGGCAGCTCTACCCCGACACCCTGCGCCAGGTGTTGCACGAAGGCCTGCTACTCGCAGGCCACGAGCACGGCTTAGAAGCCATCGGCAGCGGCGAGTCTGCCGGCAAGGCATGGCTTTTGCGCAACCTGCCGCAAAGCTGGAGCGATTGCCTGCCGTTCATCAAGAATGCCCAGGGCCATCTGCTCAAGCTCGTGTTCGACGACGAGTTGGCCCGCGACCGCAAAGAGCTGGCACTCATCCACTTGGACCACCCCTTGATGAAGCGCGCCCTGGCGGTGTTCCGCGCCAACATCTGGTCGGCGGGGCTGCACGAAGACCATCACCTGGCGCGAGCCTCGTATCGCGTGGTGAGTAACAAAGAGCTGAAGCACCCGGTGGTGGCCGTGGTGGCCCGGCTCGTGTGCGTGAGCGAACAAGGGCAAAAGCTACACGAAGAACTATTCACCTGTGGCGGCGAGTTCCAAGAGGGGCACGTGGCCAGCGCCGATGCCCCATGGCTTACCGAAGTAATGGAGCTACAGGCCAGCTACCCCAAATTGCCGGCGACCATAGGCCAACAGTTGCGCAAGCTGTTTTCGGCCCACGAGGTCGCGCTCAAACACGCCATCGAAGCCGCCGCCAAGGCGCGTGACAAAGAGCTACGCAAGGCACTGAGCGAGCGCGGCACGGTAGAAGCGCGTGAAGTGCGCAGCCTCATCGACGAACGGCTCAAAGAAATCGAAAAGCGCATCGCCGAGATGCAAAGCGAAGGCCCCAAGCAATTGGAGCTGTGGGACGAGTTGGAGCGTGACCAACATCAAAAGGACCTGGCGTGGCTCAAAGGCCGGCGCGAACAGCTGCAGAAGAACCGCGAGCTGGAGCCCGAGGCTGTGAAGGCGCGCTATCGTTTGCGTGACACGGCGCGGGCATTTCCGTTGGCGCTCGTCTACCTCTTGCCCGATACGCTCGTGAAGGGGGCGAACTAGCCATGGCCACCCACGCCGACTGGCTTTCACTCGTAGAGGTGGATGGCTTGGTGATCTCCGAGCCGGTGCTCGAAGAGCACTTCCCCGGCGGCCCAGCTCAGGTGCGCCAAGGCGTGCATAGCTGGTTTCGCCGCCGCGCCGAGACCTACCGCGTGGCACAGGCGCAAACAGATGCCGCGAAACAGAACGACGGGGCGCGCAAGTGGCTGGAGTTTCTGTTCGAAGACGTGTTGGAGCTGCCGGCCGCCACCTGGGTTAAGGCACCCGAGATTCCGGCGGCGTTGAAAGTAGTGCTGGCTGAGTTCGAGCAAGAGCTGTGCCCCGACCGGGTGCTCATGCATGCGGGCAAACCAGTGTTGCTCGTGAGCATCGCCGATGTCGCGCAAAACCTCGACCACCGCGACCGCCGGGATGGCCGTTGGAAGGCCTCGCCTACCACCAAGCTCGAACGCTTGCTGCGCGAAACCGGCGTGCCGTTGGGCCTCGTGACCAACGGCGAAGCACTGCGCTTGGTGTATGCCCCGGCCGGCATCAACGGTGGCAGCATCACTTGGAGCAGCCGCTTACTCGTAGAAGAAAAGGCCACCCTCGACGCGTTTTACTCACTGTTGGGCCGGGAGTTGTTGCAGCCGCCCTCCCCCGAGGCACCAACGCTTGCCGACCTATGCCGCATTTCGCAAGACCGCCAAGGCGAAGTCGCCGACCGGTTGGGCGTGCAAGTGCGCACCGGCCTCGAACGCATGTTGTGGGCGTGGGGCGCCGCCGATCGCGAGGCCAAAGGCGAGCTGTTGAAGGGCATGTCTGAAGAGCAGGTTTACGAGATGGGCCTGCTGGTGATGATGCGCTTTGTCTTTTTGCTGTACGCCGAAGAGCGCGACCTGTTGCCGCACGGCGAGGTGCTCTACGACCAAGGTTACGGCGTGACCTACCTGTGGCACCGCCTGCTCGACCAAAAGCACGAAGACGAAGCCCGCTTGGACGACACCTTCGACGCCTGGGACCGCTTCTTGGCCACCTGCCGCCTGGTGCACAACGGCTGCGATCACCCTGACTTGTCGCTGTTGGCCTACGGCGGCCGCTTGTTCGACCCCAAGCGCTTCCCGGTGCTCGAAAGCCCGGCCTGCAAGGTGCGTAACCGCACGTTGTTTACGGTTTTGCACTCGCTGTTGTTCGCCCAGCAAAAGAAAGGCGGCGAGCCGCAGCGCGTAGGCTACTGGGCACTCGACATCGAACAAATCGGCTACATCTACGAAGGATTGCTCGACCATCGCGCCGCCAGGGCCGGCCACGAGGTGCTGGTGAAGCTCAAAGGTGGCGGTGAGCGCGCCTTTGCCATCGACGAGCTAGAAAAACTCGATGATGCCAAGCTCGTAGAGCTCGTGGTGGAGACAACAGGCAAGAAGCCCGAGAGCGTGCGCGAAGCACTTAAGAGCCCGCCCGACGCCAAAGACTTGGCCGCGCTCGACAAGTTCCCCGCTGCGGTAGTTACGCGGGTGAAGGCGCTCGCGCCCATTATTCAATGTGACGAGGTGGTGCCGCCTGGTTGGTGGTACCTGACGCTAGGCACGAGCCGCCGCGCCTCAGGCGCGCACTACACACCGCAACAGCTCACCGAGCGCATCGTGCGCGTGACACTTGAGCCCCTCACCTATCGCAACGTCGAGGGCAAGCCGGGCTTGCTCGTAACCCCCAAAGAGGTAAAGCCCCCACGTGAGCTGCTCGCGCTCAAAGTGGCCGACATCGCGATGGGCTCAGGCGCCTTTTTGGTGCAGGCGGTGCGCTACTTGGGTGACCGCGTGGTAGAGGCCTGGGACCGCGCCTTGGCCGCCGCCCACGTCAACACGCCCAACGCCGTGTTGTCGATGCCGTACGCCGCCCCCATGACCGACGCCGAGGGTGAGCGCGCCATCAACCCCGAGCATCGCGACGAAATGGTGATGTGGGCCAGGCGCTACGTGGTGGAGCGCTGCATCTACGGCGTGGACATCAATCCGTTGGCCGTCGAGATGGCCAAGCTGTCGTTGTGGCTCACGACCCTCGCCAAAGACCGGCCCTTCACCTTCTTAGACCACGCGCTCAGGTGCGGTGATTCGCTGGTAGGTGTCGACGCCGAGCAATTGCGCACTTGGTCGCTCGACAAACAAGGCGAAAGCCGGCCGTTGTTGCAGCAGGTCGTGCAACATGCCGTAACCCATGCCGCCGAGTTACGCCAACAACTAGAAGCGATCGCGGTGGTAGATGTCGCCGACGCTGAGCGCAAAGAGGCGCTGCTCAAGGCGGCCGATGCCGCGATGGTGAAAGTCCGCTTGGCGGGCGATCTGTTGGTGGCGCCGAGCTTTGCCAAGGCCAAAGCCAAGGAGCAGGCAGACCTGCGGGATGAACACTTGGTGCGCTTCGCTGGGGCCAAGACCGACGCCGATTGGCTGAAGCTACGGGCCGAGGCTGACAACGCGTTAGATGGCCAGCGGACACTCCACTGGGCGTTCGAGTTTCCGGAGGTATTTCAACGAGATACGGCCGGTGGTTTTGACGCGATTGTGGGGAACCCGCCGTTTTTGGGTGGCCGCCGCATGCGCGGGGTGCTGGGCGACAACTACGTCGAGTCGCTGCTCGGCTTCTTCCCCGGTTCGAGCCTGAACGCTGACCTGTGCGCGTTTTTCTTCTTGCGAGCTTTCGGTCACCTCGCCCCGAGTGGAGCTTTCGGGCTGCTGGCCACCAACACGATTGGCCAGGGCGATAGTCGCGAGACAGGGCTCGACCGCATCGTTGCTGCGGGCGGGTCGATCTATTCGGCGATTCCGAAGATGCCGTGGCCAGGGTTGGCGGCGGTCAATGTGAGCGTTGTCCACCTGGCAAAAGGCGCGTGGCTGGCCAAACGCAGGCTGGATGACGTGGATGTCGATGGCATCTCGTCGGGCCTCGATAGCGCTGGCCTCGTGGGTTTGCCAGAGCCGCTGAAGGCAAACGACGGTGGCTCATACATTGGCTCTTTCGTGAACGGGATTGGTTTCGTTCTCGAACCCGAGCAAGCCAAGGCCCTCATCGCCAAGGACAAGCGCAACGCCGAGGTGCTGTTCCCCTACCTGAATGGCGAAGACCTGAATACCAGCCCCGACCAAGCGCCAACGCGCTGGGTCATCAACTTCTTCGATTGGCCGCTGGAGAAGGCCGAGAGCTACGCCGACTGCATGGCCATCGTGCGTGAGAAGGTCTACCCCGAGCGCATGAAGGTGAATCGGGACACCCATCGCAAGTTCTGGTGGCACTACGGTGACAAGCGGCCTGCGCTCTACCGCGCCATCGCGCCGATGGAGAGGGTGTTGGTCATCGCACGCATAACGAAACACGTTGCGTTTGCTTACGTTCCGTCGAACCAGGTTCTCAACGAGAAGACCGTCGCGTTTACGGATGAACGGCCAGCGACGTTTGCCACCCTTCAGTCGAGTATTCATGAGAGCTGGGCGCGGCAGTTTAGTTCGACGCTCGAACTCCGATTGAATTACGCTCCTTCCGATTGCTTCGACACCTTCCCCTTCCCCCCGCAAATGTCACCCGCAACTGAGAAGGCGCTGGACTCCATCGGCGAGCGCTACCACGAGCACCGCCGGCAGCTGATGCTCACCAACAACGAAGGTCTCACCAAAACCTACAACCGCTTCCACAACCCCGAAGACAAGTCCCCCGGCATCGTGGAGCTGCGCCGCCTGCACGTGGAGATGGACAACGCCGTGCGCGACGCCTACGGCTGGCACGACCTCGACCTGCAGCACGACTGGCAAAAGAAGGTCACCATCGAAGACAAGAAAGACAAGAAGACCGGCAAGGTGCGCCCGGTGGAGAAGGTCGAGTGGCGCTACACGATTTCGGAGGCAGCGCGGCAAGAG
>Ga0116155_10002038_pt1 | contig 14071 bp, 10 predicted proteins | sample AD_UKC032_MetaG_FD_89890 | JGI IMG/M metagenome (GOLD analysis project Ga0116155, IMG submission 89890) | Active sludge microbial communities of municipal wastewater-treating anaerobic digesters from USA - AD_UKC032_MetaG | ecosystem: Engineered > Bioreactor > Anaerobic > Digestate | place: USA...
CCCCGAGAGCCGGTCCAGGAGCTCGCCCATCGCGCCGGCCACCTCACGGGCCTCGGAGACGAGCTTGGCGTACTGGGCCTCCGCCTCGGCGTTGGCGCTGCCCGTTCGCCCCAGGGACTCGCGGTTGGCCTTGACGACCCCCGCGATGCCCTGGGTCTCGGCGGAGCTGCGCTCGGCGAGCTTGCGGATCTCCCCGGCCACGACGGTGAAGCCCTTGCCGGCGGCCCCGGCGTGGGCGGCCTCGATCGAGGCGTTCATGGCCAGGAGGCCGGTCTGGGAGGCGACGTCCTCGATGACGCCGACGAAGGCCATCTCGCCCTGGATGCTCTCGCCGAGCTGGTCGAGGGCCTTGGCCACCTCGGCGCGGCGCCGCGCGCCCTCCTCAGAGGCCTCGAGGAGGCCCCGCACGGCCTCGCGCCGGGCCGCGGCCGTGGCCTGGGCCGCGGCTGCGGCCGCGGCCACGTCGGCGACCGCGGCGCTCGTCTCCGCCACGGCCCGCTCCTGGGCGGCGAGGAGCTCGGCCCCCTGGCCGGCGGTCGCGCGGAGGGCGCGGTTCTCCTCGGAGAGGGCGTCGAGGCGGGCCTGGCAGGAGGCGGCCAGGGCCGCGAGCTCCTCCATGCCCGCGGCGCTCCGGGCGACCCGCTCCTCGATGCCGGAGGAGGCCGCGAGGAGCTCGCGGCCGAGGTCGAGGGTGGAGCGCGAGGCGGCGACGGCGGACTCGAGCCCCGCGGCCCGCGCGCGCGAGCGCTCCGCCTCCCGCCTCGCCATCTCGAGGGCGCCGGCGAAGACCCGCGAGCCCCGGAGCGAGAGGTAGGTCGTCAGGGCGAGCATGAGGCTGGTCTCCATGAAGGCGGTGTAGCTCGCGCCGCGCAGCTCGGCGTTGGCCGGCGAAAGGCTGACGAGGACGAAGACCGCGACCTGGGCCGCCCAGTCGATGCAGAGGTTCGCGACGAGGGCGGAGCGCCCCCGGGACACGACGAGGCCGACGATCTGCGAGAGGAGGAGGTAGAAGCAGTACTTGTAGAGGACCTCGGGATTGTAGGCCGGCAGGGCGAGGGTGGTGGCGAAGAACACGAGGTCGATGAGGCCGAGGTAGAGGCCGACGCCGAGGTCGAAGCGCCCCTTGGCCGCGGCCGCGAGGGGGGCGAGGAAGAGGAGGGCGGCCGCGAATTCCATCGCGATTATGGGGAGGGGGGCCTTGGCCGCGATGTCGACGCAGGCGATGACGATGGAGAGGGCCGCCGAGAGCAGGTCCAGGACGGCGAATATCGACATCTTCGAGCGGAGCTCGAAATCGGGCGAGGGATAGGCGCGAAGCAGGCGGTCGACGAGCATGGGGCCTCCGGGGGCGCTGGGCTACCCGCCCAGTATAGCGCGCCCCCCGAGCCCCCCGCAACGAAAGCGGGGAGGCGGGCGCGGTTTGACGGCGGCCCGGCCTTCGGCTATTCCTTAGGTATCGAGGATCCCGGCGCCGGAGGTGGAGATGGGGAAGCTGATCGCCGCGTTGGCTCTCGCCGCCTCGCTCGCGCCGGCCCTCGCGGCCCAGGGCCGGGAGGCGCGCCTCGCCGTCGGGGAGCAGCCCCCCCTCTTCAGCCCTTCGGGCGGCATCGTCGACCTGGTCGTCGGCCGGGCCCTCGCGAGCCAGGGCTACTCCGTCGAGCTCGAGTGGCTGCCCATCGGCCGCATGCTGGCCCTCCTCCAGCAGGACGGCCTCGCGGCCTACATCAGCGCCTCGAACGCCCCCGGCCAGGAGAATCCCCACGTGGACTTCCTCCAGGCCAGGGGGGTCTTCTTCTACAAGAAGTCCCGCTTCCCCTCCCTCGAGCCGCGGCGCCTCGAGGACCTGGCCGGCCTGCGGGTCGCCACGGTCCTCAACTCCCCGAACACCCCGATCTTCCGGAAGGCCGGCATGATCGTGGACGAGGGCCCCTACGACACCTGGTTCACCAAGCTCGACATCGGCCGGGTCGAGCTCCTCGCCACCGCCGACGTGGGCGGCCTGCTCGCCATCAAGCAGCTCTTCCCCGGCAGGGAGTCCGAGTTCGGCTTCACCGAGCTCTCCTATTCGACGATCAGCGCCGGGCTCTACGCCAAGGACGATCCCGCCCTCCTCGAGGCGGCGCGCCGGGGCCTGCGGGCCATCAAGGCCGACGGCAGCCTCGAGGCCATGCTCAAGTCCTTCTTCGGCGCCGAGCATTGGCGGCGGGTCAGGATCCTGGAGTGAGGCCCGGCCCCCGAGCCTCGGTCGCGCGGCGCCTCGTCGCCTCCCTCGTGGCCATCCTCTCGGCCTCATCACTCGTCCTCGTCTCGAGCCTCGTCGCCTCCGAGCATCGGCGCCTCATAGCCGACCTCCGGGCCCAGGCCGCCGCCGGGGCCGACCGCCTCGTCGCCGCCCTCGGCTTCCCCGTCTGGAACGCCTACGACCGCGAGATCGAGGTCCAGCTGGACTGGGCCATGGCCGACCCGGCCCTCTACGGCCTCGAGCTCGAGCTGGCCGACCTCTCCCCTGCCCTCCGGGCCCGTTCCCGGGACCGGACCTGGGCCCCGCGGGCCGATCCGCCCGAGGCCCTCCCCGGCCTCCTCGTCGAGCGGCGGGACATCATCCACGAGGAGCATCGCATCGGCGGCCTCGCGCTGCTCTACAGCCCGCGCTTCGTCCGGACCAGGATAGCCCGCGAGGCCTTCCGCTACGCCGCCATCGTCCTCATCGCCGACCTCAGCATCGCGGCGGGCCTCGTCGTCGTCCTGCGCCGCTGGGTCGTCCGCCCCCTCGAGCGGATCGAGCGCTGGGCCGCGGAGGTCAGCCGGGGCGAGGCGGCGCCCATCCCGCCCGAGGAGGGGGCCGCGGGCGAAGTCGCGAGCCTCCGGGACTCGATCGAGCGGATGGTGCGCCTCCTCGGCGAGCGCTACGAGCTGATCGAGCTCAAGGAGCGGGAGTACCGCAGCCTCTTCGAGTCGAGCCCCGTCGCCGTCTGGGAGCTCGGCTTCACGAGGATCAAGGCGGCCCTCGGCGAGGCGGCGCTAAGCGGGGAGGCGGCCGCGGCCGCCGTGGCGGCCTATCCGGGCGGGACCCGCGCCCTCCTCGCCCTGGCCGAGCGGCTCGGCGCCAACCAGGCGGCCCTCGCGCCCCTCGGCGGGGCCTCGGTCAGCGTCCTGTCCCTCCTCGGCGAGGACGCGATCGCGGTCTTCTCCCGCGAGATCGCCTGCCTGGCCTCGGGCTGCCCGGGGGCGAGCGGCGACTGCGAGCTCGTCCTCCCCGACGGGCGGCGGCGCAGCTACGCCCTCGGCTTCGCCGCCCTCGCCGGCCACGAGGCGGACTGGTCCCGCGTCATCCTGACCGCCACCGACATCACCGAGCGGGTCGCCGCCGAGTCCCGCCTCCGCGTGGCCCTCGGCCAGCGCGAGGCCCTCGTGCAGGAGCTCTTCCATAGGACGCGCAACGGCCTCCAGCTCGCCTCGAGCCTCATCTCCCTCCGCGAGGGCAGGAGCCGGGACGAGGCCCTCGCCGCCGAGCTCCGGGCCCTGCGCCGCCGGCTCCGGGCGATGGCCCTGGCCCAGGACGAGCTCATCCGGGGGGAGGACCTCTCCTACGTCGAGCTCGGCGCCTACCTCGGCCGCCTCCTCGAGGCCATCCTCGAAGATTTCCCGGGGGCCGCCGGCAGGATCGGCGTCGAGCTCGAGGCCGAGCCGAGCCGAGTCCTCATCGACGTAGCCATGCCCATAGGCCTGGCCCTCACCGAGCTCGTCTCGAACTCCCTCGAGCACGGCATCCCGCCCGGGCGCCCCGGCTCGATCGCCCTCTCGCTCCGGCACGACGCCTCCGGGGGCCTCCTCCTCGAGCTCGGCGACGACGGGGCCGGCGCGCCTCCCGGCTTCGATCCCCGGCGCGACGCCGGCCTCGGCCTGGAGACCTGCCTCGCCATCGTGGAGGGCCAGCTCAAGGGCGAGGCCAGCTTCTCCTCCTCCCCGGGCTTCCGCGCCTCCATCCGCCTCCCCTCCCTGGACGGCGGCTTCGAGCGGCGCGTCTAGGCCGCCTCCGGCGCCGAGCCGCCGAGCCGCCGAGCCGCCGGGCCGCCGGGCCGCGCGCGCAGCGGCGAGATCGGCGCCGCGGCGTAAAAAAAGGCCGCCCCCGCGGGCGGCCCCTTGCGGCGCCTGAGCCCTCGCGGGCTTCAGGCGCTGCGCGGTCATTACTTCAGGTAGAGCGGCTTGGACTCGTAGTGAGTATGTAGCAATTCATGCGACTTGTGGCCGCAGGGCTCGCCGAGGAACTCCTTGTACACCTGCTGGATGTAGGGGTTCTGGTGGGAGCAGCGGTAGGTCGAGCCCTCGTCCGCGTCGTAGATGCCGCGGATGCGGGCGGTGCGGACCTCGTCCGTGCAGCCGTAGGGCTGGCCGCCGCCGCCGATGCAGCCGCCGCGGCAGGCCATGACCTCGATGAAGTGCCAGGGCGTCTCCTTGCCCTCGGCCTTGGCCTTCTTGACCATCTCGAGGACCTGGGCGATGTTCCCCATCTGGTGGGCGACGGCCACGCGGACCTCGGTCCCGCCGATGTGGACGCTCGCCTCCTTGATCCCGGACAGGCCCCGGACGCCGGTGAAGTTGACGTCCTTGAGCTCCTGGCCGGTGATCAGGGTGTAGGCCGTGCGAAGGGCCGCCTCCATGACGCCGCCGGTGGCGCCGAAGATGACGCCGGCCCCGGTGTTCGGGCCCATCGGGCTGTCGGGCTCGGACTCGGGCAGGTTCACGAGGTCGATGCCGGCCTGCTTGATCATGCGCGCGAGCTCGCGGGTCGTGAGGGTGACGTCCACGTCCTTCTGGCCCGAGGACCACATGGTCTTGTCGCGGCCGTTCTCGTACTTCTTGGCCGTGCAGGGCATGATGGAGACCGAGAAGACCTTGGCGGGATCGAGGCCGGCCTTCTGGGCGTAGTAGGTCTTGATCATGGCGCCCATCATCTGCTGGGGGCTCTTGGCCGTGGAGAAGTTCGGGATCATGTCCCCGTAGTACTTCTCGAGGTAGTCGACCCAGGCCGGGCAGCAGCTGGTGATGAGGGGCAGGGGGCCTTCCTTGCCGGTGGCCATGTTGGTGAAGCGCTTCACGAACTCGGTGCCCTCCTCCATGATGGTGAGGTCGGCGGCGAAGTTCGTGTCGAAGATCACGTCGAAGCCCAGGCGGCGCAGGGCCGTGTAGATCTTCTTCGTGACGTTGGCGCCGGGCTTGAGGCCGAAGGCCTCGCCCAGGGCCACGCGGACCGCGGGGGCGATCTGGACCACGCAGGTCTTGGCCTCGGGGCCGGACTGCATGAGCTGGTCCCAGACCTCGCGGGTCTGGTCGTTCTCGTAGATGGCGCCCACGGGGCAGTGCGCGGAGCACTGGCCGCAGCGGATGCAGGGTCCGTCGTTGAGCTGGACGTCGGCAGCCGGGGCTATGCGGGTGTTCGCGCCGCGGCCGAGGAACTCGATGGCCCAGACGTTCTGCATGTCCTGGCAGACCTTGACGCAGCGACCGCAGCGGACGCACTTGTCCGGGTTCAGGATGAGCGACACCGAGGAGCTGTCGACCGGCAGGCCGCGCAGCATCTTGGGGAAGGGCTGCTCGCGCACGCCGAACTCGGCGGCGAGGCGCTGGAGCTCGCACTCCTGGTTGCGGGGGCAGGCGAGGCAGTCGTCGGGATGGGTCGAGAGGATGAGCTCGATGACCGTCTTGCGGGTCTGCACGAGGTCGGGGTCGTTGGTGATGACGCTCATGCCCTCGGCGATCGGGGTGGTGCAGGCGCGGACGAGCTTGGGGCTGCCCTCGAGCTTCACCACGCAGATGCCGCAGGCGGCCCAGGGCTCGAGGTCGTCGTTGTAGCAGAGGGCCGGGATCTTCACCTCGACCTTGCGGGCCGCCTCGAGGATCGTGGTGCCCTCGGCGACCTGGACGGGCATGCCGTTTATCTTCGCGTTGATCATTGCTTCTGTCTCCTTACCGGCTCACTTCTTGGCCACGGCGCCGAACTTGCAGGCCTTGAAGCACTCGCCGCACTTGATGCAGCGGGACTTGTCGATGACGTGGGGCTGCTTCTTCTCGCCCGCGATGCAGGGCACGGGGCAGCGCCGCGCGCACAGGCCGCAGCCGATGCACTTGGAGGCGTCGATCTCGTAGACCACGAGGTCCTTGCACTTGCCGGAGCGGCACTTGTGGTCGCGGATGTGCTCGAGGTACTCCTCGCGGAAGTGCTTCAGGGTGGACAGGGTGGGGTTGGCCGCCGAGCCGCCGAGCATGCACAGGGAGGCCTTGGTCATGGACTTGCCGATCTTCTCGAGCTTGTCCAGGTCGGCCTCGACGGCCGTGCCCTTGGAGATCTTCTCGAGGATCGCGTGCATCTGCTTGGTGCCGATGCGGCAGGGCGCGCACTTGCCGCAGGACTCGTCGCAGCAGAAGGCCATGTAGAACTTGGCGATGTCGACGACGCAGTCGTCCTCGTCCATGATGATCATGCCGCCGGAGCCCATCATCGAGCCGAGGGCCGAGAGGCTCTCGTAGGTGATCGGCTCGTCGAGGCTCTTCTCGGTGATGATGCCGCCGGAGGGGCCGCCGGTCTGGACGCCCTTGAACTTCCGGCCGCCGCGGATGCCGCCGCCGATGTCGAAGACGATGTCGCGGAGCGTGGTCCCCATCGGGACCTCGACGAGGCCCGAGTTCTGGATCTTGCCGGTGAGGGCGAAGGTCTTGGTGCCCTTGGACTTCTCGGTGCCGATCTTCGAGTACCACGCGGCGCCCTTGGTCATGATGACCGCGACGTTGACGTAGGTCTCGACGTTGTTGATGACCGTGGGCTTCTTCCACAGGCCGCAGTTGGCCGGGAAGGGGGGCTTGGGCGTGGGCATGCCGCGCTTGCCCTCGAGGGACTGGAGGAGGGCCGTCTCCTCGCCGCAGACGAAGGCGCCGGCGCCGAGGCGGATCTCGATGTCGATGTCGAAGCCCGAGCCGAGGATGTCCTTCCCGAGGAGGCCGTAGTCCTTGGCCTGCTTGATGGCGATCTTGAGGCGCTCGACGGCCAGCGGGTACTCGGCGCGGATGTAGATGTAGCCGTGGTGGGAGCCGATGGTGTAGCCGCAGATCGCCATGGCCTCGAGGAGGGAGTGGGGGTCGCCCTCGATCGTGGAGCGGTTCATGTAGGCGCCCGGATCGCCCTCGTCGGCGTTGCAGACGACGTACTTGACGTCGCCCGGCGCCTTCTTGGTCAGGTCCCACTTCATGAAGGTGGGGAAGCCCGCGCCGCCGCGGCCCCGGAGGCCCGAGGCCTTGAGCTCGGCGATGACGTCGTCCGGCTTCATCTTGAACAGGGCCTTCTCGAGGCCGGAGTAGCCGTCGCGCGCGATGTACTCGTCGATGTTCTCGGGGTTGATGACGCCGCAGTTGCGCAGGACGACGCGGAACTGCTTCTGGTAGAACTCGATGTCCTCGACCTTGACGTTGCTCGCGGACTTCTCGTCCTTCTTGTACAGGAGGCGCTTGACCTCGCGGCCCTTGACCACCTGCTCGGCGATGATCTCCTTGGCGTCCTCGGGCTTGACCTCGACGTAGAAGGACTCGGAGGGCAGGACCTTGACGATGGGGCCCTTCTCGCAGAAGCCGAAGCAGCCCGTCTTGACGATCTGGACGTCGTTCTTGACGCCCTGGGCCTCGGCCTCGCGCAGCAGGGACTCGTATATCTCGATGCCCTTGTTGGACTCGCAGCCCGTGCCGGCGCAGACGAGGATGAAATTCTTGTAAGCCATCTCTTCCTCCGCCTTACTTCTTCATGATGTCGGCCGCGGGCCGGTCGAAGATGTGGTCGTCGAGGAGCTTGCCCTCGACGAGGTGCTTCGCCACCAGGTCCTTCGCGACGTCCTTGGTCATCTTGCCGTATATCACGGTGGGCATGCCGGGCTTCACCACCTCGACCGTGGGCTCGACGTAGCACAGGCCCATGCAGCCCGTCTGCCTGATGATCACCTTGCCGCCCAAGCCCTTCTCCTCGACCGCCTTCACGACGGCGTCGAAGGTCTCCTTGGCGCCCGCGGCGATGCCGCAGGTCCCCATGCCGACGATGATCTGGATCTCCTTGCCCTCCACCTCGCGGCGGGTCAGGTCCTGCTTCTTCTCCTCGCGGAGCTTGCGCAGCTGCTCGAGGCTCATCTTTGCCATGTATCCGTCTCCTTTCGGCCCGGGCCGCTCGAGGCCGGCCCGGCTCGTCAGTCTTCTTCCTGCGATTCGAGGTAGTCCCGCAGCAGGGCCAGGGAGGAGGCGCGCTCGAGGCCCCCGAGGGCCTCGGAAAGCTCGCTCCTCCGCAGCTCGTACGCCGAGCTCCCCCCTCCCGCCGCCGCGCGGACGCGGCGGATAGCCATCTCGTGCCCCCCCGGGAGGGAAAGGGCGGCCAGGAAGAGCCCCGGGACGTCGCCGGTCGGCGGGCAGTCCACGTTGCCCTTCGGGAAACGGAAGGCGACGGTCGTTCCCTCGCCCTTCCTCGACTCGACCGACCATGAGCCGCCCGCCTGGGCGGCCGCCTGGGCGAGGAAGGGCAGGCCGAGGCCCACCTTCCGCCGCCGGTGCTTGGTCCCGTCGCTGTAGAAGGGATCGAGGGCGCGCTCGCGCTCCTCCGCCGTCATGCCGCGGCCGTCGTCGGAGACCGACACGCTGGTCGACTCCCCGGACTCCGCGAACTCGATGCCCACGTTCCGCGCGCCGGCCTCGACGGCGTTCTGCACGATGTCGAGGACGTAGTCGCAGAGGGCGTAGTGCACGGCTCCGCCCCGGGCTACTGCTGCCGGTACTTGGCTATGATCTCGGGGAGCTGGTCCTTGGTGACCTTGCCGTAGACCTCGTTCCCGACCATGAGGACGGGCGCGAGGCCGCAGCAGCCGAGGCAGCGAACCTCGTCGATGCTGAACAGGCCGTCGTCGGTGGGCTCTTCGCCCTTGAGGTTGAGGATGGCGCGGGACTCGTCGACCAGGTCCTGGGCGCCGCGGAGGTAGCAGGCGGTGCCGAGGCAGATGGCGATCCGGTTCTTTCCAGGCTTGGAGGTCTTGAAGAAGTGGTAGAACGTTATAACGCCGTATATTTTCGCGAGCGGCATCCCGGTCTCGAGGGCGAGCCGCTCGGCCGCCTCCCGGGGGATGTAGCCGAATTCCTCTTGAATTCGGTGCAGCATCATGATGAGACTCCCCGGCTTCTGTTTCCATTCGGAAATGAAGTCGATGAGCTCCTTGGAGAACCCTACCTGCGCCACCGGCATGAACACCCTCCATGGATAAAAATATATCGATAATTTGCGTGTTGTAGTATAGACAGTATCGAGGAGGAGTGACAAGTCTTGCAACCGCGATCTCGATACGGCGATCGACGTGAAGTCGATATCACGCAGTATCGTCGATCGGTAAAACGGCCGCAAGGGCGCGGATATCGGTATTCCCCCCGAGGGATTTCGCATATACTATCGCCATGCATCCAAAGGCCAAAAAAAGCCCCTCCTCGCCCGCGCAGGCCGCGGCCTTGATCGCGGCCTGCGCCTGCCTTTCCGCCTTAGCGGCCGGCTGCGCCCTCCGCGGCCTGGCCGGGACCGCGGCCCGGGCCGGCTTCATCCTCTACGAGCTGGGCTCCGGCCCCCTACCCCTGGTCGGCGAGTGGGAGCGCTACGAGGGAGGGCTTCGCGTCGGCGCCCCGGCCCCGGAGCTCGTCACCGTCAGCCCCCGCTCCCTGCCCTACCTGGCCCCCGCGGCGGCCGAGTCCGGGGCCACCTACCGCCTCCGCGTCGGCATAGCCGGCGACACCAGGTCCGGCCCCCGCCGGATGGCGATCTACGTCCCCGGCATAACCGCCTTCGCCGCGGCCCGGGTCGACGGCCGGAGCCTGTACGCGGGCGCCGGCGGCGGCTCGCCCTTCCTCTCCTTCCAGGCCGAGGGGAGCGCGGTGGCGATCGAGCTCGACAGCCCCCCGGGCGGGCCTCGCCTGGAGAGCCCCGGCCTCCTGTACCCCCTCCTTGTCTTCGGCGAGGCCGCCGAGGTCGAGCGCTTCCAGGCCCGCTCCCTCGTCATCGCCGTCGCGATCTGCGCGAGCTTCTTCATCCTCGGCCTCGTGTCCTTCTTCCTCTTCCTCTTTTGGCGGAAGAACCTCGAGTTCCTCGGCTTCTTCGCCTACATGCTGGCCGCGGGGGCCCTCTTCACGCTGCGCTTCTCGGCCGCCCTGCCCTTCGAGCCGGCCCTGGCCGCCCTGGCCTCCTCCGCCGCGGCGCGCGCGGCGGCCCTGGGGCTCCACGGCTCGGCCCTCGCCTTCGTATTCTGGACCGCCTACCGGCGCGGCCTGCCCGGGGCCCTCTGGGCCCTCGCCCTCGCCGCCCCCGCGGCCCTTGCCGCCGCCTCCGCGGCCCTGCCCGGCCTCCGCGCCTCCCTCGCCGTCGCCGCGATCGCCTACTCGGCCCTCGCCTCACTCGCCTGCGCCGCCTTCCTCGCCGCGAAGGCCTGGAAGAAGGACGCCCAGGCCCGCTGGATCCTCCCGGCCTTCGCGGTCCTCTGCGCCTCCATCGCCGCCGAGCCCTTCCTCCCCCCGGCCTTCACCGCCTCGATCTACCTGGCCCCCCTCGGCGCCCTCCTGTTCGGCTTCGTCTGCGCCCTCCTCCTGGTGAAGAAGGTGAGCGACAGCTTCGAGACCGCCGAGGCCCTCTCCGACTACGTCGACTCCATCTCGCGGACGGTCAAGAGCTTCATCCCCAAGGAGTTCCTCGAGCACCTCGAGAAGGCCGACGTCATCGACCTCCGCCTCGGCGACCACGCGAAGAAGGAGATGACCATCTTCTTCTCGGACATCCGCGCCTTCACCGAGCTCTCGGAGCGGCTCACGGTCGAGGAGAACTTCGCCTTCATCAACTCCTACCTCTCCCGGGTCGTGCCCATCATCCGCGAGAACGGGGGCTTCGTGGACAAGTACGTCGGCGACGGCATCATGGCCCTCTTCCCGGACAAGACCGGCCCCGACGAGGCCATCCGCTCGGCCATCGCCATGCAGGGCAAGATGCTCGAGTACAACGGCCACCGGGCCAAGGTGGGCTACAAGCCCATCTCCATGGGGGTCGGCATCCACGCCGGCGACCTCATGCTCGGCGTCGTCGGCGTATCCGACCGCATGGAGAACACCGTCATCTCCGACGCCGTCAACCTGGCCTCGCGGCTCCAGGCCATCACCAAGGCCTTCAACATCGCCGTCGCCATCTCGGAGCAGGCCTTCAAGATGCTCGAGGACCCGGGCGCCTACAAGTACCGCTTCATCGGCAAGGTCAGGGTCAAGGGCAAGGCCGCCCCCGTCTCGGTCTTCGAGATCCTCGACGGCATCGCCCCCGAGCTCTTCGAGCGCAAGATGAAGGCCAACATGTTCTTCGAGCAGGGCATGCTCTCGTATTACCAGAAGGACTTCGCGGGCTCGATCTACTACTTCAAGCGCGTCCTGGACATCATCCCCGAGGACGGGGCCGCGGGCTTCTACCTCGAGAACTGCATGAACAAGGCCGGCTCGGGGCTATGAGGGCCGGCGAGCCGGTCGGATCCTACCTCCTCGTTTCCCGCCTCGGCTCGGGCTACGGCGGCGAGACCTGGGCGGCCCGCCCCGCCGCGGGCGGGGGGGAGCTCGTCCTCAAGCTCATCGACCTCCGGGAGGCTCCGGGCTGGGAGGGCGTCGAGCTCTTCCGCCGGGAGGCCGAGGCCCTCCGCCGCCTCGAGCACCCGCGGATACCCCGCTGCCTCGGGCACTTCGAGGCGGAGTCCGGCGGGCGGCTCCTCCTCGTCCTCGCGATGGAGAAGATCGAGGGAAGGGATCTCCAGCGGCTTGCCGACTCGGGCCGGCGCTTCGCCGACGCCGAGGTGGCGTCGATCCTCGCGGGTCTCGCGGATATCCTGGCCTACCTCGGCTCGCTCCGCCCCCCCGTCGTGCACCGCGACGTCAATCCGAAGAACGTCCTCCTCGGGCCCGACGGGGGCGTGTCCCTCGTCGACTTCTCGGGAGTGCAGGACGCGCTCCGCTCGGCGGCCTCGCCGGGCGCCACGTTAGTCGGAACCGCCGGCTACACCCCGGTCGAGCAGGTGGCCGGCAGGGCCACGCCCCGCTCCGACCTCTACGCCGCCGCCGCCACGGCCCTCTTCCTCCTCTCCGGCCGCAATCCCGCCGAGCTGCCGGCGCGGGGCCTCAAGCCCGACCTGGGATCCTTCCCCGGCCTCTCGCCCGCCCTCGCCGCGGTCCTGGACGACTGGCTCGAGCCCGACGAGGCGCGGCGGCTCATCGGCGCGGCCGGGGCGGCGGAGATGCTCCGGGGCCGCGCCCCCCTCCCGGGGCCGGCCGCGGCCGCGAGGAGACCCGCCCCGGAAGGCAGGGTCCCCCTCCCATCGGGGAGCCGCGTCGCTATCGAGCGGGACGCTGAGCATATCCGCGTCCTCCTGCCCCCGGCGGGCCGGGAACGGGGAGGGACCGGCCTCGTCGGCGCCTCCTTCGCCCTCGTCTGGCTCGGCTTCGTCGCCTTCTGGACCTTCAGCTCCGTCGCCATGGGGGCCCCGATCTTCTTCACCCTGTTCAGCCTCCCCTTCTGGGCGGTCGGCCTCGCCATGGCGAGGTTCATGATCAAAGGGGCGCTGGGCTCGACCGAGCTCGTCCTCGACCGCTCGGGCCTCCGCTTCAGCCAGCGGCTCCTCGGCCTCGGCGGCTCGAGGAGCTGGCCCCTCGCCGAGCTCGGGCCATTCCGGATCGAGGACAGCCTCTACCAGGTCCGGGGCCGCGGCGCCAGGGAGCTCGCGATCGAGGCGGGCGCGACCCGCCTCGGCTTCGGCCGCGGCCTCTCGGGCCGGGAGCTCGGGGCGATCCACGACGCCCTGAACGGCTGGCTCCAGTACGCCCGGGAGCTCTCGGTCGGGGCCGGGGACCCGTCTTGAGCCGTGCCCCTTCCGTTGTATACTGATACCATGGATACGGCATTCTCCCTCGACGCCAAAGGCCGGGCCCTCACCGAGGCCGGCAAGTACCAGGAGGCGGCCGCCGCCTTCTCGGCCGCCCTCGAGCTCGATCCCGGCAACCCGGGCCTCCTGTACAACCGGGGCGAGGCCCACCGCAGGGCGGGCAGGAGCGCCGAGGCCCGGGCCGACCTCGAGGCGGCCCTCGCCATCGAGGGCGAGGCCCCCGACCTCCTCCTCGCCCTGGGCCTCGTGTCCTACGAAGCCGACGATTACCCGGCCGCCCGCGCGGCCTACGAGCGCGCCCTCGTCCTGCGCTCCGACTACCCCGAGGCCTGGAACGACCTCGGCGTCGTGGAGTTCCGCAGCGGCGACTATGCGGCCGCCCGCGCCGCCTTCGAGAAGGCCGTGGCCCTCGACCCGGGCTACGGCGAGGCCTGGTACAACCTCGCCGACACCTACGCCGAGCTCGACCTCCCGCGGGAGCGGAAGAAGGCCCAGGCCCGGCTCGCCGAGCTCGGCGTCGAGGGCGGCGACGAAGGCTGAGGCCCGGATTATCGCTTTGCATCCCGCGGGGCCGGGTGTACACTCGACCCTGCTCAGAGCACCCAATCCCGAAAGCCAAGGAGGCTATCCATGCGGAGGTTCGTCCTCGTCGCCCTCATGGTCCTGGCCCTGCTGCCTCTCGCCGCCCAGGCGCCCGGCACCGGCCTCGACGCCCTGAAGGCGGGAGTATCCAAGGAGTACGCGATCGAGAAGGGCGAGACCCTCAAGTCGATCGCTGCCGAGCGCTACGGCGACTACCGCCTCTGGCCGGTCCTGTGGTTCGCCAATAAGGACGGGGTGCGGAACCCCGACCTCATCGAGCCGGGCCAGAAGCTCGAGGTCTACGAGCTGCCCTTCGCGGTGCCCAAGGACGGCGACTTCGGCGCCCTCCAGGACGCCCTCATAACCAAGGCCTACCTGGCCGCCTACGGCCGCTACCTCGACGAGGGCCCGGATTGGGTCGGGCAGCGTCGCTGGACCCTCCTCGAGGCCCGCGCCTTCGAGCCGGGGCTCTTCGAGAAGGAAGCCGCCTCCATCGACGAGGAGGACCTGAAGTGGTACGCCGGCCGCGA
>Ga0116155_10002054_pt1 | contig 14005 bp, 12 predicted proteins | sample AD_UKC032_MetaG_FD_89890 | JGI IMG/M metagenome (GOLD analysis project Ga0116155, IMG submission 89890) | Active sludge microbial communities of municipal wastewater-treating anaerobic digesters from USA - AD_UKC032_MetaG | ecosystem: Engineered > Bioreactor > Anaerobic > Digestate | place: USA...
AATTTTTTATGCGGCTCGCAGGCTTTGCCTGCGAGCCGCATGCCCTTAAAACGGCGTAGCGGCTGGCGAAGCCAGCCGCTACGCCAAATATAAAATTATTTATTTAGCAATTCAAGTTATTTATCAGTCAAAAATTATTCATTACCATTTTTTTATCTTATACTTTTATAAAGCGCATTAATTTAATAATTGAAGAAATAATATGAGTAAAAAACCTGTAGTTGCCATAGTAGGCAGACCAAACGTCGGAAAATCAACCTTTGTGAACCGGCTGATCGGCTCAAGAGAGTCAATAGTGGATGACATGCCGGGTGTAACAAGAGATCGGCTTTATTTTGACGTGGAATGGTCAGGAGTTGACTTTACTGTTATTGATACAGGCGGTATAATTCCGGGAATAGAAGATGAAATAATGCTCTCAATTTCTTCACAGGTTGAAATTGCCTCTGAACAGGCTGATGTGATTATATTTCTTGTTGACGGCAAAGAAGGACTTACTCCCGTTGATGAAGACATTGCCAATATGCTCAGAAAAACAAGAAAACCTGTATTTTTAACTGTTAATAAAATTGATGTTCCTCAAAAAATAGATTTTATAAACGAATTTTACGCATTAGGCATTGGAGAACCGAATCCGATTTCAGCAATGCACGGTACAGGAGGCGTTGGCGATCTTCTTGATAAAATAATTGAAGTATTGCCTAAATATAAAGAAAATGAAATTCAAAAACCCATAAGAATTGCGGTTACCGGTAAACCTAATGTAGGGAAATCATCTCTTGTCAACTCTTTTTTAGGAGAAGAAAGGGTTATAGTAAGTGATGTAGCAGGAACAACAAGAGATGCGATCGACACAAAACTAAAAATCGACGGCACAGAGTATATTCTGGTTGATACGGCAGGAATCAGAAAAAAAGCCAGAGTTGAATATGGGGTGGAAAGATTTTCAGTTGATCGGGCTATAAAAGCTATTAAAAATGCTGATGTCGCTCTTTTAATGATCGATGCGGCTGAAGGAATGACGGATCAGGACAAAAAAATAGGGAATATAATTGTTGAAGCAGGGAAAGCTGTTATTATTCTTGTTAATAAATGGGATTTAATTGAAAAAAAGACTTCGACGACAATTAATGAGTTCACGAAAAAAATAAAAAAAGAAGCTCCCCATCTTGATTTTGCGCAGATTTTGTTTATAAGCGCAAAGACAGGTCAGCGTTTACATAAAATTTTCCAGAGTATTCATGAAGCTTATGATTTTTCTCATAAAGAAATAACCACAAGCCTTTTAAACAGGACGATTATGGAGGCTTACGCTTTAAATCCCGCTCCTTTCCTGAAAGGGAAAAGATTAAAAATTTATTATTCAACGCAAGCAGGCGTTGCGCCGCCTACGTTTATACTTTTTATTAACGATAAAAAACTTTTGTCGCAATCTTATGAGAGATATCTCGAAAACAAACTGCGGGACGCTTTCGGCTTCTTCGGAACGCCTATAAGACTTATTTTAAGGGAAAAAGGCGATAAGGAGCAAAATTAGTGCCAATTATAAAAAACAATGATAAAATATTTAGTAAAGTAAATATTTGCCATGAAACTTTTTGTAGTTTTGTGTTTTTTATATAATAACTACTAAATTAGGAGAAAAAATATGGCTATTTTTACATTAAATATGTATACTTCTAAAATTATAGAAGATATAGCACAAGAAGTATTAGATTTAACTCATGCATTTGAAAATTATACAAATGTTTCAAAGATATCGAATGCTTTGGGCTTAAAAGTAATACCTGCTCTTTTTAATGATAATAATATCGCAGGTATGCTTGTTTATAATGATCAAGAAAAAGCAATATATGTTAATTCCACAGAAATAAAAGAAAGACAAAGATTTACAATAGCACATGAAATAGGTCATTTTATTTTACATAATGAATTAATTCAAGCAAATAAACAAAATATTTTTTATAGAGGTGATGATAATAGTTCTAAGCCTGAAGAAAAACAAGCAAATCAATTTGCTGCTTCTTTATTAATGCCTAAAAAAGAACTTGAAAGAACATTAAATTCTTTTGAAAAAATTCATGTAGAACCTATAGCAGAAATATTTAAAGTTTCCAAACAAATGGCATATTTTAGATTAGTAAATTTAGGTCTTATTTAAATGGAAAAACTTAAAGAAGAATTATTAAACGAACTTTTACAAAAAGCAAATAAATCTCCAGAAAATTTTCACAAAGAAACAATAAAAACTCCTTCCAATTCATATAATGTAATTAAATCTTCATCAGAACCTATTATTGATGACACCAATTTAGGACAAGAAATTGAAGATAAAAAATCTAATAGGGGTTTAAGAGAATCTATTTCTAATAAAATATTTATAATGATGGCAAGTGAATTGATTTTTATAGGAATAATACTCACGGGTTTATTTCTTATTCCTGTACTTAATGCTTTTTCGCCAACTATTACTATTAAATTTCCAAATCTTTTTGCTTTTCTTCTTTGTATTCCTTTTATTATTTATGCTTTAAAATTAATTCATAAAATACCCGAGGTTAAATTTAGTAGTAAATGTTTACAATTAAAAACACAATATATTCCTTTTAAAGATTTTGTAAAATTTGGCTTTATATCAGTGCTTTTAATTTTATTCTGGAACCAATCATCACCAAAAACATTTAGTTTTGAAACTATTAATTGCGCAGAAAATATAACAACAACTATAATACTTGTTGCTGAAACTATATTTGTTAAAACAGCAGTTTTGGCAGGTATGATTATACATGGATTATTTAAAAATAATTAAACGGAAGATTTTAAAATGACTTTTGAATCAAAGATAAGACCGATAGAATGGGCTGGAGATCACGTTAAATTGATCGACCAGACGGCATTGCCATACGAATACACCACTGTAAACATAAAAACCTGGCAGGAAATGGCTGTTGCCATAAAAGACATGATTGTTAGAGGCGCGCCTGCAATAGGCATTTCAGGAGCATTTGGCGTTGCGCTTGGCGCAAGAGAGTTTTTAAACAGCAAAAACTTGGATGAGTTTTTGCAAAAACTGGAAATGATGGCGATATATTTAAAAGCGACAAGACCTACAGCCGTAAATTTAATGTGGGCAGTAGATAAACAGGTTGATTACGCCAAAAGTTTAAATTTAAGCATGCCTGAAATAGTCGAAAAACTTGAGCAGAATGCAGTTAAAATGCTTAATGAAGATATAGAAATAAACAAAAAAATCGGTGAACACGGAGCAAAAATTGTTCCTAAAGGCGGAACGATACTTACGCACTGTAATGCGGGCGCGCTTGCAACGGCTGGATATGGAACAGCTCTTGGAGTTGCCAGATCAGCGTATGCAAAAGACCCAACAATAAGAGTTTTTGCCGATGAAACACGTCCTCGCCAACAGGGCGCAAGGCTTACCGCATGGGAACTTGTTAATGACGGTATTCCCACAACTCTAATTACAGACGGTATGTGCGGATATTTTATGAAAAAAGGCGAAATTGACGTTGTGGTTGTCGGCGGAGATAGAGTTGCGCTTAACGGCGATACTGCCAATAAAATTGGAACTTATACCGTAGCCCTAGCCGCAAAAGCTCATAATATCCCATTTTACGTTGCAGTGCCTCATTCTACGATAGATGCTTCAATAGAAACAGGCGATCAAATTCCTATAGAGGAAAGGGATGCACGGGAAGTAACGCATATTAACGGTAAACTTGTTTGTCCTGAAGAAGTTAATATTATAAATCCAGCATTTGATGTTACTCCAGGCGAATATATAACCGGAATTATTACAGAAACTGGAATCTATAAGCCTTCTGAGCTTAAACAAGCTATAAACGCAATCCCTGTAAGTTAAAATAAAAAAGCAATATTGAAAAATTCCAAAAAATAAATTTTGTAGGGGAAGAAGGCTTGCTCCCCTACATTTTTTAAATTCAGTCCAAAATCCCCTCTCCCAATGGGAGAGGGGGCTAAAGATTGTTTTTGATCGAGCGAACCGCCAACGGCGGTTCGCTCGATCCATTAAATTTACTAAAAAATCTCGCAAAAATAAATTTTGTAGGGGAACAAGGGCTTCAGGGGCTCTCCTCATTTGTTTTATTGTTTTTTATTTTTTCGATTATTTTCGTATAATTTTCCTGTCCCACTTCTTGCGCAACCTGTCTGAATCGGCGATTTATTTTTTCTCTACTGTCAGTTGAAATGGTCTTGTCGATAGATTTTTGCGCTAAAATAAACGATTTAAGGGCTTTTTCATAATTTTTTTCAATAAGAAAAATATCGCCCATATCAAGATAGCTCATCGCTATTTTATAAGGATCATCCAGTTTTTTTGCCATGCTTAGCTCTCTGTAAAAATATTTTCCCGCTTCAGAATAATTTTCAGCTCCCAGATAAATATTCCCCAACTTCAGAAAAACATCGTACAATCCTTCAGGATTGTTAGTTTGTGTATCGATGTTTAATGATTTTTTATAAAATTCGATCGCTTTTTCTATAATCCCTTTTTCTTCATATATATCGGCTGTATTAGAATACGATGCGGCTAAAAATGCGTTTTCTTCGAGGTTTTCAGAAATATTTATATTTTCATGATAAAAATTCAGCGCCTTTTCAAAATCTCCCGCATCATCATAAGCAAGCGCAAGTTTGAAATATATTTCAGCTTTTTGTTCTATATTTTGGGCTTCTTTCAATGCTTTTGTATAATAATTTAATGACATATTGTGATCTCGTCTGTAATCATAGATTTCGCCTATGTTTTTTAATGCTTCAAAGCTTATATCTGTTGAAATACTTAAAACTTCGCAATTTAAAACTGTATAATAGTTTTTTAACGCCAATTCATGCCTAAAATGATCTTTATAAAAGCTTGCCAGTTTAAATAGCGTATAATAATAGTTTTGTTTGTCTTCCTGTTGCTCATAAGCGATAAGTTTTTCCTGCAATTCCTTTTCTGTATTGTTAATTAAATTTTTAATTTCTGCTTTTGGTTTATTAACAACAGGGTTTATATCGTTAAAATGCTCAAGCTCATATAATCCCTGAATATCAGAATTATTTGCCTCGTAATCCAGCAGATTTTTTTCGTATTCAGACAACTCTGCTTGTATATCTTCGTAATAGTCTGAAAAATTCAATGCAAAACCGTCGGATTCAAGGCTGGATTTGTCATAAACAGAATCCTGCTTTTTTGCCTGAAAATTTTCTGTAACTCCTGATTTTACAAGTTTATTGTAGTGATAATACTGTTCTGAGCGCAAAAGTTTTCTGGAAACAGGCAGAATCCTGTTTTCAAGCTTGGCTATAATTTGCTCAGAATATAGCTCATGCAACTTTTTATGTATTTTTATTCTTTCCTCACGAGAAATTTGGGCTTGAATATGCTTTTTAAATCCCTGTTTGAGGTGAAAATTGTTATTATTTTTATTCAAAACCATAAGTGAGGTTAAATACAGAACTTTTTTTTCGATATCTGGAGTTAAATCAAGTTTTTTTAGCGTTTGCATTGATACAAGATGCCGTATCAATGCAAAAAAGCTTATTAATTCCTTATATTCCTTCGGTATTAATAAGTATAGCTGTTGAATTAAAAAACTTTCAAGATTAATTTCGGAATTTTTAATTTTATCTAAAACGGCTTCAGCGTTAATATTTGAGTTTTTAACAAAAGTTAAAAATAAAAGGATACTCTCCGGATAGCCGTTTGTAAGCTTGAAAAGCTCCTGCATAAGTTCTTTTGAACAAGGAATGCCTATATTTTTTATTAATTCAAAAGCATTTTCCCTGTTTAATCCTTCAAGTTTTAATGTATATATTCCTTTTTTATGTTCAAATTCGGAAAAACTTTCTCCTGCAATGATTATTTTAATATTTTGCGATGAAGATATAAAATTTAAAAAGCTTAACAGCTCTTTTTTTGTTTTTTCATCTGTTGACCGAAAAATATTTTCTGTTCCGTCAAGAAGAATTAAAAAAGGTTTTTCAAGGTTTTTTATTTTGTTTATAAGCCTCTCATCTATTGAAAAAGAAGGGGAAATCCTGAAAGTTTTTATATATTCCCTGTCTTTTGCGGTAATTTTTTTTAAATGGTTAAACAGCGAGAGGATTATATCATCAAGGTTTGTCGCTTCCGAGCATTCGTAATAATATGTCTGCAAGTTCTTTTTTAAAAGATGAAAAATTGATTTTAATAAATACGTCTTACCAACGCCAGCAGAGCCTGTTATGTTGATAATTTTATAATCAGCGGAATTTAAAATATCAATGATATTTTTAACGTATTCTTTTCTGTTTAAAATAGAAAAATTTTCTTTTAGACAATCTGAAAATTCAAAATTCATATTAAAAGACAACCTGCTTAATATTTATTTGATTATACAGGTAACTTTTTATGCGGTCAAAATTCTCTATACCAATCATTGAAAGAAATCGACAAATTAAAAAGATGATTTTTGTAAATATCAGCTTTTTAACCACTTGAGTAGTGGCTTGTTAAGTTAAATTTAAAGAATTTTATTTTTTTATCTACCCATCCCCAACCCCTTCCCTTCAAAGGGAAGGGGTTTTTGTTTGTTTTTGGGTTTCGCTCGCTACGCTCGCTCAACCCAATGAATTAACTTAACAATGCAGTAGTTACAAATAAATAAATTTTTTAAAATATATGTCAATTTATAGATTGATTTGTTTTTAAATTATTAATTGAAAATTAAAATTTTATTGCGTTTTTTAATTTAATGTATTGTATAATGAAACAAATTTTTTAAAAGAATGTATTTTATCGGCTTGGGAAGGTTTAAAAAATATAAATGATCTATCTCCATACTCAATCAAGGTTAACGCCTTATTATAATAAAAATAATTATGAAAATAAGGAAACCCCCCCTGTTTTATTAAACAGAAATACTGTTGATACATTTTCTTTTTCCTCAAATTTTATTAAAGATCAAATATCTGTGTACTTAAAGACGAAGGGCGATGAATTAACGCAGAATACTGAAGATGAGAAAGCTATTTTTTATTATAAAGAATCAATAAAAAAACAACCTGATTATGTTCACCCTTACTATAATCTGGCGAAAATTTACGAGAAAAAAAATCAACCGGATCAAGCTGTAGAAACTTATAAAAATCTTCTTAAAATTAAACCTGATGAAGTTGAAGCTCAAACGCTTATGGGGAATATTTTTAAGCAAAAAAAGGAATTTGATGCGGCAAAAAAAGAATATATAAAAGCTGTTGAAATTGATCCAAAATATGATTTAGCGGTCAGATCATTAAAAGAAACCGAAAATTTAATTCTTGAGCGGGAAAATCCTGAACAGGCAAAAATTAATAAGGACCAGGCAAAAAAAGATAATTTAAAAGCTTCTTTAAATCTTGTAAACCAACATGCGCCGCAGAGCTTAATAAAAGCGCTTAAAAATATAGAAGTCCTTTTTGCTGACACAGATTCATTATCAGGTCATAGAAATATTGCGCAATATGAGCATCATAACAAAAGAATTGTTAATACAAATGATTATATATGGGCTGCGCCTCAAATTAACGCCGCTTATATTATTCATGAGGCTGTGCATGCCAAGGATAGGGATGGGAAAACCTCTATAAGGGAGGAACAGGACGCTTATCAAGCTTCAATTGAATTTTGGATCGCTCATAATAATGGGGTTAAAGACCCTGAGCTTGACTATGCGGCGGAATTATATAAAGAAAATCCTGATAAATTAAGAGAAAGAGTTGCAAGCACTTACAGAAGCAGGGACAAAAATATTCCGGAATATTCACCGAATCATACTGCTTCTGACAAAATCGGATTTACGTCAAAATTAAACGATTATTTTTCCAAGTTACAAAATATATTTAACTAACGTGAATTGCTAATTAAGTAGGTAACAAAAAGTTTTCAGGTTTTTATCTACCCAACCTCAACCCCTTCCCTTCAAAGGGAAGGGGCTTTTGTTGTTTGTTTGCCTCACTCGCTTCGCTCGTTCGGCAAAATTTAATAAGAGCTGAAAATTTTTTGTCTGTTACTTATACCAATCCAAATAAGTTTTCGTTGCTGATATCTACAGCCCGCGACGCCCGTAGGGCGGCACGGGCTGAGTAAGGGTATAGCGGGTGTTTTGCCTTCGGCAAAACACCCGCTAAGTAAGACTTTACAAAAATCATCTTTTACATTGCTCTTTTGATTTCAGCTTGGAATAAAATATAATTTCATTATAAAATGTTTATTACGGAGGTAATAAATGGTGAAATTTGTATGTGTAAAATGCTGGAAAACTCATTATTATCTTGATATTAACTGGTACGAATTTTGGGAAATGGTTCTATTGTTATGTGGAGTTTTTCCCGGAATTATTTTTAGGCTTTGGTATATGCGAAATCCCAAAAGATTATTTCACAAAATCCCGTTATGCCCTGGTTGTAAAAGCGGAATGATTCCGATTAATCATCCTGATTTACAATTTTTTCAAAAAATCAGCAAACCGCCATTACATCAAGTAGCAACGGATATACGTCAAAATTAGCTTCTTTCTCTTTATAATTTTAAAGTCAAACATTTAGCGGCTCCGCCGGCTTTCATAAACTCGCTCAGGTCTGTTTCATAGTGCTTAAAACCTTTTTCAGCAAGTAATTTACCAAATCTTTTTGAAGTTAAATTTGTAACAACTGCATTATCTACATTAACAGCATTACAGGTGAAACTTGCCGCTTCTTCTTCATTTACAATAATCCGTTTTTCAGCCGGAACATTGGTTTCAATAATTCTATTCGCATATTCATCAAACGCCGGCGGATAATAGATTAAATAATCATCTTTTAGCGGACAAAAACAGGTGTCAAGATGATAAAAACTACTGTTTACAAGTTCTAAAGAAACAACAGGGATTTTTAACAAATCTGAAATATAAGAATGAGAAGAAATATCAGTGCGGGGAACATATCCAGAATAAAGAATATTGCCAAGATATAGCGCATCTCCCGCGCCTTCAAAAGCCATATCATCCTTTAACGTTATAACTTCATAGCCTTGTTGTTCAAACCATTCGGCAAAATATTTTTCTTCCGGCTGTCTTTGAGGAGGCTTAAATTTGCTTATTACAGCTTTATTCCCATGCATTACCGCTGCATTTGCCGTAAAAACCATATCCGGCACATCTTTTTTAGGCTCAATCAGTTTTATATCAACGTTTAAATCATTTTTTAAAAGATTGTATAAATTTGCCCATTGTTTTTTTGCAAGAGATTGCTCAGACTGAATTTCCACATTCATCCAGGGGTTTATTTCGTATTTTATTTCATAATAATCAGGCGGGCACATTAAAATTTTAGCTGACATAAAAAACCTCTTTTTAATTTTCAGTTGCTCCATGCTTTTTTGCTGTTTTTATAGCTTTTTGCATTTTTTCATCGTCATTTTCTTCAATAATAAATATAGCTTCAGACATATCTTGGCGTTTCTGACCTACAGAAACCTCTTTTGCGTAGCAAATAATGCCCATATCGCTTATTTCATCGAGAATTTTTGATAAAATTAACGAATCGATTATATGTCCTCTTATTTTTAATTCTTTTTGCATTTTAAAATCCTTATAATTAATTATTTTCCGTCAATAAGATTGCCAAGTCCTCCCAGCATATCAAGCGCGCTTCCTTCGCCCTGTCTGGAAGAACCGTTTACCTGCGGCGCCGCTTGATAAATTCTTTCAGCAAGCCTGCTAAAAGGCAACGATTGCACCCAAACCTTGCCCGGACCTTTTAATCTGGCAAAAAATACGCCTTCACCGCCAAAAAACATTGTCTTAATTCCGCCGACATATTGAATATCGTAATCAACATCTCTTGTAAACGCCACAAGACAACCTGTATCAACTCTTAATGCCTCATTAACATCAAGTTCAACTTCATGTACAGTTCCGCAGGCATTAACAAAAGCAAGTCCATCACCTTCCAGGCTTTGCATAATAAAACCTTCGCCGCCAAAAAAGCCTGCGCCCAGTTTTTTCTGGAAGGCGATTCCCACAGAAATGCCTTTAGCCGCGCAAAGAAAAGAATTTTTCTGACAAATTATTTTCCCGTCATACCCGCTTAAATCCATAGGAATAATTTTGCCGGGAAACGGCGCCGCAAAGCTTACACGCTGTTTTCCGGAAGCCCTGTTTGTGTAAACCGTCATAAAAAGGCTTTCTCCGGTAAGAACTCTTTTGCCAGCTCCTACAAGTTTACTCAGCAGATCATTTGACTGATTTGAGCCATCTCCTAAAATAGTGTTCATTTCGATGCCTTCGTTCATCATCATCATTGATCCGGCTTCTGCTACGACACTTTCATTCGGGTCAAGCTCAATTTCAACAAACTGCATGTCATTCCCATAAATTGCAAAATCAATTTCATGAGCATTTTTAAAGCTTTTATTATACATTTTTTCTCCTTTAAAGCTTAATATTGTTTTTAATTATACTATAACCCAAATGAATTTTCGGTTATAATCAAAAGAATCAACTATTTCCCGCCATGTTTAAATTTGTGTTAAGAAAATAGTATAAAGCTTTTTTATTTTCAACCCATAAGTCCTCAGGATCACTATTTTCTGGAAGTTCAAGGGTGATTACCGGAATCTTTCTTTCTTTTCCCGCATAAGTTCCGAAAGAGCCAGGCGTAGGATAACCTATATCAACCTGCACAGGATAACCGTTAAGCTTAGACATCTTTTCAGAGATTTCATCCGCCGGACCATCATAATTTATTATTTTATATGGACTATGTATGGTTAAAATCCTGTCAGGCTTGTATTCATCTACAATCTCCATTATAAATCTTGTTTCTATCTCGCTTGCGGCTGTTTTGCCGGGATAAAATTCGTTTTTTTCATCTGATTCGATGCGGTTTTTTGTGGGAAAATTTCTGTTTAAATCAACTCCATTTGAATTTTCTCTGGTTTTTTCCTGTTTTCCGTCAGGATTCAGGCATGGTATAAATAAAATTCTGTTATTGCCTGTTAAATCAGGATTTTTTTCTATATCTGTTATCAGGTTATTAATTAAAAATTCTCCGTCAGGTTCATCTCCATGAAAAACGCCTATGAATAGAACTGTGGAATGAGGCTCTGCAAAAGAACTTTCAGTTTTAAAGAGTTGAATTTTATTATTTTTAGGGCTTAATATTTCTTTTTCCTGTTTAATTATCATTTTTGCTCCAAGTTTTAATTATGCTGAAATTCTTTAAAAGCTGGTCTTTTCAAGAATTAAACTGATTTTAACATAATATAGCGATCTTTAAAAATAATCATTAAGGCGCCTCTAAAAACAAAATTCTTTTGTTTTTTATATCTACCTCCCTGTCCAAATCAAATTTTGTAAAAAATTCAAAAAATTGAGTTTTTAGAGGAGTCTTAGAGATGCCTACAAATGGGAATCAGGCGATTACGCCATGTAAATCGTATTCAGAAGCATTTGTGATCGTTACGGGAACTATATCTCCAGGATTTACATCTTGCGTTGTTTCAATATAAATAACCCCATCCACTTCAGGAGCATCTCTGTAAGTCCTGCCGACAATCTGTTTACCGGAGTTAATTGTTTCAACTATACAAGGAATCTGTTTTCCGATCAATCCAGTGTTGATTTCTCTTGAAATTCCCTGCTGAAGTTCCATAATTTGTTTTTTTCTGAATTTTTTGATTTTAGAGCTAACATGCTTTTTAAATTTGTCAGAAGCAGTTGTTTTTTCCCGTGAATACTCAAAAACACCAAGTTTATCAAATCTGTATTTTTCAACAAATTTGTATAAATGCTCAAAATGTTTCTCGGTTTCGCCTGGAAATCCTGTTATGAACACAGTTCTTATCGCCGCATCAGGCATTTTTTCTCTGATTTTTTCAATTAATTTCCCGTTATCCACTACAGGTCTTTGCATAAGCTTTAAAATTTCCGGATGTGAGTGTTGAAGGGGAATATCAATATATTTTACGACTTTTTCCAGCCTTGCCATTGTATTTAAAAGCTCATCGTCCAGAAAAACAGGCGAAGGATAAAAATACATCGGTCGTATCCAGGAAATTTCCTCAATATCGTTTAATTTTTCAAGTAATTTCCCCAAAGACGGTTTGCCGTAAATGTCCTTGCCATAACTCGCCGTATCCTGCGCTATAAGTATTATTTCGCTTAAACCTTCTTTTCCAAGCTCTTTAGCTTCTTTTGCTATGGAATCCATTGTTCTGCTTATGTATTTGCCTCGCAAATAAGGAATTACACAGAAAGCGCAGGAATAATTGCATCCTTCTGCGATTTTTATATACGCTCCCGAGCCTGTTGATATATGAAATCTTTTTATAGATTCAATATGTCTGTATTCAGGAGTTTCTGAAATCTCAAAGCGCTTTTTGTCATTATTTGACAGGCTTTTCATAATTTCCCCGATTTTCTGATAATCGCCTGTTCCGATAATCGCAAAAGCCTCAGGGATTGCTTCCTGTAGTTCCTGTTTGTATTTCTGCGCTAAACACCCTGTAATAACAACCTTTTTGCCTGATTCGGCAAGAGCAAGAATTGTTTTCACAGACTCTTTTTCCGCTTCTTTTATGAAAGAACAGGTATTAACTATCACAAAATCAGCATTATCTTCGCTTAAGGTTATTTCAAACCCTTCCTGTTGAAGAATTCCAAGCATATTTTCGGAATCCACCAGGTTTTTCGGGCATCCAAGACTTATCAGGCTTACTTTCATATTACTTTTTTCGGGGCGCAATTGTTTTTAAGTGGAGTTCTTCAAGCTGTTGTTCCGAGGCTTCTGCCGGAGCTTCGGTCATTAAACATTTTGCCTGACTGTTTTTAGGGAATGCAATTACATCTCTGATTGAATTCACGCCTGCCAGTAAAGCGACAAGCCTGTCAAGTCCAAGCGCAATGCCGCCATGAGGAGGAGCTCCGTAATTAAAAGCATTAACCATAAATCCGAACTTTGTCTGAATTTCATCCGCAGATAAGCCTAACAAGTTGAAAACTTTTCTTTGAAGTTCAGGACTATGAATTCTTATGCTTCCTCCGCCGATTTCACTTCCGTTATATACAATGTCATAAGCCAGAGCCCTACATTTTAACGGGTCTGATTCTAACAACTCTACATCTTCCGGCTTTGGAGAGGTGAAAGGATGGTGAACAGCGGCATATCTGCCTGCTTCTTCGTCCAGTTCAAACATAGGGAAATCATATACCCATAAAAGGCTATGCTTTGTTTCATCTATAAGATTTAATTTTTTCCCAAAATAAAGTCTTAATCTGCCAAGTACATCAAACACAACTTTGTTTGCATCGGCAATAAAGAAAACAATATCGCCTGCATTGGCGTCTGTTCGTTTCTGAATTTGAGCAATTTCATCTTCTGTCAAGAATTTGAGTACAGGTGATTTTATATCTCCGTCAAATCCGTAAGTAATCCAGGCGAGACCTTTTGCTCCAAAAGAAACAGCCATGTTTCTTATATCATCCATATCTTTACGGCTGTATCCCGCAATTCCGGGAATCCTTAACGTTCTTACCGAACCACCTTTTTTAACCTGATCCGCAAAAGCTGAAAAAGAACTTTTTTCCATAATATCGCTTACATCAGCAAGTTTCAAGTCAAATCTTGTGTCAGGTCTATCAGAGCCATACATTTCCATCGCCTGTTGATATGTTAACCTTGGAAACGGAAGCGTTAAATCTGTATCTATACACTTAAACGCTTCTATAATAAGACCTTCCGTAACCTGCATTATGTCTTCTGTTTCTATAAAAGACATTTCAATATCTATTTGAGTGAATTCCGGCTGTCTATCAGCTCTTAAGTCTTCATCCCTAAAACATTTAGCAACCTGATAATATCTTTCAATTCCTGAAACCATCAAAAGTTGTTTAAAAATCTGCGGCGACTGCGGAAGCGCGTAAAATTTATTTGGGCTTACTCTGCTTGGCACAAGGTAATCCCTTGCCCCTTCAGG
>Ga0116155_10002056_pt1 | contig 14002 bp, 13 predicted proteins | sample AD_UKC032_MetaG_FD_89890 | JGI IMG/M metagenome (GOLD analysis project Ga0116155, IMG submission 89890) | Active sludge microbial communities of municipal wastewater-treating anaerobic digesters from USA - AD_UKC032_MetaG | ecosystem: Engineered > Bioreactor > Anaerobic > Digestate | place: USA...
CAACACCAACACAACGCCCCCTTTCCATCGCAACCGTTTCAGGTCAGCGGAAAGAGGGCAGATTCAATACCAGAAATACTGGTAAAAGTTAAAGCCAAAGCCAAAGAAGAAGCGATACGCGAATGACGGGGCCGAAGCCGAAACCGATGCCGGCGCAGAGGTGTGCGGGCCGGCGGACGGCGCAACGGCAGCCAGTGCACCCGGCGCAACCGGAGCAACCGGCGCAACGGACGCAGGCGTATCGATCAGAAGCGGTTCAGAAATGCGGTTCGTTATGCAAAGGACGGGTGCAGTGCTCTCAGAGATAAAGACATTCACGGGCGAAAAGACCCTCACGAATGCTGTGGCACTCTTCCTGCATACCTAGTTGTCTGAAGGTCTTTGTATTTAATGTTGTGTGCTAAGATGTAGCACGGTGCCTGCCGTTCTGTCAAGAAGGGCAGGCAGGAGAAGGGAGCGGAGCCGAACCTTCGATTTCCGAACAGGTCATCAGACCTGGAGGAGGAGAACGCGAGAGTGTTCTTGGAAGTGGGGGGAACCGTGCATGAATAATATTGGGATAATACCCTTGGAAAAATTTCATTGTATCTTATTTCTATAGATCAAATTTTTATGAAATTCAAACCGCTCTTTTAAAATTCTAAAATCCGAATCATCGCATAAATCAATATCATTCGTCTGATCCAACAGCCATTTCGGTAAAAATACATATTTTTGGAAAATGAACATTCTTTGAATAGGAATTGGAAGATAAATGTCAGAACAATCTATTTTCTTGTAAAAATGTTCAAATTGAATTTGATTGATAGAACCATTCGATAAAATCTCTATTTTTAATCGTTCTAACCACCAAATTTTTTCATTCTTTATATTTTCTACAAGATTTATTCCATAAGGAATAGCTAAAAATTCAACCATCACATTGATAAAAATTATGCATAGCAACAAAAAAACAAAATTATTGCTATACGACAGAAAGGAGAGATTTGGAATAATAAAATAAGCGAAGAAAACAAGCGGAAATACATAGTAAAATATGGGTAGCATAACGATTATAAAACCAGAAATAATGAATAAAAGTCCGATTAAAAGCGTTTTCATTTTTGTTTGGGATTTTTCCTCGAAGAAATCTATTGATGAAAATAAAATATCCCAAATTATCCCCTTGATATTTAGATAATAGATCGAAATGATCATAATAAGTGAAAAAATAATTAATGCGATTGAGAGGGGAATTCCAAAAAATATTGGATCGTTCAAATGAGGTATATTGATCCAATTTTGAAGGTTCGCATAACTAATTCCAATAAGCGTGAAAAGGAAAATAAAAATCGCCCATGAATGCGGTTCTCCTTTTTTTGCATATTGCCAATCGGCATTCAAAAGAAATTTAAATCGGGCTCTTTCGTTTTTATCAAACAATACAAAGAAATTTAAACTGCTTACAGGACCAGAAATTAATGGCCGGATTTTGAAAATTTTTAATGAAATTTTTTTTAAAAAACCCCAATAACTCCATATTAAGATCATCAAATCTGCTGAAAATAGATATAATAATAAAATATCTTGACTTTCACTGAAAATCTGAGGGAAAAAATCGAAAATTGTTATTAATACGGTAATAAATGCAAAAATAATCAATATTATTGAAAACTTTTCTGAACTGAACTTATTCAGTATTTGATATTCTTTCTGGATTTCATAATCTAGCTCAGTTATTAAGGAGTCCTTTGTGACATTTATACTCCAAGATCTTTTTCTGAATATCATTAAAATTGAATAAACTTTTGATATGATAATTGCTTTTCTCAATATGAACGTGATTTTTAAAAATTCAAAAATTGGTTGTAAGAACAATTATGTTGATGTAGTTAAACAATTAAAAAAGATGAAAAATGATATGAAGTTAATAATCAGACGTGGAAGCTTTTATTTTGGTATATATATCGCAACAATCCTTGGTTATTGCTGTTTCATAAATTTTTTTGGAATATATCCATTTGATACTGAAAATGAGAGAGCCCTGATAACAGTGATTATTGAGAGCCAAGCTGCCATCATCTCAATAGTTATTACTCTTTCATTAGTTGCAATTCAGATAACCGCGTCACAATATTCTTCAACAATTATTGATTATATTAAGCGACATCCCGATTTTTGGATTTTACTTATAATATATTTAATATCAATCATCATCGGATTGTTTTCTCTTAAAACCTTAAACCTTAATGATCCTTTATCAGCCAGCTATGTCTCTTTTGAATTAGGTCTTGCAATTTTCACTTTTATCATTATTGTACCCTTTATTAAAAGTACAACCACTTTATTAAAATCAAAGGTAATAGTTGAAGACATCGCTAAGCAAATTGAAAAAAATTCTGTTTTATTTCAAGATGAAAACTTTAATTTATTATTTAATATCATCGAATCGTCGATGCAGAAATACGATCTTGAAGTGACGATTGATGGATTAATAAGAATTAACGGAATTGTTATTTCAATTATCCAAAAATCATCGGATCAAGAAATTGAGAGAATTTTTGATTCTTATTTCAAAAAAATAGCTAAAATCCAATTTCTAAGTGAGAATCTGAACTGCGATTTTATTACAGCTCATACATGCAATAATTATTATTTCGCTATTGAAGAAATTATACAAAAAAAATCAGCTCAAAATTTAGAATTTCCCATTTCTTCATTGTATAATATTGCGAAACGAGCTACAGAAAAAAAATCAAATTTACTTTTTCATACATCAATTAATTTTTTAACAAAAATCGCTCTAATGACTGCTGAAAAAAACAGAAATGATGAATATGATATTACAGTAAAATCAATCCTTAATCTTGGCAAATTATCAATATCTTTAAATAATCATAATAATTTCGCAATATGTATTGAAAAATTAGAGTCCATAGCGGAATTTCATGTTTCCAATAAAGATGATTCAAAATTGAAGGATATAGTATTATTTTATAGTATTCTGCTTGATGATGCAATTCTCCAAAATTTCCATATAAGTTTAGACGAAATGACTATATCATTAGGAAAAATTTCTAAAAAAATCATTCTAGAAAAACAAAAATTAGACGATTCTATTTTAATAATTTCGAGTGTTCTTAAAAAAATTTGCAATACCTCAATAACTAACTCACAAATTGGAATCTTCTACAGAACCTATGAAAATTTGGAAGACCTTTACTTTTATGCGAGACAAGAAAAAATCGAAAAAGTTTCAATGTTTTGTATTTATTCCTTTAATGAAATTATTAATAATGCCTTAAGATCATCCGCTAGTGAAGAAGTAGTTTTTTGGATATTGCAATCCCAGAAAAAGATTTCAGAAAATTATCTAAAACAAAAAGAAATGAAATATTTCGACGTTTTTATCAATATTAATAGGAATATTCTTGATTTCTTGGTGGAGAAAAGACAAGAAGAAATTTTAGGTTTGTATATTCAATCCCTGTCTGAATTATTGAATAATTTAATCAATATCAAATTCGATGACGAATCATCAAAATTAATCAATTTAATCTATATTGTAGGAAGATCATTAATTGAAAAACAATTTTTTGACCTATCCTTTATCGCACCGGTTGATGTATTGAAAGAAATGACTTATGATGCTCTTTTAAGAAAAACAGATAGAGAAAAATCTGTTATTTTTTCAATAATAAAAATATTAAGCGAAGCCGGAATTGAATCTAGCAATAAAAATTTGGAGAGATCAACGAAGTATTCTATTATTTGTCTTGGCCATTTATTTTTAAAATGTGCGGAAGAAGGGTACTATGTTGGTCAAAAAAATATCCAATTAGCTTTGATAGCCATTGGCCTCACTTCATTCAATAAAGGAATTGAAATTGCATTATTAAGTGTCATTCAACAAATTGATCATATTTCCATAACTGGAGTGAAGAAAATTCCCGATGAAACATATAAGCAACTCATTCACATGGATATGATATTCGGTCTTCATGCTTTGGAATTAAATAAACCTGAGATAGCCTCAGATTGTGCAAAACAACTAGCGAATTTTCCAAATGAAATGAAATCAATAACTGAAGGTGAATTTACAAAATTTCGCTCTGAATTGAAAGGTGGAAACGAAATTGAATTGCTTTCAAAATTTTTTGATTTATACCACCAAAAAATTACTGAAAAATCATCAAATTTTAATTAATATCATAATGAAAATCGCGAGGAGATATTACAGGAAGCCAATATCTCTATTCTCCAGACCCTTCCCGCTAACCTATCATCATTGGGCTCCGACGGAGGAACCTGCCAATCAAGCCTTCTCCCCCAACCCATGAACACCCACCTCCGACGTAAACCCTCCAAAAATAAACCCCCCACCTAGCCTCCCGGCACCTCCCGCCATACACCCCCGCATCTAAACTCAACCAGAACGCGAATACGGGCCGATTTTTCCTGCGTGATTTTCTTATGATCCGGCCGCTGGTATGATTGCTCGTTTCCTGGTTTTTCTGCTGCCCAAACGTGGCCATACCTGGCTCATCTTCTCCGACGGGAAAATGGTGGAAATAGGGGGAAACCTGGCGCTGATTTCGGAAAACCTGGCTCGTTTTCGGGATAGTAGAACTGGTTATGACCGGGGCCACCGTCGGGAAGGATTGGGCGGAGGAGTACTATTCCCGACCATCAACCACCATGGATTCTCCTTCAGGGGTCGTCCGGAGTACTGCTAATCAGGGCTCGTAACGGGCTCCGATTCCGGATCTTCGATCCCAGTCTCTCCCGAAAACGCCCAATAATCGCTCCTTTTCACTTCGTGTGGAAAAAATATCCAATATTGGCTCGGTTTGCAAAAAAGCGCCTGATTTCGATCTCAACGGTGAGCGTTGAATGGCTCGGGAACAGAGGATATTTTTACTCTGTTGTTCTGCCCTTCAGGTGCCTGGAAATGCCGCAGGAATGCGAATATGATGATCGTTTTTTTCCGACGGGGAAAACGGGGGACTGGCCGGATCTGGTACAGCGGGGAGAGCAGCGCGGGGGATATGCTTCCCCTTTCCGGAATCTCCGACAGAGCCCCGTGTCCACCACCCATTTTTGCCCTCCGGTGGACAGACTGGAAAATGTGGGTTTTGTCCACCGGGAGATCGATCCTGTCGGATTTACCTGGAATGAGACATTGGGCGAATTATCCAGGATTATCCGATTTCTCTTTAGCCCCATTCCGGGAAAGGGAAATTTTTCAGAGTCCCACAGGTTCGTGGTAAAAGACCCTAACCCCCCTTTTTCCGGATCCCCTGCTCCCCACAGGGCGCCTTGCGGAGGCGGTCCCGGTCGCGGATACCACGAAACACCGCCGGATATTCAGCAAAAATCACGCCGAACTGTCCTCGAAAATAATTCTCTCCGCCGCGTCATCGCCCCGGCTGTCGACCAGTCTCAGGGTATAGGAATGCGTATTTTTCAGAACCGAGAAGATGACGTTTCCCTGCCGCGTCTCTCCCGGTGCAAGGGTTCCGAGCTTGAGCGGATTTTCAAGATATCCCTCCATATTGTTGATCATAATATACGTGCCCGGCGAGTTATCGTACACGACCCACATGCTCCGTTCATCCAGCGGGAAACTCGCATTCTCCTGGATATTCTGAAGTGTTACGTTCAGGATCAGGTACCGGTAGCCCGACCGGGGCTTGGATTTCTCCAGCGTATCGGCTTTCTGTTCGGAATGCAGGGTCAGGTTGATGACCGGCGCCGGGGGGACGGGTGGGATGGTGCGGCGGAACGTCTCCTGGAACGTCGGCTCATAGAGCGTGTCCGTCTTTGGATCATAGGTAAATGTTGCAGAACTCCCGGTGACCAGCGAGTGGAAAATATACTGGTTGTTGCTACCGGATTTCCAGGTCCCGTGGGACAGGGACTTTACCCGCGTCTTTAAGTTTCTATTCGTCCGGGTCCACGTGGAATTCTCGGAGAATGTGTAGAGCTTTTCCAGTGGCCCGTTTGAGGTATAACTCAAACATTTCCATGACCCGACGAGCGGATCCGCAGGCTTCGTAGGAACGGCGGAAGGGGTCGCAGTCGCGGAAGAAGTTGCCGCTGGAGTGGATGAAGAAACCGTAACCATGGGAGAAGGTGCCGGTGATGATGATCCGGTGGAGGAACTGCACCCGGAAACCAGTACCAGGAAGACGATGAAAAAAATGCAGGTGCCAGCAGAGTTCATTGTATGCGCTCTCTTTCTCCCGGAAATAAATGTTCTCTTTCTCTCTTGTCGTGATGCGGCATGCGGCCGGACTTTTTCGCACCCGCATTTTTTTCCGCAGGAAATCCCCGCGATCAAAATTTTTCAGAACCAGAAATTTCCGGAATAAATTTTTTCAGGGACGGAAAATTTCTCCGGCAAATTTTTTTCATGAAAATTGTGGAAGTCACCCCTCGCCCGGGCGTTCTTCCGGTCCCGGCTTTTCCTCAGCGGCCCAGAGCAGGTCATTGGTCTCCTGGATCTTTCTCGTCAGTCCGGCGATCCGGTTCTGGTATTCCAGGATCCACTGGCTGAAGGTTGTCCCGGCATTGTCGTACTGCTTCCACAACGCCTCCGCTTTCTCCGGATCGTTCTCCGTTTTTAACAGTTCCACGAGATCAGTCCGCTCCCGCAGCTTCTTCGCCATCAGCGCAGGGTAATCCGCGGTCAGCCGGTCAAGTTCCTGCCGGTAGGATGTAAGCCTCCGGGACAGTTCCTCCCGTGTCGCGGTGTTTTTCCCGGCATCATTTTCCTGCATCGCTGGACTCCCGTCGCCGGCCATCATTCCGGTTACGACTTCACGAACCGGAATGCTCCTTTGGGCACCGTCATCTCGAACCGTGCCCCATTGCCCGGTTCACCGGTCTCAACGATCGAGATCCCCGTCAGGGAGAGGATCTCACGGACAAGAAACATGCCGAGCCCCGTGTTCTTCCCGAATCCCCGATCGAAGATATGCTCCTTGTGATCGGCAGCGATCCCGATGCCGTTGTCCTCCCAGACAATGACCAGGTCCTCCCCTGACGGGCGGGATGCTACCCGGATCTGCGTCACCCGCCCGCCGTGCCGGGCCGCGTTGTCCAGGAGGTTGAAGAAGACCTTCTCCAGCATCGGATCGGCGAATACTTCCGTTGGGGCAGGAAGGTCGTTGATAAGGATGAACTGGTCGGGGATGAAACCTTTCCCCGCAGCGGCTATCACCTTCGCAAGGTCCTGCCAGGCCGGATCTCCCGTACCAACCTTCTCGTATTCACTGGTGAACCGGATCATCTCGGCAATATTGCTGCTTGCCTGTGCGATACGGGAAAAATATTTTTTCTGGGTTGGATCGGTGATATCGTGCTGCAACAATGCGATAAAACCGTTCAGGGTCAGGAGCTGGTTGTTGATATCATGGCGGGTGATACTGGACAGGAGGTTGAGCTTGTCATTTGCCTTCCGGAGCGCTTCTTCTGCTTGTTTCCGGTCCGTGATATCGTGGCTGATGCCCTGGATCCCGATGATCGTTCCTTCGGGATTGCGGATCGGGGAGATACTCTGGGAATTCCACCGCCATGAACCGTCCTTATGCCGGATGCGGAATTCCGTCCCGCTGATCCTTTTCCCCGTCCTGAGTGTCTCGAGGAAGTCTTCACGGTTCTTTGGGAAATCGTCAGGATGGATGAGGTCAGCGGCGGGTTTTCCGATGACCTCGCTGGTGTCATGTCCCAGCCAATCCGTACAGTTGGGGGAGACGTAGGTGAAGATTCCGTCAGGTGACAGGGAGAACATGATCTCGTTTGCATTCTCAACAAAGGAGCGGAACTTCTCCTCGCTCTGCCGGAGTTCACCCTCAATCCGGATGCGTTCAACCTCTGCAGCCGCTTTCACGGCGATAATCTCCAGGATTTCCCGCACTGACGGGGATAACTGCACCGGTTTCCGGGAAAGAGCACAGAGGATGCCGGAAACCTCCCCCCGGGAATCCCGCAGTGGTGTGCCGACATATCCCTGGATATTCAGTTCAATAATGTCCTTTGCATTGGGGAAGAGCCGGACAGAATCATCCGGGTAATGGCAGAATCCCTTCTCCGCGACATTCTCACAGGGCGTTCCTTTGAGATGGTAGATGAAATCTTTGACCTGTTTCCCTTCAAGGATCATGGAAAGGACCTTCACCGTGTCTCTATCGGGCTGGATCTCCCCCACCATGACGCAGTCGGCTCCGAGCCAGGAACTGACGTTCTCCGCAATTTTCCAGAGCGAGTTGAGCCCGGTAGTTCGTACCATGCTCCCGACAATCGCCTTGAGGGCAGACTGCGTGACCACGATCTCCGTGATGTCCCGCATGGATACCTGTGCACCTTCAAGGATACCGTTCCGCAGGATCGGCAATGCGAACAGGTTGACAATCACCGGCGTTTTGTCCTTCCTGCAGAGCTGCAGCTCGACATTTTCAACCGGCAGGCCGCTCCTCGTTGCCGTTACCGCCTGCATAAATGCAGGACCGGCCTCTGAAAAGATCGTTTCCATGGCAAATTCAAGTGTTTTTCCGACCAGTTCTTCCGGAGCGTACCCGAGCATCTGCCGTACGGAAGGTGAGACATAGGTCGGGCTCATCTCTTTATTGAGGACAAGGATACAATCGGAGGACCGCTCCGTAATGCCCCGGTATTTATCCTCGCTTATCCGCAGGGCATCCTCCATCTTTTTCCGTTCGGAGATATCGACCGCCACCCCGCGGAATCCACAGAGTTTTTCATTCCGGTAGACGGGAGCAGAGTACACGAGGACCGGAAATGAACTTTTATCCTTCCGGACCGCCGCGAATTCCCGGGTCCCTAATGGCATGCCGCTGAATAATTTCTCTACATCCCCTTGTGCAGTATCGAGGCCTGTGGGAACGATAAAGGAACGGGCATTGATCCCCCGGTCGATCTCCTGCTGCGTCAATCCCAGGGTTTTCTGCGCGTGCTGGTTCGCCCAGAGCACCCGGAAATCCCGGTCCAGCTCGAAGACCATCTGCGGGAGGAGTTCGGCCAGATCGTGATACTTCTTCTCGCTCTCCCGTATCGCATTTTCCGCCAGTTTTTCTCTCGTGATATCCTGGGAGATCGAACCGATCCCGAATCCCTTATCCATCCGGATCGGGAAGATCGTCTGCCGGGTGTAGATCCGGGCGCCATCAGCAGCTTCTGCTTCGATGATCTGGGGTTCTTGGAATACGGGAATACCGGTCTTTAAGGAGGTCCGGATCCTTTGTTCGATGAATGCACGGCGTTCTTCCGTATGATATTCGGGAGGAAGCAACCGGAAGGTCAGGTCCCATAAGAAACTGCCAAGAGCCTCCTCTTTCCTGATACCGGTGATCTGTTCCGTTGCTGCGTTCCACTCCTTCACTTTTCCTTCTTCATCGACGATAGAGACCGATTCCCGGGTCGTCTCAATGAAGGAACGGAGCCGGGACTCGCTTCTCCGCAGTTCCTGCTCCGCCTCCCGCCGCCGGACCGCCTGGCGGATCTTGTGTGCCAGCTCCGCAAACTGGGCGGCGGCGTCGGAACCTTTCTGGAGGTAAAAATCGGCGCCATTGTTGATGGCATTGATGACAATTTCTTCGCGCCCTCTTCCGGTAAAGAGAATGAACGGGAGGTCGCCGAACCGCTCCCGGATCGCTTTTAAAAAAGCGATGCCGTCCATCCCCGGCATCATGTAGTCGGAGACGAGGGCATCGTACCTCTTCGCGTTCAGCAGGGTAAGTGCTTTGATCGCAGAATCACTCGTATCGACACTGAGCTGCCCGCTCTGCTCCAGGAACAGCTTGCCGATCTCAAGAAGGCCCGGCTCGTCATCAACGTAGAGGACGTGATACGTTGCATTCACCGTAATACACTTCGCTATTGTTGGAGTGTTATATTAATTCTTATTATTATCCTGGAGGGGTGCCAGGAAAAAGCGGTGGTCAGGGAATCCTTTCACTGCGTTTGTGGGGACCCACCCTGCCGCAACAATCGCATTCTTCGACCGGGTTTTTTCCAGCATCAAGGATCCCTGACGCGAAATAACGCTGAAAATCCTCACTTCACGGGTTACGTATTCCGTTCCGGATCCCCGGTATTTTTCCGCAACGCCGTCTCTTCCCGTATCCAGGATGGGGATAACACACTCAGCGCTTCAGGGAGTGGACCAACCGTATCCAGTACAAGCCCTATAAGAATCTGCAAAGAAAAAGGAGAAAGGTATGCAGGGAGCCGGCTGGCTGAACGTTGGAAGTCTTGTATTCGGGCTGATCGCATGGATACTTCCTGCCATTAATCTCAGCTATCGCACTCAGGCTGAATACCGGAACCTGGTCGTCCTTTCCGTAACAAGCGTCAGTGCCTGTGCCATTGCACTCTGCCTGCAGGTTCTCTCGCTCAATTATCTGGTACGGATCGGGGACTGGTCGGCATTGATGGATATTTCCCCCACGGTTGCACTGGTCGCTACCCTCCTTCTTGTTGTAACCCTCACCCTCAATGCAATCGCCCTGGTTGTCCATTTCCGGAAAACGGTGAACGACTGATCCATCTCAGGTTCCAAGGCACGGTATTCTCGTCCGAAAAGTCGGCCTGTTTCTTTTTCGGGGGGGGGGGAAATGACGAAGATTCCGGCCAACCTCCCGGCCCCTCCCCCCAAGATCCCCGGCATATACCCTCAACCAGAACGGGAAAACGGGGCGGACCGGCCGGATCGGGTACAGCGGAAAGAGTGTCGCAGGAGGTTATGTCCCCCGTTCCGGATTCCCCGTCAGAACCCCCTGTCCACCACCGGTTTTTCCCTTCCGATGGACCGGCGGGAAATGACGGATTTTGTCTACCGGAAGATCGGGCCGGCCGGGATCGCACTGAAGGGGAGATCGGGAAGATAACGACGGACGTTGGGAGTTCTCTTTCGTCGCATTCAGAAAAAGGAAGATGCCGGGACTTCCCCCCGGTTTGTGGTGGGAGACCTGGACCCCACGTTGTCCGATCCCTGCGCCCCGGTCCCCCGGGCCGGGACCGCGCTGGAACGGGCGCTCCGGATCATAACGGGCACAAGGTTCACCCATGCTCCCCGGGAAAAATAACCAATGGTTATCATGTAACCGATAGTTATATTATAACCTCGAGTGAACATTATCCGGGGAAAATCCATGGTTGCACTGACACAGGAAATGAAGGATTCGCTCACGGGTACAAAGATTGCATTCCTTGCAACAGCATCAGGGGATGGTGTTCCGAATGTTGTCCCGATTGCGGCATTCCGGCTGGTCGATGACGGCACGATGCTGATCTCGGACCAGTACTTCAACAAGACGCTGAAAAACATGAAAGAGAACCCGGTGATCGCCCTGTCCTGGTGGGGAGAGGCGGGCGGCTTCCAGCTCAAGGGGACCGTCACGATCCATACGGATGACGAGGTCTTCAGAACGAACGTCGCCTGGATGAAGGAGAGCTGGCCGAAGTTTGTGCCCAAGTCTGCCGCGCTCGTCAGAATCACGGACGTGTTCATCGTCAAGCCGGATAAAGAGCCCGGGAAGAAGATCCTCTGAGCCGGAGACCGGAAGCATGCAGTTCCAGGCACTGAAACTGGTGTATTTCTCGCCAACGGGGACAACGAAGAAGATTGTGGAGGACATCGCACGCGGGATCGATCACGGCAGCGTGGAGGTCATCGACATCACCCGCCCGGACGCACGACAGGTACGGCTGCAGACATCGGAAAACGACCTTCTCATTGTCGGCGTGCCGGTGTACCTTGGAAGAATCCCGGCACTGGCAGGCGAATGGCTGCGGACGCTGCAGGCAAACGACACGCCCGCAGTCGGGGTAGTGGTGTACGGCAACCGTGCGTATGATGACGCCCTGATCGAGCTTGCGGATATCCTGAAGGATCGCGGGTGCCGGCCGGTTGCCGGCGCCGCATTCATCGGACAGCACTCGTTCTCCACGGACACAACGCCAACAGCAGAGGGCCGCCCGGATGCCAGGGACCGGGAATTTGCTGAGGCGTTCGGGAAGAATGTTGGGGAAAAACTCCAGGCAGCTCCTTCGCCAGGCACGGTTCCGGAGATGCAGTTTCCCGGCATTCGTCCGTACCGGATGGAAACCTGCCATCCGTACAAAAAAGGCACGCCCTTCTGGAATGTGGACTTCATCGCAGTCAGCGACGCCTGCACGCAATGCGGGACCTGTGCAGAGGGATGCCCGGTCGGGGCCGTCGACCCGGCCGACAGCCGGGTGATCGATACGGAACGCTGCATCACGTGCTGCGCCTGCATCCGGCGCTGCCCTGTCCATGCGAAGACGATAAAACCGGGGCTCGTCATGGATGCATCCCTGCGCCTGTATTCCAATTGCCGGGACAGGAAGGAGCCGGAATGTTTCCTCTGATATCGGGGCCGCAGGGGAAAAGCGCACGTTCGGAATACCTGCATAACGGAATACTGGTCCCCGGCAGGAAACCGTAGGAGGCGGGGGGCTGCAATGGGAATAGCGGAACGGCGGTTGCGGGAGAAGGAGCGGCGAAAGACAGAGATCCTCGACGCAGCGGAGCGTCTCTTTTTTTCGAGAAGCTATGAAGATGTCTCCATGGAGGATATTGCACGCGAGGTCGAGCTGAACAAGGCTACCATCTACCTCTATTTCGACAACAAGGAGGCACTGTTCGCAACCATTGTCGTCCGGGGTATCCGGATCATGGAGGAGAAATTCCGGGCGTGCATGGAGACGAAGGCTCCCGGCATCGTCAGGGTAGCCCTGATGGGCCAGGCCTATTACCGGTTTGCAGAAGAAAACCCGGAATATCTCCGGCTCATCCATTTTTACGGATCCGAACGGTTCTCCCATGAGAACCCCTATACCGCAGAGACCGGGAAGGGCTACGGTGCCTGCCGGAAGATCCTTCAGGATGCGATCCGGGAGGGCATTGATGACGGAACGATCCGGGCCGATCTCGACCCGTTCCTCGCCTCGATGTTTCTCATGATCTCGTTCATGGGGATCCTCTCGCTGGAGAACCGGTGGAAACTGGTGATCGGGGCTGAGGGGTTCACGTACGAACAGTTCGCGAGCGAATTTTTCCGGTTCCTTCTTCCGGCACTTTCTTCCGGCAGGAGATCGCCTGCGATGGATCGTCCGGATCTTAAAGCAGCCGGATTCTTCCTGACCGTGCCGGTGAAACAAAAGGGCGCATGATCCCACGCCACTCCGGGTTGCTCTCCACCGGTACTGAAGATGGAGCCCCGCCGTCCCGTTCTCCCTCTTCCTTGCGAGGAACGAGGAAGCCGGAAACGGGGTCTTCGATGGCTTCATCGGGAACGAATTCCCCGGGGGCAGGGCCGGAGAACTGCTCTCCCGCACTATCACCGGCGTGATGGCGGGATCCGCCTGTACCCGCTCAGCCCACCGCTTTTCTGACGAGCGCTGCGATCCGTGCCTCTTCGGTTGCGGCGAGGTCGGTCAGCGCAAAGGCAACCGGCCACATGGCCCCGTCATCGAGGTTTGCGTCTTCATTAAACCCGAGGGTCATGTACCGTTCCTTGAACTTGTCCCCGCCGCGGAAGAAGCAGATGACCTTGCCGTTATGGGCGTACGCGGGCATGCCGTACCATGTTCTCGGCGCGAGCACCGGTGCGCTGGTTCGGATGATGGCATGGAGGCGCCCGCCCATGGTGCGGTACGGTTCCGGCATCGCGGCGATCGCGGCGAGTACGGCGCTCTCTCCCTCTTCACCGGGAGCATGTGAAGGGGGCTTTCCGCGGGGGGTTGCTGCGGTATCCTGTGATTTTTTCATGGGTATCTTCCGGTAACTGGTTATCCTGTGCCAGATACCTGCGGGATTCGATAAAGGTACCGGTCCTGACAGGGGGAGCTCCGGTTCGTTCAGAGATCCTTTCGTAAGTATATCATGTCCCTGCACAGGAAATCCCCGTCATAGACCGGTTCCGGATACGTCCGGGTGAAGAAACCCGGATCAGTCCTGAACCAGACAAAACCGAAC
>Ga0116155_10002059_pt1 | contig 13996 bp, 9 predicted proteins | sample AD_UKC032_MetaG_FD_89890 | JGI IMG/M metagenome (GOLD analysis project Ga0116155, IMG submission 89890) | Active sludge microbial communities of municipal wastewater-treating anaerobic digesters from USA - AD_UKC032_MetaG | ecosystem: Engineered > Bioreactor > Anaerobic > Digestate | place: USA...
CCGGCAGGCAGGCCTGCCTGCGCCGCCGCGGCAGGCAGGCGCCTCGCATCTGGCCCGGCGGCGCTCCCGCCAAAATCGGAAGTAATTTTTGCACAGACCCTTAAGCCGATGGCCCCGCGCGACGGCCGCCCCTGGACGGCTCCGCGGCGGGCCCGGGCGACACAGCGGGCGCCGGGGATGCGGCCGGAGCGGCGCCTGAGCCTTCCGGGACCGGACTCACGCCGGGCATCATGTCCTGCGGCATGTCCGGCTCGACACCCTCGGGCGGGCGGAGCAGCACGCGTTCGCCTTCGCGCAAACCTTTCTTGACCTCGATGAATTCGTCGTTGTAATCGCCGACCTCCACCTCGCGCTCCTCGGGGCTGCCGCCCTTGGCGATGAAGCAGACCTGGCGGCCCTTGACCGGGAACACGGCATTGATGGGCACATACACCACGTCCGGAAGCTCCGTGACAAGAATCTCGACCTTGGCGGTCATGCCGGGCTTGAGCCAGTCGTGCGTGCCATCAATCGCCACGAACGTCACGTAAACCTTCATGTCGGGATTCATGTAACGGTTGATGGAATCGGGCAGGACACCCACCTTGATGACCTCGCCGGTGAGCGGCTGGTCGGGGAATGCGTCGACTTGAGCCCGGGCTTTCTGGCCGCGTTGGACCTTCTTGATGTGGGATTCGTGGATCCGCAGCCGCACGGACATCTTGGTCATATCGGGAATCGTGATGATCGACTGGCGCTCGCGCACGGTGGCGCCTTCGCGGATTTGCTCTTCGCTGCCGAAAAACCTGCGCTCGTCTCCTCCCCCGCCTCCGCCATAAACCACAAGCCCGGGCCGCTCGGCCCGGATGACGCACTTGCTGAGCTGATCGAACAGATCCCGCCGCTGTTCGGACTCGATGCGGAACCGGCTTTCGGACGACATGAGGCGGGCGCGGGACTGGGCCAGCTTCGAGATGGCCTCCTTGCGGGTGCGTTCGAGCATGCGGAGCGCCTCGTCGTACTTGGAGAGGAATTCCTCGGCCGACTTGGTCAGCTCGAAGCGGACGTACAGGCCCAGGGCGGTGTCGGCGCTTTGGGTTTTGACCTTGCTGCGGCGGACGCTCAGCTCCTGGTTATCGAGCTCGGTCTTCGAGACGAAGTTGCTCGAGAACAGGCGCCGGGTGCCGGTGAGATTGATCTCGGCCTGGATGAGCTCCTGGGTCGAGAGCATGAGGTTGTCGGTCAGCGTGCGGAGCTGCTGTTTGGCGGCGCCGTCCCCCAGGCGGTCTCCGGCGGCGTATTGGCTGAAATCGACCAGGGCGTTGGTCGCTTTCAGCATCAATGTGCTGTCATCGGTAAAGCTCATCAGGTTGCCGGCGGAGGTCGAGTTCAGGAAATTGGTCAGGCCAGCGCCTGAGTTTTGAGGCTGCGGCGCGGGCATGTCCATGGCGGCTCGGTTGGGGATCAGGCTAACGGCAGGATCGCTGGGCAGATTCGAGGCCAGGTCCATGCCGCCGGGCGGCCGCCGCCGCGGCCCGGGGAAATTGGTGCCACCGCCGGGGAACTCGCCTCCCTCGCTGTTGAACCGGCGCATGAACTCGGCACGCGCGGCCTCGTTGGTGCCGCCAAAGCGCCGCATGAACTCGGCGCGTGCAGCCTCGTTGGTGCCGCCCATGCCGCGGCGGGGACGACCCGTGCCGCCGGGGCCGAAGGCGTTTGTGCCGCCGGGCGGCCGACGGCCTTCGCCGCTGAAACCGGATCCGGCTGGGCCTTCGGATGCGGCCGGCCCGCCGGGCCCGGCGGTGAACGCTCCAGGCCCCCGGCCCGGAGACTCCCCAGCACCGAATCCGGATCCACCCACGGGCAACGCAACAGGGCTGGCCGGGGAAACAGCAGCGACGGCGGCCCCGTTGTTGGTCGGAGTGAGCGAGGAACTGGCCTGGACGAGCAAGCTGCTGAAATCGATCTGGTTGGTAAACGGTTTCTCGTAAAGATCGAGCTTGGCGAGCACATCTCGAGTGGCCTCCTCGCCCAGGAACTTCTCGAGATCCATTCGGGCGAACCTGACCTTGAGTTCGGCGGCCTTGATATCGCTGATGTTCTGGTTGAGCTGGATGTCGTAGGCCTGCTTGGCCTCGACCAGGGAAGCCAGCGTGGATTGGAATTGGATCTCCTGCGTCGTGATGCGATCGCGCAGCTCGGAGTTGTCCAGCTCGACCAGCACCTTGCCATTCTTAATATCCTCCTCGGTCACCAGGTAGCCTTCCTCGACGATGCTGAGGATTTTGGTGCCTTGGTAGCCTCGGACCTGGGACCGGATTTCCTGGGATGCAAGGGCTTCGACGCTGCCGCCTTCGAGGACGCTGATCTTGAGCGGGCCGCGGCGGGCGGCAAAAGCCGTCCCTTCCTCGCTGGCGGACGAGCCGCCGCGAAACCACCAGATCAGGATCAGGATCAGAACGGCGATGCCGGCGATCCGCCAGGGAGACCTAACGAGCTGCAGCAGCCTGGATATGTTTGGTGACATCGGTGATATCCTCCCACTGGCCGTTTTCCTTCACGGTCAGGATGCCCAGGTCGCGCCAGAGGCCGAGCCGGGCGATAGTGTGACTGATGAGAGCCGAGGTGAGCTGGTTGCGCGATTGGGTGTAGTTGTTCTGCGCATCCACCAGAAGCTCGGGCGTGCCGCGGCCGAGCTCGGTGAGCAGGTTCTGCTCGTTGACACGGTTCAAGCTGAGCGCGACGCCCAGCTCGCTGCTCTGGTAGTTGCGCTGGGCGGCGTCGAGCTGCCGCCAGTCGTCAATCACTCCCAGCTTGATGTTGTCCACCGCCAGCTCGAGGTCGCGCAAGGACTGCTGATACGAAATCAGCGAAGAACGATAGCTGTTGCGCTCCGACTTGCGATCGAGATCGGGATCGAAGTTGAGCCCGGCGCTCCATTGGAGGCGGGAATAATCGAGCTCGGGCAAGTAGGTGCCGGGTTGGGTTGTGGCGCTGGCCTGGAGCACAAAATCGAGGTCGGGCAGAAGATTGTTCTTGGCGAGGTCAATCTGGCGGGCGGCGTCCTCGAGCCGATCCCGTTGCGTGTAAAGATCCAGCCGGTTCGCCAGCGCGATGCGCAAGGCGTCCTCCACCTCGATCGACGGATGCTGGATCGCCAGTTTCTCCAGATCGCGATCGTCCAGCACCAGGCGCGCTTCCGTCGGCAGCCCCAGCGTGATCTTGAACTGATCCAGGCTCTGCTGATAGGTCCGGATCGCGCTGATCCACGAGGTCTCGCTGTTGATCTCTTGCTGCTGCAAACGCCCCAGCTCGGACACCTTCTGCTGGCCGACCTCGACAAACGCGCGCTGGCGATCCGCGCTGGTTTTGAATGACTGATAGCTCTGGTAGATGTTCCGCATCTGATCGCGATTCTGGAGAACTCGGAAATAGCCTTGCGTGATCGTCACGGCGTATTCCCGGCGGTACTGGACGAACGTGCGCATCGAGTAGAGGAGGCTGCGTTCGGCCTGGGTCAGGGTTTCCATCGTGGCCCGATACCCGCCGCCCCGCAACAGCGGCTGAGTCAGGCTCGATGCCAGCCGGCCCGAAGTCACCGCGCGCGGGTCGCCTCCGATGACGTACTTGAAGAAATCGGCCGTAAAATCGGTGGCGATCCGTGCGCCGCTCCGCAGCAGCATGTCGAATCCGAGTGACGGGCTGCCGTAGACGCTGTGTTGCTCAGTGATCCGGTCGACGCCCGCCTGCACGTTTTCCGCCTTGCTCCTGCTGCCCTGGTAGCCGCCACCCAGGGCGCCCGAAAAGATCGGATTGAACTGATGCCGGGTGAGAGTCAGCCGGAGGGCTTCGAGGTATAAGGTCTCCTTGCGAGTCTGGTAGGTGCGGCTCTGCTTGAAGGCGATTTCGAGCGCGCGATCGAGCGGGAGGATCCGAGCCCCGATCTCCTGGGAGGCCGTTGTGCCCAGCGCGGGCTCGATCTGGCTCACCGTGGGCAAATCCTCGAGCCCAGCCACCTGGTTCGTTTCGATCGTGAAATCGGCGGGCATATCGGGGACGAGGGGGGTCTTCTGCCGGAGGATGCCATAGACCTCCTTGTCCGCCGATTCGCGGTAATGCTTGCTCGAGCATCCCGCCCCGAGCCAAAGACCGATCCCGCCGATCAGCGCGACGGGCCATAGCCGGCCGCCGATCACCTTCGCCATTCGGCTGATGCCGAAGTACCTCTTCATCAATTCGTGTGTGGATGGCGAGCGTCCCGTCGGCTCGCCTTGTTCATCTATCCAGCCCATCGAGCACCATCGTTCAGATCAATTCCAGATTGTCTGCTTCCATTCGGACCGCAGCCGCCTGGCTGATGAAATCCAGCCGCAAATGGACCTCGACCGTGCCCGAGCGTCTTTGGACAAACCCTTCGAGCCCGCGCAGCGGCCCGGTGCGAATCCGCACCCGGCATCCCGGCTGAATCCGCGGAGCCAGCTCGATCTCGTAATCCGTCTCGAGGGCCAGCAGGATGTCGTTGAGCTGCCTCTCGAAAAGGGCTTGATCGGTAACGGTCAGCAGATTCGCCACATAATCGCTTTGATACACCAACTGCCGCTGCGTCGCCAGTATTCGCAAGAACAGATAGCCTGGGAACAGCGGCTTGTGGAACGACACAACCTTGCCGCGGTATTTGTGCACCGACTGCACAGAGGGCAGCGTCACCGCCAGCCCTTCGCGCGCGCAGTATCCCGCCAGCTTTTTCTCGCATCGCGGGCGAGTATGCGCCACAAACCAATCCAGGTCCATACAATGAGGCTTCAAAATGGACCAGAACCGCGCGCCCGGCGCAAGGGCAAAGAGCGACTCCCGCAACGGCCGCTTGCCTCCCGGGCCATCCATCCGTAAAGTCGGGGAACGATCATGTGGCAATTGCTGAAAGAGTTCCTGCTCTTCCTGAGAGAGGAGAAGCGCTGGTGGCTGGCGCCGGTGGTGATCGTTCTGGTGATTCTGGGGGCGATCCTGGTGTTCTCCTCGACATCGGTGCTGGCCCCATTCATGTATCCTTTCATGTGAATGGCTGCCGCCCCGCGCCATATCCTCGGCATCTCCGCCTTTTACCATGACGCGGCGGCGGCGCTGGTGCGCGAGGGGGTAATTGTCGCGGCGGCTCAGGAGGAGCGATTCAGCCGCCGCAAGAACGACGAACGGTTTCCCCGGCGCGCGATCGAATTCTGCCTGCGGCACGCCGAGCTCGATCCGGGCCAGGTCGACCAGGTGGTCTTCTACGACAAGCCCATCACGAAGTTCGCCCGCCTGCTCGAGTCCTACATGGCGGTGGCGCCGGCGGGCTGGCGGACGTTCATCCAGGTCATTCCTCCCTGGCTGTCCGAGAAGCTGAACCTCCGCCAGACCATCCGCAACGAGATCCCCGGCCTTCGGCCCGACTGCCCGATTCTGTTCACGGAGCACCACCAGGCCCACGCCGCCAGCGCCTTTTATCCCTCTCCATTCCGCCGGGCCGCCATCCTGACCGTCGACGGCGTGGGCGAATGGGCGACGACGACGATGGGCCGCGGCCGAGACAGCCATCTCGAGATGATCGAGGAGATCCGGTTCCCGCACTCGCTGGGCCTGCTCTATTCCGCCTTTACCGCCTACTGCGGCTTCCGGGTTAACTCGGGCGAATACAAGCTCATGGGGCTTGCGCCCTATGGCGAACCCCGCTTCGTCCAGGCCATCTACGATCACCTGATCGATCTCAAGCCGGACGGCTCGTTCTGGCTGAACCTCGAGTATTTTCCGTTTCTGCGGAGCCTGCGAATGACGAACCGGCGGTTCGACCGGCTGCTGGGCGGGCCGCCGCGGGCCCCGGAGTCGCCCCTCGATCAACGCTACGCCGATGTGGCTCGGTCGATCCAGACCGTCGCCGAGGAAGCCCTTCTGCGCATGGCGCGTCGCGCCCGCCAGACGACTGGCGAACGGTACCTCGCCCTGGCGGGCGGCGTGGCTCTCAACTGCGTCGCCAACGGCCTGATCCACCGGGCCCACATCTTCGATCGGATCTGGATTCAGCCGGCGGCGGGCGATGCGGGCGGGGCGCTGGGGGCGGCCCTGGCGGCCTGGCACCTCGGCCGAGCCGAATCGGATTCGCCGGCGCGGCTCGATCCCGGCTGCGCCCCATCGTCCGCGGGCCTCGAGGCGGCGGCCGATCTCAAGCCCGGCGATGAGATGCAGGCCGCGCTTCTGGGGCCGGCCTTTTCCGACGACGAGATCGAGACGGCGCTGCGTGCGCACGGGGCCGTATACGAGCGCCTCGATGAAGACGCCCTGCTGGACCGCGCCGCCGCCCTCCTCGAGGCCGAAAAGGTCGTCGGCTGGGTCCAGGGCCGGATGGAGTTCGGCCCGCGCGCCCTCGGCAGCCGATCCATCCTCGGAGATGCCCGATCCGCCCGCATGCAATCGGTCATGAACCTCAAGGTCAAGTTCCGCGAGTCGTTCCGGCCGTTCGCACCCGCGGTGCTGCGCGAGCGCCTCGAGGATTATTTCGATCTCGAAACCGACTCCCCCTACATGCTGCTGGTCGCCCCGGTCAGGCCGTCGATCCGCAAACCGCTGCCTCCCGGCGTCACCGGATTCGACCGGCTCGGGTCGGTACGCTCCGATCTGCCGGCCGTCACTCACATCGACTACTCGGCCCGCGTTCAGACCGTCGCCCCGGATCAAAATCCGCTCTTCTACCGGCTGCTCAAGCGGTTCGAGGCGGCCACCGGCTGCGGCGTGCTCATCAACACGTCCTTCAACGTCCGCGGCGAGCCGATCGTCTGCAGCCCCGATGACGCCTACCGCTGCCTGGTCAACACGGAGATGGATTACCTGGCGATCGGCCATTTCCTTCTGGATCGGGCTGCCCAACCGCACCGCCGGCTCGCCTCGACGTTCGATGCCCAACCCGACTGATGCCCGCCCTCGCGGGGCGCCTCCTCGATCCCCTCACCTCCCTCCTGAAATGAAACCCCGACTGTCCGAAGAGCCGAGCCAATGGCGCCGGTTCGCGCTGGTCCTTGCGCTGATGATCAGCCTGCTGGCCGGGCTGTTCTTCTGGCGCGGCCGGATCGGCGGGCTCGCCCTGGCGGCCGTCCTGGGCCTGGCCATTATCCTGGCGGGCGCCGCGGCGTGGAAGCCGCGATGGTTCCGGGGATTATACCGGGCGGCCATGACCGGGTCGTTTCACGTCGGCCAGGTTGTGGGCAAGGTGGTCCTCACCGTCCTCTTCTTCGCCGTCATCACGCCTTTGGGGCTGATGCTGCGTCTCTCGGGCAAGGACCTGCTTGGTCTGCGGCGGCCGCGCGAGCCGGATTCGACCTGGCAGCCGATCCGGCGCCGGCGCCGGCTGGACCAGCAGTTTTAGCGCGGGACGATGACCTGCCCATCCGCCTCGAGCCGCCGGGCGAGGCGCGGGTAATCGACCTCCTGGACCGGCGCCCCCGATTCGATCGCAAGGCACGCGGCCGTGGCGGCGGATTGGCTCAGGATCATGAACGTCGGCTCCATCCGGATCGAGCCGAACGCGACGTGGCTGGCCGAGACCGCAAAGGTTACCAGCAGGTTCCCGCACTCGCGGGCCCGGGGGGCAATCGCGCCGTAGCCGATCGGATAAGGGGCGGGGACGGAAGGGGATTGCGTGCCCTCACTGATCGCCTGCCCCTGGTGCGCGATCCGCCGGACGGCGTGCATATCAACCCCGTAAGCCCCCAGGCCAATCGAGCGCGGCGCAACCTTCGCCCCCGTGCAATGATGCTCCGTCATCACGAAATCCGATACCATCCGGCGCGCCTCCCGCACATAGAGCTGATGCGGCCAGCCGCCTTTGTCCACAAACTCATCCCTGCAGAGGCCGAACCGGCTCATCTCCAACCGCACCGGTTCCGGGATCCGGGGGCTGGTCGCCAGGAAGTGAAAGAAGCCGCGCAAATAATCCTCGTGAGCGCCGGCGATCCTTTCGCGCTCGGCCAGCGACGCTGCGGGGTATCGGTCGGCGCCGCCGATGAAATCGGTCGAGATTGCCCATCGATTGTTGAAATCGAACTTGCGGTTCTGGAGGGGATCATATTTGAGAAAATCGCGTAAAGTGAGCCGTTTGCCCGCGGCGACCCGCGCCTCGGACCAGCGAGCCAGCAGCTCGAACCGGGCCGGGTCGTACCCGTCCGGCGGAACGATGGGCGCGCGGTTGGCCGGATCGTCGGTGAGGCAGACGCGATAGTTGTAGCTCTGGATGCGCCGGTCGGCGGTTCCAACCTGGCCCAGATCACCCGGCTGCACCAGATACGGCACCAAACCGCTCTCCGGCCGCCCCGGGATCACATACGGATCCACCCGCACATCGAATCGCCCGGCGCGCGGGTTCGCGGCCGGCCCTTGAATCCCATTGTATCTCTCCCCGTATTGCGCGTTGGACTCCCGGCCCGTGGTGAACGAGACATTCGCCAGCGCCATCAGATCCCCTTCATACGAGGCATCGATGTAGACCCGGGCGCGAACGGCCCGGCCTCCGCGCATGCGGACCTCCGTGATCCGGCCCCCTTCCCGGACGACGCTCTCGATCGGCGACTCGAACAGGATCCGCACCCCCGCCTCCCTCGCCATCTCCACGAAGACGCGTTCCGCCACCCGGGGCTCGAACGACAAGGCGGGCGGCTTCAAGAAATCGTTCCCCGTCCGCGTGGGATCGTCGCTGGCCGCCTCCGCGAATGCCTTCTCCGGATCCTGGCCGTAGCATCTTCCGATCCTTTGATAGAGCTCGCGCGCCAGCCCGCCCAGGACCCACATCCGGTCCTTCGTCCCCACATCGGTCCAGCTCAGGCCGCCGGCGGTCATTCCCCCCAAATGCTTTCCGGGCTCGAGAATCAACGCGGTCCGGCCCAGGCGGGCCGCCTGGACCGCTGCGATGACGCCGCCGGATGTGCCCCCATAAACGCAGACATCCGCGCTCGATGGGCCGGCCGTTTCCGCCGCATGGCCCGCCCCACCAGCCAGGCTGACCAATGAAAAACCGATCCAGCGGATGAATGCTTTCATTTCAAAGTTGCGTTGGATTCGACTCCGCCACACTCTAGCTGCCTGCATCGCAAAATGGCAATATCCATGGCATGGAAGCGGTTGATTCGAGCCGGCGGCTGGCGGGCTGGTTTATGGGCCATCGGAGCGGTTCTGGCTCCGGTGCTCCTCGATGGGGCCACGCTGGTCAACGGCCCCGTGGTCGAGGCGAGATCGGGGACCAATGCCGTGGTCCGCTGGTCCACGGACGTCGCCACCGGCGGGCGGGTCCGGTATGGCGCCGCGCTGACAAATCTATCCCAGACCGCCCAAGGCGAAGTCCGCGCCCAGCACGTCGTTCCGCTCACGGGATTGAAGCCGGGCACAAGGTATTTCTATGTCATCGGGACGGCCCGAGTGCCGCTGGCGACCAACTCGTTTGTCACACCGGGCCCAGCCGCCCTAGCCGCTCGAATGCCCGATGCCCAAGTCGCCCAAGCCGCCGGAACGGCCCCTGCTCCACCGGCCGCACCCGCCAGCCCGAGCCTGCGCGCGCCGCCCACGCGCGAGACCTGGGGGAACCTGGCTTCGCTGCGCGACCACTTCGAACGGCACGGGGCCGATTTCAAAGCGAAGAACGCCGATGACTATGCCCGCCAGGCCTGGGAGTTCCTCCAGCGCGCGCGCGCCGATGGCTTGCCGGCCAAGATCGACACCGATGGCGTCATCCGGATCTTCGATCCTCGAACACGCGCCTTTGGCGCTTACAACCGAGACGGCACGACCAAGACCTTCTTCAAGCCCGACAGCCGGGATTACTTCGACCGACAGCCCGGCCGGCTGGTCAACGCTAAAACGCTCAAGTTCTAATCTCGCTATGGCGCACACGTGTCCTGTCTGCGGTTATCCGAACCTGGCGGAAAGCCCGCGCAGCCGCTCCGGCGGCGGCTCTTATGAGATCTGTCCCTCGTGCGGCTTTCAGTTCGGCGTGTCGGATGACGACGCGGGCATCAGCTACGCGCGATGGCGCCGCCGGTGGCGAGAGAGCGGCATGCGATGGGCGAGCCAGGGGACGCCGGCGCCGGCGGAGTGGGATCCCAAGGCACAGCTTCGAAGCCTGCACCGGCGGCCGCCCCGCCCACACAAGCGCGCCGCTCCCGGCGTCCGGCGCCCAGCTCGCTGCCGCCGGCGGCCGTGACCCGATCCGCCTGATCTCGGCGGCACGACCGCCTCGAGGCAGGGCGGGCACTCCGCTGCGCGCCGAGCGGCAAGCGGACAGCCACCAACCGGCGCCCACGGAGCGGTCGCCCTACCTTTCAGCTTTCGGCCTGCGAGTCATGGCCGCCATGTCGACGGTTGGCCCTTTCCCTTGGACGGCGGCGCCGGCTTGCGCGCGGCGGCGCGTCCGCTGGGTTGGGCGGGATCGTAGCGAGGATTGGCGATCGGGAACCGGGCGCCGACCTGTTTCTGCCAGCCATGGAGCTCCTCGAGAAGCCGGGCCGCACGCTGCGGCTCTCTCGCCGCCAGATCGTTCTGCTCTCCGAGATCGCTGGCCAGATCGAACAGTTCGGCGCGGCCGTCTTCCAGCCACTCGATCAGCTTCCAATCGCCGCGGCGGACGGCAGCCGCGGGTGCGCCGCCTTGGTTGCCGTAGTGGGGGTAATGCCAGAAGAGGGCGCGCTCGGGGATCGATCCTCCCCGGAACAGGGGGAGCAGGCTGGCGCCGTCCAGGATCTGGCCGGGGCGCGGCGCCGCCCCGGCGGCTTCGAGCAGCGTGGGGAAGAGGTCCGGGCTGCTGACGGGGGTCTGGATCACGCTGCCGGCCTTGACCGCAGCCGGCCAGCGGACCAGGAGCGGCTCCCGGATCCCGCCCTCATACACCCAGCCCTTGCCGGCGCGCAAGGGCAGGTTCGACGTCGGCCAGCCCTCGCTGGTCGAAAGGCCCCCGTTGTCGCTGGTGAAGAGGACGAGCGTGTTGTGCGCCAGCCCGCACTCGTCGAGCTTGGCCAGCACCTGGCCCACAGCCAGGTCCATCGCCTCGACCATGCCCGCATACACGGCATGCTCCTGCACAAGCCGCACGTCCCGCTCGTGCTCGCGCCCCCACCGCTCGACAAGCCCCAGACGCAACCGCTTCTCCTCATACTTCTTCCTCAGATCCTCGCGGGCCATCAGCGGGGTGTGGACCGAGTAAAAAGCGAAATAGGCGAAGAACGGCCGGTCCCGGTTCGCCTCGATGAACCGGGCGGTTTCGGCGGCCAGACGGGCCGGCAGATGCTCCCCAGGCGGGCCGTCCGCAAGCCGCGGGTTGCCGTAGGGCGAGAAATACTTATTGCCGCCGGAAGGCGCGCCGCGGTCATGCCCGCCCCGGTTGACATCGAAGCCCTGGTTCTCGGGCCAGAAACCTTCCGGGCCCAGGTGCCATTTCCCCGCGAAGAACGTGGCGTAGCCGGCCGCCCTCATCGCCTTGGCCAGCGTGGGCGCATCGAGCGAGAGCCGGTCCGTGTATGGCGCGGGCAGGGACCGGGTGTTGCGCTTCCACAGCTCGGGCCGCGCGGCCGCCCCGATGTAGTCGGTGATGCCCGTACGCTGCGGCCACTGGCCGGTCATCAGGCTCGCTCGCGTGGGCGAGCAGACCGGGCATGCCGCGTAGGCATCGGTGAAACGTGCGCCTTCCCTGGCCATCCGATCCAGGTTGGGCGTTTCGTAGAACGTGCTGCCGTAGCAGCCGAGATCGCGCTGGCCGAGATCGTCGGCCAGGAAAACCACGATGTTGGGTTTGGATGCGGCTTTGCCCGCGGCGGACAAGCCCGCCAGCCCGACGGCCACGAGAAGCAGAATCGGTTTCATGAGCGATGCCGGGCATCCTACCGCCGCACCCGATGCTTTGCCAAGGGTTGACAGCCGGCCCCGCTCCAAGTTGATATAGGCATTGCGAGGGAAAGGCTGCTCAGCGGCGCGCCGCACCTCGCCCGAATCCATGGCGGGAATCTGGAGATGCCGGGAGATGATCATGCGCCTGCCTCCGCGCTGGCGGAGGCTGGGGATCGGACTCGTGGCAGGATTCGCCGTCTACTCGATGGTCGGTTTTCTGCTCCTGCCGCGAATCATCCAGTGGCAGCTGCACCGGCAGCTTCCGGCGGCCACCCATCGGCAGGCCGCCGTCCGGCAGGTCCGGTGCAATCCGTGGACCCTCTCGCTGACGGTGCGCGGCTTCGAGCTGAAGGAGCCCGATGGCCAGCCCTTCGCCTCGTGGGAGGAGCTCTACGTCAACTTCCAGGCATCGTCCCTGCCGCGCTGGGCCTGGACGTTCAAAGAGATCCGCTGGGTCAAACCGTTCGGCGAGGTCATCCTCCTGCCGGATGGCCGGTTCAACTTCTCGAATCTCATCCCGCCGCCGGATCCCAGCCCGGAGCCGGCCCGGATCCCGCGCATTCGGGTCTTCGATCTGCAGGTGACCAACGGGTTTGTCGCGTTCGAGGATCGCTCGCGCCGCTCGCTGTTCCGGATCGAGCATCGGCCCGTGAACTTCCGCGCCACCCAATTGACCACACTGCCCAACCGCGATGCCCCTTACACGTTCCACGCGGAGGGCGATGCCGGACAGCGCATCGCATGGACAGGGAACCTCGCAATCCAGCCGCTGCGCTCGGCCGGCCGACTCGAGATCGGCAGCGCGCCGCTCGCGCGCTTCCAGCCGTTCATCGAGCATCTCACGCGCGCGCGCGTCACCAACGGCCTCGCCGGCATCCAGCTCGACTACCGATTCGAGGCAGGCACCAACGGTGTCGATCTCCTCGTCACGAACGGCCTGCTGCGACTCGATTGGATCGAGGTCCGGGATCCGGATACGGATGAAAAAATCGCAGGCCTCGAGGGGCTGACCGTGCAGGATGCCAGCTTGGATTACCGCGAACGCGCTGCCCGCATCGGCGCGGTCCAGATCGCTCAAGCGTCCGTGACAGCGCGGCGGAAGCCGGACGGGCGCTGGAATTTTCTCAACCTGCTCGAGCCCCCGCAGCCCGCAACCCCCGCCGCGGGATCCAACGCCCCTCCGGATGCGCCATCGTGGACCCTGGCTGTGGACGATCTAACCCTCGAGAAAGGGGCCGCGCGCTTCGAGGATCTCACCTTGCGCACGCCGTTCCGGACGGTGCTCGAGCCGATCGGCGCCACGTTGAAAGGCTTCACCACCCGGGCAGGCGCCCAGGCGGCTTTTTCGGTCCGCGCCGCCTCCGAGGCCGCCGAGCGCCTCGAAGCCGGCGGCGTTCTCTCCATCCGCCCCGTCCGGTCCAGCGGCCAGATCCAGATCGCCGACGCCGATCTGAAGAAATACATGCCGTATGCCGAGCGCTTCCTTGCCGGCAGCATTTCGTCCGGAAAACTCGCGGTCAACGCGCCCTACCGGGTGGCGCTGGGTTCCGATGCCCCCCAGGCTGGAGTGTCCAACCTGACCTTGCGCCTCGAAGGTCTCGAGCTGAAATCGCCGGACGGCAAGGAGACCGTGGTCCGGATAGCCGAGTTCGGCATCGAGCGGATCGAGGCCGCCCTCGAGGATCGGCGGGCGCGCGCCGGCTTGGTCCGAACCCGCGGGGGTTCCGTGATCCTTCGCCGCGCCCCAGACGGCAGGATCAACCTCCGCGACCTGCTGGCCGTCTCCTCGAACGCGCCGCCGGCGTCAGCCGCCGCATCGAACGCCCCCCCATTGGGCGGCTGGACGGCAAGCGCAGACGAAATCGCTTTGGATCAATGGGCCGTCGAGGCCGAGGACCATCGCCCCCCCAAGCCGGCCTCGTTTCTGCTCGATCGGATCGCCCTCCGTGTCCGTGGGGCCAGCACGGCCGGCGATGCGCCGGTGGGCGTCGACCTGTCACTGCGGATCAACGAAACCGCCTCGATTGGAGCCCGAGGCAGCGGCACCATTTCCCCAATGTCCGCCGATATCGAGTGCGGCGTCACCAACCTCGATCTGCGCGCCGCGCAGCCTTATATCGATCCG